>ENA-OQDW01000205-OQDW01000205.1-human-gut-metagenome-genome-assembly--contig:-NODE-205-length-24740-cov-2.627189_pt1 | contig 24740 bp, 28 predicted proteins | sample MGYA00242784_ERZ504613 | MGnify/ENA primary metagenome ERZ504613 (study PRJEB26092, sample SAMD00036330) | human gut metagenome | host: Homo sapiens | study: EMG produced TPA metagenomics assembly of...
TGTGTGTTATTGTGTTGTTTGTGTGTTTTTTCTTATCTTCTTAAGTATCATTATAGTGAGCCGTACGCCCCTCTGCAACAACAATATTGGGGCAAACGATAATTATATTGAGGTGATCTTCGATTTTTTCTTGTTTTTTTTCCCTTTTTGCCGCATACTTTACTTATCGTATGATTTTTAACGGATTTTATGGATTGGAGGTACGTTTCATGCAGATCCGCATGGATAAAGAAAACCGTGAGCTGAAGGCCCACGGCAGCTATGAATTTCCTGTCAACATCAGTTACGAACAGCTCTCCCGCTACGAGCGCGGCTCCTTTTCCTGGCACTGGCACCCGGAAATTGAGCTGACGTTTGTCCTCTCGGGGCAGATCGGATATCAGGTCAACGGCAAATCGTATGTCTTAAAAGAAGGGGACGGCATTTTCTGCAACACGAATGCGCTTCACAGCGGCCACATGATCGACGGGATGGACTGCGTCTATATTTCAACCACGTTCGCCCCGCGCTTTCTCTATGGTTTTTCAAACAGTGTGATCCAGACGCGCTACGTCGAACCGGTGCTGACGGATATGCAGCTCGCCTCCATCGTCTTTTCGCCGGAGATCGACTGGCAGAACCAGGTACTTGTCTGTATGCACCGCATCTACGACCTCTCGCTTTCGCAGCCGTCCGCGTTTGAGATGGAAATCCAGGAGCTTCTGCTGTCGATCTGGATTGAGATTTACCGCCACGCATCGTTTTCCGGTGAATCCCAGAACACGGCGGCAGCGCGTGACGTTGAGCGGCTCCGCATTCTGCTCGACTACATCCACCGCCATTATATGGAGCATCTGACGCTCGAGGATCTCGCCGCACAGATCCACATCTGCCGCAGTGAATGCTGCCGTTTTTTCAAGAAATGCATGAACGAATCCCTGTTTGACTATCTTCTCGATTACCGTATTGAAAAAAGCCTGCCGCTCCTTCTCGAGCGCCAGGCCAGTATCACTTCCGTAGCGGAACAGACCGGATTTTCCAGTCCTGCCTATTTTTCTAAAATTTTCCGGCAGCAGATGGGCTGCTCGCCGAGCGAATACCGGAACCGCGCGGATCACACGTAACGTTCAGCGCTGTACCGAGATTTCATTTCCTGCTGCCCGGCTTTTGATCCGCTCTCACAATCCACCCTCTCCCAAAACGAATGGATTACCTCCGGGAGGCTGCTGCGCTGCACAATCCGGCAGTCCTCCCACTCTCTTGGGAACAGCTCGCGGTACTCCCGGTTTCGGAACCGCTCGTCGAGCAACAGAATCACACCCGTGTCCTCCGTCGTACGGATCACGCGCCCTGCCGCCTGCAATACTTTATTCATGCCGGGATAGCGGTACGCGTAGTCGAAACCGTTCTCTCCGCTGCGGTCAAAATATTGCTTTAAAAGTTCTCTCTCCGGCCCCACCTGCGGGATTCCGGCTCCCACAACGGCCGCGCCGATCAGCTTTTCCCCGTCCAGATCAATTCCCTCCGAGAAATGCCTCCCATGATACAGAATCCCACCAGCGTTTTCTCGTTGTCTTTCGCAAACGCTTCCAGAAACTCTTCTCTCTCCTGCTCCCGCATCGCCGACTCCTGGATCAGGCAGGTCACGTTTTCATCTGCATACAGTTCCTCATAGACCGCATAGACATCCTGCATCAGGCGGTATGACGGGAAGAACGCCATATAGTTGCCCTTCCGGCTCTGGATCATCTCGTTCAGATAGGCGGCGATCTTCTCAAACTCTGCGCGGTTTCTCCGCTGATACTTCGTGCTGACCTCGCTTCCGATCGCCAGACACCGCTTCGTGGGATCAAACGGGGACTCCACGTAAATCGCGTAATCGTCCGTATTCGTGCTAAACATCTTCTTATAATACTGCACCGGCAGCAGCGTCGCGGAAAAGAAGACGGCCGACCGCCCCTGGTTGATACACTGCTGCAGATTCTCCGCCGGGTTGACGCAGAACAGGCGCAGTGCAAAATCGCCGTTATCGAGATAACTCGTGTAGATCAGATAATTTTCATCCACTAAATTGTAAATCTCGGAAAAATTTCGCAAGTTAAAGTAAAATTCCAGAACCTGCTTCCGGATTTCGCTTGTCTTATGCGCTTCCAGCCAGCCCGCCAGTTCTTCCAGCAGCTGATTGACCATCATAAGAAACGTCGATACGCTTTCCAGCTCCGTGCAGGAATCGCACTCTCTTTTGTAGACGAGCATCTGGTGATTGCAGCGGTTCAGCGCCTTCTCGAGCTTTTTGCCCGGTGCATACGGGCGGAGGAGCTGGCGGACCTTTAAAATCTCCTCTTTGACGAGCGTGGCACTGAACATATCGCGGCCCCGCTCGACCAGGTTGTGCGCCTCGTCGATCAGAAAGATGTAGTCACCCTTCGTTCCTTCTGCGAAAAAGCGTTTTAATTTCGAGGTCGGATCAAACGCATAGTTGTAATCGCAGATCACACCGTCCACCCACGAAGCCACATCAAACTGGAGCTCGTGCGGGCAGACGTTCCATTTTTCCGCCTGGCGCAGGACTTCCTCTCTTGTGTAGGAATCGCATTCCGTCAGCATCTCGTACACCGCCGCGTTGATCCGGTCAAAATGACCTTTCGCGCGCGGGCAGTGGATCGGATCGCATTCGGGCTCATCGAGGATGCACATTTTTTCTTTTGCGGTCAGCGTGATTGCTTTGAACTGCAGTCCCTTCTCTTTTAGAATGGAGACCGCCTCCTCTGCCACGGTACGGGTGATGGTTTTCGCAGTCAGATAAAAAAGACGGTCGCCGCAGCCCTCTCCGATCGCGCGGATGGCCGGAAAGACCGTGGACATTGTTTTTCCGATGCCGGTCGGCGCCTGGACGAAGAGTTCTTTTTTCCGCAGAATGGTGCGGTAGACGCCGCTCACCAGTTCCCGCTGGCCTTTCCGGTACGGGAAGGGGAATTCGAGGTGCTGCATTGATGCATCTCGCGCTTTCTGCCACTGGTACTGGAATTCCGCCCAGATAAACCAGGCGTCGAGTAGCTCATTGAACCACTGCTCCAGTTCCGGGAGCTTGTACGTCTGCAGAAAATGGCGGATGCGCCAGTTGGAGTGCTCCGGCTTTACCTCTTCTTTGGTGAGCGGGCGCAGAAGGCCTTCCTCCTCGGAGGAGAGCAGGGTGTACGTCATCAGCACGCCCATCTCCTCTTTGCGGTTCTGAAGGCCGTAGATGTAAGCGTAGCACTTCGCCTGTGCCAGATGCACCGGAACCGGCTCTTCCATCGCTTTGAGGTCACGGTACGTTCCCTTGATCTCCTCGATCACGGTCGTTGTTCCGTCCTCGTACATGCCGTCTGCTCTTCCCTCGACGCGCAGGATGAAATGCTCATATTCTTTTTCGTGAACCAGCGGAACCTCCGCACGGTAATCGGCGCCCCGTTTTTTCTGAATCTGCTGATGCACCCGCGTTCCCGCCTGCATGGCATCGCGCTCGCCAAAACCTCCCGACGAGTTGTCAGATCCCCGCTGCGCAGAATAAACTCTACCAGATTCCGCACGGAAATCCGGATCTCTTTCTTCTTCTCTTCCACTAGCCCGCTCCTTTTCTAACCAGACTATTCAGAGCCCCATCTCGATTCCGCTGCGCTGCATCTCGATGTGGCTTCTCGCCATATGAAATTCCAGAAAAGAACGCTCATTCATGCAAGCATGATTCGTGTCCTTTTCTGGAATTTCGCATGGCTCTGAATAGTTATCATTATACAGAAAAAAGGAGACTGCCGCAACAGTCTCCTTTTTTCTCTCTGAAGTTATGTGTCTCGTGTGATTAGTTTTTCTTCAGAAAGTCCCCTGCGCAAATTCTGTCTCTACTCTCGCTGGCGGCGCAGGCTGAATTTTTTTTCGTTTCCCTTAATAAAATTTATGCTACAGCAAATTTCTGCAGGGTTTTATTGAATGCCGGGCTGTCACCATAGCAGTGTACGGTGAGATCACGGTTCAGATCCATGCTGAGGATGCAAGAATGGATTTTGCATCAATAATAACGCGGTTGTAAAAAATGTCAATATCAAAATCACATTTGGAAGCTGCTTTTACAAACTCCTCTACTTCCTCAGTTCCATTGAGTCTTACTACGCAGTGTGACATACGATTCACCTCTTTCTTAATCAATAGCTGTTTGTTTTCCTATCGTTGAGGTAGATTATGCACTTTTTCTCTTTAAATGTCAATATTGAATTTATTTCCTTGTTTTTGCCATATTATGCATGTTTTTTATGCAAGTTTTTCTCATTAACCTTCATATTTGTCGCTTTTTGTCTCATTTGCGCAGTCGTGTGTAACCGGTTACACAAAATCCGTTTAAAATAAAATAGTTTTTGCCAAAAGAAACGTAAAAATCTTGTCAAAAAAACCCGCTTTTCCTTGTAAAATCAAGGAAAAACGAGTTTTTCATGCCATTACTTGCTTCTATATTTAATGATTAGATGTTGATCTTTGCAATATCGGTGTTATCCACTTCTGCAAATCTTCCTTCGTCCACCAGTCGGCAAACTCCGGATGAATCGGCATTTTGCCGAGAACCGGCACGCCGATCTCGGCTGCGATCTCGTCGATGTGGCTTTCGCGAAAATGGACAGCTTTTTGCCGCAGTCCGGACATACGAGGTAGCTGTAGTTTCTCTACGATACCGAGCAACCGGAACGCTCATCATCTGTGCCATCTTGTAGGCTTTCATGACGATCATGCGCACCAGATCCTGCGGGGAAGATACGATCACTACGCCGTCTACCGGAAGAGACTGGAAAACGGTCAGCGGAACATCACCGGTTCCTGGCGGCATATCGACGAAGAGATAGTCCAGGTCGCCCCAGATGACGTCGGTCCAGAACTGTTTTACGGTGCCTGCGATGACAGGTCCTCTCCAGATGACCGGCTCTTCCTCGCCCGGAAGCAGGAGGTTGATGGACATTACCTTTACGCCGTTTGCTGCAACTGCCGGGTAAACGCCCTTGTCATCTACGTTTGCAGGTCCTTTCAGGCCATACATTTTCGGGATGGACGGTCCTGTGATATCGGCATCGAGGATACCAACCTTGTAGCCCTCTTTTGCTTTCTGGTTTGCCAGAGATGCGGTTACCATGGATTTACCAACACCGCCCTTGCCGCTGACAACGCCAATGACATGTTTGATCGAAGAATCGGCATTCAGATCAATATGAAAATCCGGTTTGCCCTGTCCTGCTTTGCTTGGACATCCTTCGCAGCTTTCTTTGGAACAGCTCGAATTGCTGCATTCTTTTGCCATGTTTCTTTCCTCTTTTCTTGTTTTTCTTGCTTATTTGACAAAGCGGTCGATCGCCTTATTCAGCTCCTGAATCGCTTTTGTGTCCCCATGCTCGACTGCATCGACGATGCAATGTTCAATGTGATCCTCCAGGATAATTTTTCCTGTATTGTTAATGGCCGCCTTCACGGCAGACAGCTGGATCAGAACCTCAGTGCAGTCCCGGCCTTCCTCTACCATCCGCTTGATCGACTCCATGTGTCCGATCGCGCGGGAGAGGCGGTTTAAGACTGCTTTTGTATTTGTATGATGGTGCCCGTGGGCGTGATCGTGGGAATGCTCGATCACGGTGCCGTCTTCCAGCACATGCACATGTGTGTGTTTTTCTTCACTCATCGTTTTTTTCTCCGCTTTTCTGGTATTTTCTGCGCGATTCAGATTTCTGTAAACGTAAACCGCTGGCGGATGCCGGAGGTCTCAATGTCAAAGATCAGAGATCCGTCCGCTTCCACCGTTTTTTCATATTTTAAATTTTTGTCCGGAAATTTCCGACGGATATACGCCTCCGGGTCATCCGTCTCGATCTCGTCGAAAAAGACATCCCGCATCTGATTATTGGCACACTCATTAAAAATCTCCCAGACGGTCTCGTACTCTTTTTTCATCCTGTCACTCTCCGTTTCGTAAGACTTCTCCGCACTGGCTCCACTCGCCAAGCAGCCGCTCCACAGACCATGCGGCGTTCGCGGGACTCGTCGACGGAAGACGAACCGCTTCCCGTCCCAGCTGCTTCTCCTGGTACTTCCGGTAATACTTCCACGCGGTCGCCCCGTTGCAGTAAATCTGCCGGATATCGGCGCATTCCAGAATGTCCTGCAGCGGATTCGGCACAACATCGCGGATGCTCGCATCGCTCGAGCCTGTGATGACGCAGGACGCGATCACATCCCAGACAGCGATATGATTCCGGAGCAGAAACGCCTTCTTCTCTTCCACGGTCTGCGGCACCTCTTCCCCGCACACGGCTGCCGTCACTTTCCAGAAACGGTTCTGCGGATGGCCGTAAAAAAATCCGGTCTCCCTGGATTTTACGGACGGAAAACTGCCGAGAATCAGAATCCGGGAATCGGCGCGGTAAACCGGCGGAATCGGATGCACACCGGGTGCTCATTTTTGTTCTCGTCAGGTCGGCTCATCTTCATCAAACTCCACTACCGTATAGAATCCTCTCGGTGTCTCTTTTACTTCTTTTACGATTCCCTTCCGGGACTGCAGCCTCTCATACGCCTGATAATTCCTGCTCATGGCACTGCCGGGGTAATCGTATAATAATAGGAGGTAGGCAGTGCGCTTTCTGTCACGTTGACTTCCTGGCCTTCCTCGAGAAGTCCCTGTCGCTCCATTTTAAATTCCATCTGCCGCATATTCCTCATCCTCCTTTTTGCAGCGGGCAAAAGATACGCCCATGGGGTATTTTATCACACTTTCCGAAAAAGAACAGGGGTTTTCGACAGAAAAAGGCGGTACCGGACCCTCGCCCCCAGAATTTTTGTTTTGATCATTTTCCAGATCTTTTCTCTTGCTTTCATTCACAAATCCTCCGTGTCCAGTATAGCGCAAAAACCCGGATTCCGACTATGCATATTTTGCCGCATGTGCGAAAAAAAGAAAGAATCCGGCCGCTCAGAGACCGGATTCTTTCTTCTTATATAAATATAAAACGCATTTCTTTTTAGTGATGGAACAAACGGATTCCTGTAAATGCCATCGCCATGTTGTACTTGTTGCAGCACTCGATGACAGCGTCGTCACGAACCGATCCGCCCGGCTCTGCGATGTACTCGACGCCGCTCTTGTGTGCGCGCTCGATGTTGTCGCTGAACGGGAAGAAGGCATCGGAACCTAAGGTTACGCCCTTCATCTGGTCGAGCCATGCACGTTTCTCTTCTCTTGTGAAGACTTCCGGTTTTACTTTGAAGATCTTCTCCCATGCGCCGTCTGCGAGAACATCCATGTACTCCTCGCCGATGTAAACGTCGATCGCATTGTCACGGTCTGCACGGCGGATGCCGTCTACGAACTGCAGATCCAGCACCTTCGGCACTGACGCAGGAACCAGTTGTCGGCTTTCTGTCCGGCAAGACGGGTGCAGTGCACACGGGACTGCTGGCCTGCGCCGACACCGATGGCCTGACCGTCTTTGACGAAGCATACGGAGTTGGACTGGGTATATTTTAAGGTAATCAGTGCAATCTTCAGATCGCGTTTTGCTGCTTCCGGAATCTCTTTGTTCTCGGTTACCACGTTGGAGAGCAGCTCATCGTCGATCGGCAGCTCCTGGCGGCCCTGCTCAAAGGTAATGCCGAAGACCTGTTTGTGCTCGAGCGGAGCCGGACGGTAATTCTCGTCGATTTTGATGACGCAGTAGTTACCTTTTTTCTTTGCTTTCAGGATTTTCAGTGCTTCATCGGTAAATCCCGGAGCGATGACACCATCAGAAACCTCGCGTTTGATCAGGGATGCGGTGTCTTTGTCGCAGACATCAGAAAGTGCGATAAAGTCGCCGAAAGAAGACATACGGTCTGCGCCTCTGGCTCTTGCATAAGCGCATGCTAACGGAGAAAGCTCTCCCATATCGTCTACCCAGTAAATTTTACGCAGGGTCTCGTCCAGCGGAAGACCTACGGCTGCACCTGCCGGGGAAACGTGCTTGAAGGAAGTTGCTGCCGGAAGACCGGTGGCTGCTTTCAGCTCACGTACCAGCTGCCAGCCATTGAAGGCATCCAGAAAATTGATATAGCCCGGACGGCCGCTTAATACTTCGATCGGAAGATCTCTGTCATCATCCATGTAAATTCTGGAAGGTTTCTGGTTCGGGTTGCATCCGTATTTTAACGCTAATTCTTTCATGATTTTCTCCTTTCGCAAAACACTCGATTTCTTATTTATTTTTATTCACGATTCTTGTCTCATACTTGCCGGTTGCAATGTCGATATAGCGTGTGAAGAGGGACACCTTGTTGTCCTCGTTTAAGCTGCTCCAGAGCAGTTCGGTGAAGGCATCGATGTCATCCGGAATCTCGACCAGTTTTGGCTCACCCTCAAAGCTTGGCAGCGGATTGCCGTCGTGCATGTAGGTGTGGATGAAATGGCCTTCCCCTGCTACACAGTTATCATAGGAGAAGGTGTAGCGGTTGCACTGGGACGGATCGCCGTTGTTGCTCTTTAAGATCGACATCTGGTAGCCGTACGTTCCGTTCTCTACGTGCATCACACCGGAAATACGAGGAGTGTAGTTCGGTGCATCCGGCTCAAACTCTCTGCTTCGAAGGGATACCTCAAACGTTTTTCCCTGCTCCAGTCCTTCGTATACGGTATCGGTCTGGTCTCCGTTTGTTACGATCGTATCATTTCCCAGAACGCGTACCGGTGCGTAGATGATCAGGCTCGGATCTTCCAGCTTCGACGGATCAAACGCCTGTGTGCGGATTCCCTCACCCTCCTCAACAAAGACACGGTTGCGGCTGTTCTGGCTTCTGCCCATAATAAAGTATCCGGCAACGGCTTTTGTGCCGTCTTTGGATCTGCCGATCACAATTCCTCTTCCTGGATATGCATTTCCTTTTAATTCCTGTTCCAGTGATACTTTTTTCATCTTCTGATCTCCTTTTCAAGGTGGCTGGAATGGGATTTTCTGTTTTTGGATAAAAAAACAGACCCACTCCCCCAAGCATTCTTCTGCCCAGACGGTCGGCCTCTTCTCACGCTATACTCCCTGTGGTCATTTCCACTTCCGTCAGTCGTATAACTGTCTTTACCTTAACATGGAAAATCCCGCCTGTCAAGGGACGAAGCGGGATTTTCTCAAAATCAGTTTTTTAAATTTTCTTTGCGAGTGTCTCGCCTTTTTCTGTAATGTCCAGAAAACCGTCACTGTCGCGGACCAGATAGCCGTCTTCCCGCAGCATTTTGATGCCGGCCGAGATACTTGCCTGTGAATACCCCATATATCTGCAGATCATCGCATTTCGGACGTAGCCTTTGCGGAGTTTTAAAACATACGCCGCTTCCAGATAATCCACCCTCGATTCAGTTTCTTCATTTTTGTGTCTCCTGATTCTTTTGTAGTTGCTTTATGGTAATTTCTGTTAGTTCTTACGAACCGCTATCTGGCATTATAGGGCGTAAGGAACAGAAATGTCAATGGAATTTTTCGAAAAAAGAAGAGCCTCTTTTAGAAGCCTCTCTGTGACGCTCTTTCCTCAGTTCATACCGGCGTTTTCCGCCCTCCCACTCGGCCTCCTGCTCCGGGGATTCCAGAATCAGGCCCGGGACGGGAAGTGCGCGGCCGCTCTCGTCGATGGCCACCATCACCACGTAGGCACGGTTGATCATTTTCCGAATGCCGGTCGCAAGCTCTTCCACGTACGTGTCGACGCGCACCTCCATTGAGGTGCGTCCGACATACGTCACTCTTCCGACCAGCACGACGGTGTCGTTCAGAAAAGCAGGATGCTTGAAGTTCAGATTGTCGATGCACGCGGTGGTGATTTCGTGGCCGCAGTGGCGGCGTCCCACCAGACCGGCAAGCTCATCGATCCACGCGACCAGCTGGCCGCCGAACAGACGGCCATAGCCGTTGATATGGCGGTGCATCAGAAGATACGACTGCTCTGTCTCAGAATCTTTTACGCGTTTCTTTGCCATTTCTTCCATTTTACCAATACGCTCCTTTTCACATCCTGTTTTTTGTATCTTTATACGTTCGCAAGCGCCTGATCAAGGTCTGCAATGATATCGTTCACATCCTCGATGCCGACTGACAGACGGATCAGATCCGGCAGAACACCGGCTTCGATGAGCTGCTGATCGTTCAGCTGGCGATGGGTATGGCTTGCCGGGTGCAGAACGCAGCTTCTTGCATCGGCAACGTGTGTTACAATTGCTACCATTTTCAGGCCGTTCGTGAAGCGCATCGCGCCGTCTCTTCCGCCCTTTGGTCCGAAGCAGAGAACGCCGCAGGTTCCGTTCGGCATGTATTTTTCTGCCAGCGCATGGTATTTGCTGTCTGCAAGGCCTGCGTACTCAACCCATGCTACCTTCGGGTGGTTTTTCAGGAACTCTGCCACTTTCTCGGCATTTCTGCAGTGACGCTCCACGCGCAGGTGCAGGGTCTCCAGGCCGACATTCGTCAGAAATGCATTCTGCGGGGACTGGCATGCTCCCATATCGCGCATCAGCTGTGCGGTTGCTTTTGTGATGTATGCTTTTTTGCCGAATTTCTGGGTGTAAATAACACCATGATACGACTCGTCCGGTGTGGTAAGACCCGGGAATTTGTCTGCATGCGCATCCCAGTCGAAGTTTCCGGAATCGACAATCGCTCCGCCGAGCGCCATTGCATGGCCGTCCATGTATTTTGTGGTGGAATGGGTGACAATATCTACACCAAACTCGAACGGACGGCAGTTGATCGGGGTTGCAAAGGTGTTGTCGCAGATCATCGGAACGCCGTGCTCATGTGCAAGTTTAACAAACTTGTCAATGTCAAGTACAACACCTGCCGGGTTGGAAATCGTCTCGGCAAAGACAGCTTTGGTGTTCGGCTGGAATGCTTTTTCCAGCTCCTCTGCCGGCGCATCCTGGTCCACGAGGGTAGTCTCGATGCCGAATCGTTTTAAGGTAACGGCGAGCAGGTTGGAGGTTCCTCCGTAAACCTTTGCCGCGCAGACAACGTGGTCGCCTGCCTCACAGATGTTGGTAACAGCAAGCATCGTTGCCGCCTGGCCGGAAGATGTGAGCATGGCTGCCACGCCGCCCTCCAGATCGCAGATTTTCTGTGCTACGACGTCGTTCGTCGGGTTCTGCAGACGGGAATAGAAATATCCCTCCTCCTCCAGATCGAACAGTTTTCCCATTTCCTCGCTGGTTGCATATTTGAATGTTGTGCTCTGGTAAATCGGAAGTACACGCGGCTCACCGTTTTTCGGCTGCCATCCTCCTGTACACAGATTGTGTCCTGGCTGTATCCCATAATTTTTCTCCCTTCTGTAAGTGAAACCGGTCCACCGGGCCGATTTCTGCTGTGCTCAGCGCCATAATAATACCCCCACCGGGATGCCCGGGCGAGGGTATCACTTTTTCCTATTATAACTCTGTTTGTTCTTTCCTGCAACTATATGCGCACAGATTTAGGAGAGATATTCATCCACATATTTCTGAATATTGGAAGCATTCACAATCTTCTGCGCCTGGCCGTCCTCCACAACGAGAAGAGTCGGTGCCTGCATGATGCCGTACTGTGCGGCAAGATCCGGGTGACGCTCTGCGTCGATCACCTCATACTGCTCCTCGGCGAGCATTTCTTTTGCCATTTTGCAGTTCGGGCAGGTGCTTGTCGTGAACAGGTACATACCGTCTTCCTCGATTTTATCTGCTGCTGCAGCGGCTTTCGGCTCTTCTTTTCCAGCGGCCTGCTCTGCCAGTTTCTCTGCTGCGCCGTACGATTTCATTTTCTGCTCCGGCGATTTGGAGTGGATGATATCATATACAGTTCTGTTCTTGTACTCCTGGCGTTTTCCGTCGTTCCAGTTCTTGACCGGACGGTAATATCCCGTGATACGGCTGTAAACCTCTGCCTCTTTTCCGCAGATCGGACATGTAAAGTGCTCGCCGGCGAGATAGCCGTCGTTCGCACAGACAGAATACGTCGGGGACAGCGTGTAGTACGGCAGTTTGTAGTTCTCTGCAATCTTCCGCACAAGAGAAGCTGCTGCTTTCCAGTCCGGCAGTTTTTCGCCAAGGAACGCATGGAAAACAGTTCCCGAGGTGTACAACGTCTGCAGATCATCCTGAATATCAAGCGCAGAGAAAATATCCTCGGTATAGTCCACCGGCAGATGGGAGCTGTTGGTGTAGTACGGGGTATCTCCCTCATGGCCTGCGGTCTTGATATCCGGCCATTTTGCACGGTCGTGTTTTGCCAGACGGTACGCGGTCGACTCCGCCGGAGTTGCCTCAAGGTTGTACAGATCGCCGTACTCCTCCTGGTAATCAGAAAGACGCTCTCTCATATGGTTCAGAACTTCTTTCGTAAACTGCTGTGTCTTCGGATCCTCCAGACCCTTTCCGAGCCATGCGGCATTTAAGCCGGCCTCGTTCATACCGATCAGACCGATGGTTGAGAAGTGGTTCTCAAACGTTCCAAGGTACCGTTTCGTATATGGATACAGTCCCTCGTCCAGGAGGCGGGTAATGACCTCACGTTTCGTCTTTAACGAACGTGCGGCAATATCCATCATATGATCGAGACGGCGGTAGAACTCTTTCTCATCTTTGGACTGATATGCGATACGCGGCATATTGATGGTGACAACGCCGACCGATCCGGTACTCTCGCCGGAACCGAAGAATCCGCCGGTTTTCTTTCGAAGCTCACGCAGATCCAGGCGGAGACGGCAGCACATGGAGCGCACGTCGCTTGGTTTCATATCGCTGTTGATGTAGTTGGAAAAGTACGGAGTACCGTATTTTGCAGTCATTTCGAACAGCAGACGGTTATTCTCCGTATCGGACCAGTCAAAATCGGATGTGATGGAGTAGGTCGGGATCGGGTACTGGAAGCCTCTTCCGTTGGCATCTCCCTCGATCATCGTCTCGATGAACGCTTTGTTTATCATATCCATCTCTTTTTTACAGTCTTTGTACTTGAAGTCCATCTCCTTGCCGCCGACGATCGCCGGAAGCTCTGCGAGGTCATCCGGTACGGTCCAGTCGAGTGTGATGTTGGAGAACGGTGCCTGGCTTCCCCAGCGGCTCGGTGTGTTGACGCCGTAGATAAACGCCTCGATGCACTTCTTCACTTCGCCGTAGCTTAAGTTGTCCACTTTGACGAACGGCGCCAGATACGTATCAAACGAAGAAAATGCCTGCGCACCTGCCCACTCGTTCTGCATAATGCCGAGGAAGTTGACCATCTGGTTGCACAGAACCGAAAGATGTCTTGCCGGAGAAGAAGTAATCTTTCCATTGATGCCGCCAAGTCCTTCTTTGATGAGCTGTTTTAACGACCATCCTGCACAGTAGCCGGTCAGCATCGACAGGTCGTGGATGTGAATATCCGCGTTGCGGTGTGCCTCGGCGATCTCGTCATCATAAATCTCTGATAACCAGTAGTTGGCTGTGATCGCGCCGGAATTGCTTAAGATCAGACCGCCGACAGAATACGTTACGGTCGAATTCTCTTTGACACGCCAGTCCTCTACTTTTACGTAGCTGTCCACGATCTCTTTGTAGTCTACGATCGTCGATTTCATGTTGCGGATTTTTTCCCTCTGCTTGCGGTACAGAATGTAAGCTTTTGCCACTTCTGCGTAGCCGCACTGGATCAGCACGTTCTCCACGCTGTCCTGAATTGCCTCCACTGAAATTTTTCCGTCTTTGATCTTGGACTGAAAGTCCGCTGTTACGCGCAGTGCCAGCATCTGAAGCATGTCATCGCTGAACTGCATATCTTTTGCGCCGAATGCTTTTCCAATCGCATCGGTAATCTTTTTCATCTGGAACTCTGCAATCGTTCCGTCTCTCTTTTCTACCTGAAACATGGATCCCTCCTGTTAATTCAACCGTTTCTGCAAGGCCTTTTTAAGGTTCCACTCTTTGCAGTGTCTGAACCATATGATAGCAGAGCATGTTTCTCCCGTCAATAGTAAAAAGTACCATATCTAGTGTGAAATTTTCTAACATCACTAGATATGGTACTTTTACTTGTGTTCTGTCCCTTCCATTTTTCGGCGCTGTACGGCGCTTAAAGGGATGTACTGCCGTTTTTAAGCCCGCTTGCCATACCTCTATACCCTCGGATAGATATCCTTCGGTACATAGGCTTTTACGCGGATGCCTTCCGGCAGATATTCTTCTTCGAGCAGAATTCCGTATCCGCGGATCAGTGAAATCGTTCCCGCCTTATCGTACGGATAGAGGCGCTCGATATAGATTTTTCCCTCCATCATCCACGAGGAGAGTAAATTTTTGAGGTCTTCGAGTCCCTGTCCTGTTTTGGCAGAGACCGCAAGGCTCGCGTCTGCCCGGAAATCTTTTACAACCACCGGGTCGAGAAGCTTATCCTGCTTGTTCAGCAGGGTGACGATCTTTTTGTCCTCAACTTTCAGTTCCCGCAGCGTATCGTACACGACCTGCATCTGCAGCTCCATCTGCGGATTTGACGTATCCACAACGTGGAGAATATAGTCGGCATACCGTGCTTCCTCCAGCGTACTGCGGAATGCATCGATCAGATGATGTGGCAGCTTATTGATAAATCCAACCGTATCGGTCAGCAGGATTTCCTGTCCATCCGGAAGGGTCAGTGACCGCGTCGTCGTATCCAGCGTGGAAAACAGCATTGCATCTGCCAGAATTTCCGATCCTGTCAGTGCATTTAAAAGACTGCTCTTTCCCGCTGACGTATAGCCTACGAGCGCCGCTACCGGGATTTTGGAACGTTTTCTGCCTTCACGAAGGAGCTCTCTGTGCTGGCGTACTTCCTCAAGCTCACGTTTTAACTGCGTAATACGCGTGCGGATCAGGCGCCGGTCGGTTTCCAGCTTTTTCTCTCCCGGTCCTCTCGTACCGATTCCGCCGCCGAGACGGGAAAGCGATGTGCCAAGACCGGAAAGTCGAGACGCACGGTACTTTAACTGGGCCAGCTCAACCTGGATTTTACCCTCGCTGCTCACGGCGCGCGCCGCAAAGATATCCAGGATCAAAAGTGTACGGTCCATGATCTTGCATTCCAGTGCTTCCTCCAGCCCTTTTAACTGGATCGAGGAGAGCTCATCGTCGCAGATGATGCCCGTCGCATCGCAGGCGCGCACCAGAATTTTCAATTCCTCTAATTTTCCTTTTCCGATGTACGTTCCCGGATGAATGGCCTCCCGCACCTGCACCAGGCGGCCCTCCACCTTCGCACCGGCGGTGCTGGCCAGTTCCGCCAGCTCGTCGAGCGATTCTTCTGCGTTTGCGCCGCCGTTTTCCTGTACGCCGACCAGAATCACGCGCTCCTGTTCTTCTCTTAAATCAAACAATCCAACTTCCTCCGTCTGTTATCGGTTCTGGAGAAACGTATTTTCCCGCTGCGCCGCGGTGTTTTCCGGGTATGCTGCCAGAAAATCCGCCATCAGCGACTTCGCGGTATCAAAATCCGCCCGTTTTTCATAGGATACAATCTGGTTGAACAGCAGATTTTCCCGGTCGGAATCCTCTGCCGTTTTGAGTCCTTCCTCGATATACGAGAGTGCACTGTCCGTGTCATTTTCCGCAAGTGCGCAGAGCGCCAGCCCGTTGTTTGCTGCCGCCGCAAAGCCATCTGTCGAAAGATACGAAGAAAACAGTGCTTTCGCCTTGTCGTTCTGACCATTGGAAAGGTAAACCTCGCCGAGCATTTCCATCGCCGCGCTGCTGCCGTCCTTCATTGCCTTCGAGAACGCTTTGACCGCCTCGTCCTGCTCCTCCAGATAGTAGTATGCGCAGCCGATGTTATAATAATCCTCGGTCGTTTTCGGCTCAATCTTCACTGCCGCTTCGAGGTAACGGTCTCCGTCCGCCTTCATGCTGCTCTCCTGATACAGCTCGTAAATGTCAAGGCAGAGCTGATAGCTCTCCTTCGTCTCCACTGCCGCATCAAAATCCACCTTCGCCTGCTCGTAATTCTTCTGCAGGAAGTACGCGCGTCCCCTAAGGAACAGCGCATCGGCATCTGCCTTTTCTTCCTGAATATTGGTGCAGATCTCAATGGCTCCATCCAGATCTCCGGCCTGTACGCAGGTTTCCGCCTCGTAATACATGACATCGCGCGAAAACTCCGCGTCTTTGTGCTTCATGCTCGAAAGACTGCTCTTGAAAGCCTCTTTTGCCTTGTCATACTCCTGGCTTTTCAGATAAGCGATGCCGAGCGACCGGTAGCTCTCCGCCAGTCGGTCGCCTGCCTTTACGGCTCCCTCCAGCATCGCAATCGACGTTACGTAGTCCTTCTGTTCGAGCGCCTCGATGCCCTTTTTATAAAGCTTTGAATTTTTATTTTCACAGCCGCCAAGCACCATTGCCGCCGCCAGAAAAAAGATTACCAGTCTTTTTTTTCATTCTGTCACAAGTCCTTCTTTATGCATCACAGAAACAACCTGGTCTACGTATTTTGCACACGTTGCATCGTCCGGTGCTTCCACCATGACACGGATCACCGGCTCGGTGCCGCTCTCTCTTACGAGGATGCGTCCGTCATCGCCCAGGGCCTCTGCTACGTCTTCTACTGCTTTCTGTACTGCCGGGTTAGCCTTTACAGCTGCTTTGTTTGCCACGCGGACATTCTTTAAGAGCTGCGGGTAAATCACTACCTCGGCTGTCATGGTGCTGAGCGGGAGTTTCTTATCTATCAGCACTTCCATCACCATCAGGGAGGTCAGGATTCCGTCACCGGTCGTCGCGTGCTTGCTGAAAATGATGTGGCCGGACTGCTCTCCGCCGAGAGAATAGCCGTTTGCCATCATGTTCTCGCACACGTATTTGTCGCCGACTGCCGTCTTCTCATACCGGATACCGCGCGGTCACACGCTTTGTAAAGACCGAGGTTTGACATGATCGTGGTCACGATCGTATCTCCGTTTAACTGGCCTTTTTCTTTTAAGTATTTACCGCAGACGTACATGATCAGGTCTCCGTCTACCACATTTCCCAGCTCATCGACAGCGATGCAGCGGTCTGCGTCTCCGTCGTAGGCAAATCCGACATCGAGGTGTTTCTCTCTTACATATTTCTGAAGCTCTTCGATGTGGGTGGAACCACAGCCGCGGTTGATGTTTGTTCCGTCCGGCTCGTTGTGGATCACATATGTCTTGGCGCCGATGGCATCAAACACGCTCTTGGCTACGGAAGAGGCACTTCCGTTGGAGCAGTCGAGTCCGACTCTCATGTTTTTAAAGGATTTTGTCGGAATCGAGATCAGGTGTCCGATGTAGCGGTTTCTTCCGGCTGCAAAATCCACGGTGCGTCCGATGTCTTCTCTCGTTGCGAACGGGATCTTCGGTGTTCCGTCGTCGATGTAGGCTTCGATCTGCGCTTCGATGTCGGCTTCCAGTTTCTGTCCCAGGCCGTTGATGACTTTGATTCCGTTGTCATAGAACGGGTTGTGGCTGGCGGAGATCATAATTCCGCAGTCAAAGTTTTCGGTACGGACAACATAGGAAACGCTCGGGGTGGTCGTTACGTGCAGCAGATAAGCGTCTGCTCCCGATGCGGTCAGTCCTGCTACCAGCGAATATTCGAACATGTAGCTGGAGCGTCTGGTGTCTTTTCCAATGACGATCTGTGCTTTGTGGTCTTTTCCGAAATACCATCCGAGGAATCTTCCCACTTTATATGCATGCTCAACCGTCAGATCAATGTTTGCTTCTCCGCGAAATCCATCTGTTCCAAAATATTTACCCATGGTATGCTCCTTTCCCCTTTCGGGCAGAAAGCGTGTCTGAAATTTTTTGCAATCATTCAAACACGCTTTTTCTGGTTATTCATTCAAATAACAAAATATCGTAATTAGTCGTACAGCTTCTCGCTGTATACGCCGTCCGCAATCAGTTTGCGGAATGCTTCTGTTACGGAAGCTTTGTCTTCCTGATACGTTACGCCGAACCACTCTGCGTCGGTCGGAAGAACTTTTACTTCTGCTTTTCCTGCGTGCAGCAGCTCGTCGATGTAGATCGGAAGGAGGTACTCGCCTTTTACATCTCCCTCTTTCTGTGCAGAAAGGAATTCAACAAAGCCTTTCTCCAGAAGATCAATGAACTCCGGCTGCAGTCCCCACATGTTCATGGAAACAAGGGAGTTTTTGTCGATCGGATCAACCGTTCCGTCTTCTTTTTCAACGCCTGCGCCCTCTGCGGTCTTTACGATGTTTTTCGTCTCGTTGACACCGGTCAGATTTCCGTTTTCATCAACGACGCAAACACCTCTTGTAACACCGCCGTTGTCACTTAAGGTGTTTCCAAGCACGAATCCTGCCATGGAGATCGGCATAACTTCATCCACATCATGCTCCTGTACGAGGTAGTCGTGCAGTTTTACGAACGGATCTTTTCCGTAATAGTCATCAGCATTGATAACAGCAAACGGCTCTTTTACAAGACCTTTGCATGCAAGAACGGCCTGGCCGGTTCCCCACGGTTTGGTACGGCCTTCCGGTTTTGCAAAGCCCGCCGGCAGATCATCGAGCTCCTGGAATGCATATTCCACCTCTGTGATTTTGCTGATGCGGTTGCCGATGACTTCCTTGAAATCTTTCTCCAGATCCTTGCGGATGATGAAGACTACTTTGTTGAAGCCGGCTTCCAGTGCATCGTGGATGGAATAATCCATGATGATCTCCCCGTTTGGTCCTACTGGCTCAAGCTGCTTGATTCCCTTTCCAAATCTGCTGCCGATTCCGGCTGCCATGATCACAAGTGCTGTTTTCTTCATAGCGTTTTTCCTTTCTCTTTTCCCCTTTTTTCTCTTGTTTATTCTATCAACAATCGATCCTGTAGACCAATCGTGATTCGCAGCGTTTATTATTATGCTTCTTCCTGCATGCTGCTCAGCTTTGCGGCCTGATCGGCTGCAATCAGACTGTCGATGATTTCATCCAGATCACCGTTCATGATGCGTCCAGTTTGTATAAGGTCAGTTTGATTCTGTGATCCGTCACACGTCCCTGTGGGAAGTTGTACGTACGGATCTTCTCGGAGCGGTCTCCCGTTCCGACCTGGCTCTTTCGAAGCTCGGCCATCTCATCGTGCTGTTTCTGCTGCTCTAAGTCGTACAGACGGGCACGCAGAATCTTCAGTGCCTTGTCCTTATTCTTTAACTGTGATTTCTCATCCTGGCAGGAAATGACGATGCCGCTCGGGAAGTGGGTCAGACGGACTGCTGAGTCGGTCGTATTGACACACTGGCCGCCGTTTCCGGAAGCACGGAATACATCGAATTTGTAATCTTTCGGGTCGATCTGTACTTCGACGTCGTCCACCTCCGGCATGATCGCTACGGTCATGGTTGAGGTATGGATTCTTCCGCCGGACTCGGTTTCCGGCACACGCTGTACGCGGTGCGTGCCGCTCTCGTACTTCATCCGGGAGTACGCGCCTGCTCCGTTGATCAGAAGTGTTGCGTCTTTAAAGCCGCCGATTCCGTTTTCATCGGCGCTGGTCAGCTCTGTTTTCCAGCCGCGGCTCTCTGCGTATTTGATGTACATACGGCAGATTTCTGCAGTAAAGAGTGCCGCCTCGTCTCCGCCGGCACCTGCGCGGAACTCTACGATAACGTTCTTGTCATCGTTCGGGTCTTTCGGCAGAAGCAGGACTTTGAGCTCCTGCTCCAGCTCCTCTACGCGTTTTTTCGCATCGGAGAGCTCTTCTTTCAGCATTTCGCGCATCTCTTCGTCGGATTCCTCCTCGAGAAGCATCAGGCTCTCTTCGATGGTCTGTTTCTGTGTTTTATAGTCCTTATATGCGTCTGCGATCGGCTGGAGTTCTGCCTGCTCCTTCATCAGCTTCTGGAACTTCGCCGCATCGGCAGCGACGTCCGGCTCGCTTAACTGATTCAGTACCTCCTCGAGACGCATGAGGATATCATCAAGTTTATCAAACATAAAATGACTGCTCCTTTTTGCTGTTTTCGTCTGTTTATGATGTCATTATGGTGTCAAAATTAAAATTCATTTCTGTCAGGGTTTTTGTGCCAGATACCGGTCACCACGCGGTCCAGGCCTGCCAGATCTTTCAGAACCTGTACATCGGCAAAGCCGTGGGTTTCCATCAGCTCCCGCACTTCATCTCCCTGATCGTATCCAATTTCAAAACAGAGCTTTCCGCCCTCTTTTAAATAGCTTCCTGCCTGCTCTGTAATCTTCCGGTAAAAGACAAGACCGTCCGCACTGCCGTCGAGTGCCATCCGCGGCTCATGGTCGCGCACCTCCGGCATCAGCGTTTCAATCACATCCGTGCGGATATACGGCGGATTGCTTGCGATCACATCGAAGGTTCCCTCGATGTTTTCAAATAAGTTGCTCTTTACGAACGATGCCCGTCCGCCCGCCTGTACGCCGTTCTTTTCCGCAACCTGTAAGGCTTTCTCGGAGAGATCCGCGCCGATTCCCGTACAGTCCTCCCTCGTCACAAGAAGCGATATGAGGATGCATCCCGAACCGGTGCAGAGATCGAGAATCCGTGCATCTTTTGGAAGGCCGCGGAGCGCTTCCTCCACAAGAATCTCGGTGTCCTGCCGCGGAATCAGTACATGCTCATTCACAAAAAACGGGATTCCGTAGAACCACGCCTCTCCGGTCAGCCTGCTGCAGCGGAATGTGTTCGCCGCGCTTTCTGACCAGCGCTTCGTACTGCTCCTGCTGTTCTTTTGGCATTTCATCTTCACTGTGTACAAAGTAGGTGCTGTGGCTGATCCCGCAGACATGCTCCAGTAAAAGCCATGCGTCCTGCCGGGCTTCCTCCACCCCCTGCTTTTGTAAGTACAGAATAGCGGATTCCAGTGCAGATTTCAAGTTTTTTCTATCGTGCACACTCATCGGTCACGGCTCCTCATGTTCTTTCTTTTCGGTTTTGGCCGGGTACGTATAACCAAAGTTTTCGTTCAGGTACGCTCTCCAGTCAAACACAGCCTCCACAGCGGCGATCGCAACCTCTGCCATCTCGGCATCCGGCTCGCGCGTCGTCAGGTGCTGCAGCATCAGGCCCGGTTTACTGATCAGGTTGACCAGTTTATTGTCACTTTTTCCCGCCAGGCGGATAATTTCATACGAAACGCCCGCGATCACCGGAATGAGAAGCAGGCGGATCACAATTTTCAGCACCGGGGAATCGACCCGGATGAACATGAAAAAGATGATGCTGATGACGATGACGTACATAAGAAAGCTCGTTCCGCAGCGCTTGTGCTCCCGGGAACTCTTTAAGACGTTTTCCACGTTCAGTTCCAGACCGTGCTCGACGCAGTTGATGCATTTATGCTCGGCGCCGTGGTACATGAACACGCGCTGAATGTCTTCCATACGGGAAATGGCTGCCAGATAGCCGAGGAACAGTGTCACACGCACAAAGGCCTCTGCCACCGCGGTCAGTGTCGTTCCGGCTCCCGCTTTGTGCAGCAGTTCGGACAGGAAATACGGCACCATCAGAAAGAGAACGACGGCGATGACAACGGAAAATGTGACGGTTCCGTACATCATCAGCCTGTCTGTCTTTTCTTTTTTCGCTTTCTGCTGCTCCTCTTCCTCTTTCGTCGCCGGCTTTTTCTTTTCCTCCTCCTCGTCCTCATAGAACGAAGCGGAGTACATAAGGGAACTCATGCCGACGATCATCGAATCGGCAAAGCTGAATACACCGCGCAGAATCGGAACTTTTAAAAGCCCCTTGTGCTTTGTCAGCGGCTTGTGCTGCTCTACTTTAACCTCAATCTCCCCGTCCGGCCGGCGTACTGCGACGGAATAGCGGTCCTTGTTCATCATCATGACGCCTTCCATCACGGCCTGGCCGCCAATATTGGATGATTTCATAATTTACGTTTACCTCCTCAAAGGGGATTTTCTGCATCCGTAACGCAAGAACGGGCTGAGATCTTCCAACCTCAGCCCGTTTTTCATCTTGCTTGATTCAATTCTTATTTCATGCCGTATTTCTTGTTGAACTTCTCGATACGTCCACGAGCTGCAGCAGCTTTCTGCTGGCCAGTGTAGAACGGATGGCATTTAGAACAGATCTCAACGTGGATCTCTTTCTTGGTAGAACCTGTTACGAAAGTATTTCCGCAGTTGCAGGTAACAGTTGCCTGATGGTATTCTGGATGGATTCCTTCTCTCATTTTATTCACCTCTTCTTAATATTGTTATCTTCTCAGATTTACTCTGATGATTTCGTATTTCAGGCTGACAAAATCTCATCAACCTTGCACAGCTTTCTCATTGTATCACACAATTTTGAAAATTGCAAGCCTTATACTATTTTTTGTTTCTTTAAAATTTGAATCAGTTCGCCGTTGTTTCTGGTGCGGTCAAACATGTTCAGAATATTTTCCACGGCTTCCTCGGATTTCATGCCGTTTAATGCCTTCCGCATATTGTAAACGGCCTCCTGCTCATCCGGTGTCAGAAGCAGATCTTCTCTTCTTGTTCCCGATTTTGCTATGTCGATGGCCGGGAAGACGCGGCGTTCCTGCAGTTTCCGGTCGAGCACGAGTTCCATGTTTCCGGTGCCTTTGAATTCCTCGTAAACGACATCGTCCATCTTGCTTCCGGTGTCCACAAGCGCCGTTGCAAGAATCGTCAGGCTTCCGCCCTCGCGCATGTTTCTGGCCGCGCCGAAGAACCGTTTCGGCATGTAGAGTGCTGCCGGATCGAGACCGCCGGAAAGGGTACGGCCGCTCGGCGGAACGGTCAGGTTGTAAGCTCTGGCGAGACGTGTGATGCTGTCGATGAAGATCGTAACGTCTTTTTTACTCTTCCACAAGAACGTTTCGCGCGCTCAATGACCATCTCGGACACGCGTTTGTGGTGCTCCGGCTGCTCATCGAAGGTGGAATAGATGACTTCCACATTCGATCCCTGAATCGCTTCTTTAATGTCGGTGACCTCCTCCGGACGCTCGTCGATCAGAAGGATGATCAGACACATCTCCGGGTTGTTCCGCAGGATGGATTTTGCCGCATCCTTCAAAAGCGTCGTTTTTCCGGCTTTCGGCGGGGAGACGATCATGCCTCGCTGGCCTTTTCCGATCGGACTTACAAGATCCACGATCCGCATCGCCATGCTTCCGCCCGGGCGCTCAAGGCGCAGCCGCTCATCCGGGAAGACCGGTGTCATATCTTCGAAATTGCCGCGGCGCATGATCTGGTCGAGCGGCAGATTGTTGACGCTCTTTAAGTATAAAAGGGCGCTGAATTTTTCGGTTGCGGACTTTACTCTCGTATTTCCGCGGATGATATCTCCCGTTTTCAGTCCGAAACGGCGGATTTGGGACGGGGAAACGTAGACATCGCTGTCGCCCGGCATATAGTTGTCGGAGCGGATAAATCCAAATCCGTCCGGCATGACCTCGAGGATGCCGCAGGCCTCCTGGCCGCTGTCGAGCGTGCTGGTTTCCTGACGCGGTTCCTGTCTCGTTTCTGGTCTTGCTTCCTGACGCAGCGGCTCCTGTCTCATTTCCTGTCCTGCTTCCTGACGCGGTCCTGTCTTTGCTCTTCCTCACGGTTATTCTGATTATAATTCCGTGGTTCCTGAAATCTACGCTCATTGAAACGCGGCGCTCTTGGACGGTACTCCTGGCGCTCTCCGTTTTCACTGCGCTCTTCCCGGCGGACATACCGCGGTCTCTGGTACGGGCGCGCGGTGCCGTTTTCCGAGGTTTCCCGATTCTGGCGCTCCATACCGTCCTCCCGCTTTTCCTGCGGTTCCTGATTCTGATCCTGTACAGTTTCCGTCTTTTTTTCCTCTTTTAGAACCGCCGGCTCTTCCATGTTTTTCTGGTTTTCTTTCTGATCTTCTTCCAGCATCCGCTCAATCAGCGCTTCTTTCCGCAGGGTGGAAATCCCCTTCATGTTTCTGGATTTTGCCAGCGCTTTCAGCGTGCTCAAAGGCAATGACTCATACTTTTCTCTTGTCATACCATTTTTCCTCTATCTATTCTCTATTTGATTTTCGGTTCTGTTTGGAGTTTTTAAGATATTTGATGCGCGAATATTTTTGCTGCAATTATTTAGAATCTGATTTTTGTCATTTTACTGTTGTGGATTTTTCTGCGGTTAGTGGGACTCGAACCCACACGCCTCGCGGCACAGGAACCTAAATCCTGCACGTCTGCCAATTCCGTCATAACCGCATATTATTTTTCGAGAAAAGAAAACCCCATAGAAAACCTCCATGGGCGTTTTCTATGGGTTATTCAGTGAAGCATCGGGGATTCGAACCCCGGACAACTTGATTAAAAGTCAAGTGCTCTACCGACTGAGCTAATGCTCCGTATACTTTTGCATCCAACTGGGCTAGCTGGATTCGAACCAGCGAATGCAGCAGTCAAAGTGCTGTGCCTTACCGCTTGGCGATAGCCAATGTTTCGCCTTGCTGGCAGGGTGGATAAAGGGATTCGAACCCTTGGCCTCCAGAGCCACAATCTGGCGCGCTAACCAACTGCGCTATACCCACCATAATTACGACTTACAGTCTTTTTCACTATTTAATTTTAGTGAAGCGTGCTTGGAGGGATTCGAACCCCCGACCCACGGCTTAGAAGGCCGTTGCTCTATCCAACTGAGCTACAAGCACACAGCTTCTACAAAATTGTAGCAGCAAGCGGGTGATGGGAATCGAACCCACGTATCCAGCTGGAAGGCTGGTGTTCTACCATTGAACTACACCCGCACGACATCGGGG
>ENA-OQDW01000206-OQDW01000206.1-human-gut-metagenome-genome-assembly--contig:-NODE-206-length-24730-cov-3.000488_pt1 | contig 24730 bp, 38 predicted proteins | sample MGYA00242784_ERZ504613 | MGnify/ENA primary metagenome ERZ504613 (study PRJEB26092, sample SAMD00036330) | human gut metagenome | host: Homo sapiens | study: EMG produced TPA metagenomics assembly of...
CAGCCACCCGATTTGCGCCCAGATCCTGCGCCGCCTCCACCATGCTCTTGTCAAGCTTGGACATCACGGAATACAGCGGAGGATCATATAGGGAATGAAATTATAAACCATGCCCAGAACTACCGCGCCGCCCGTATTAATCATATGCAGCGGGCCAATGCCGAAGAATCCAAGCACTGTGTTGATGAGGCTGTATCTTCCAAAATCGTCATCCAGGAATAGGTGCGCAGCAGGAAGTTCATCCACATGGGCAACATAACCAGCAAGATCATCGTGCTCTGCCGCTTTGCCCCGGATTGGGATAGGAGATAGGCAAACGGATAGGAGAGCAGCAGGCAAATCACCGTTGCCGCTAAGCCGTAACCGATTGAGCGAAGAAAGATGTTGCCATAGCTGCCCAGCTGTTGAATGTTGGCAACCGTAAAATTGCCCTGCGCATCGGTAAACGCATAATAAACCACCAGAATCAACGGCGCGACAATGAAGATCACAGACCAGACGATATATTGCGCCGAAGCGAGTTTTTGCAGAAGAGAAGGCTTCTTTTCCATATGCTACGCCTCCTCTTCCTCAGGGTCGGAAAGGTGCTCCAGCTCGTCGCTGAAGGAGCTATAGTCGCCAAACGCACCCGAATAGGCCGATTTCTTCATGATATGGATCGCATCCGGATCAATTTTCAGGCCAATCACATCACCCACAGCCTGATGGTCGGTGGACTGGATCATCCACTTAAAGCCGCCGATATCCACAATAATCTCAAAATGCACGCCCTTGAAGGTCACGCTCGTCACTGTGCCGGAGAGCATCCCCTCTTCTGCGGGGACGACATCCACATCCTCCGGGCGAACGACCGCGTCTATCGGTTCATTTTTTGGAAGCCCTGATCAAGGCACTGGAACCGATGGCCAGAAAACTCCGCGAGATAATCCGCCCGCATCACGCCGTCGAGGATATTGCTCTCGCCAATAAAATCCGCCACAAAGGCGTTCTTCGGCTCGTTATAGATATCCTCCGGCGTGCCGATCTGCTGGATCACGCCGCTGTCCATCACCACCACCGTGTCGGACATGGAGAGCGCCTCCTCCTGATCGTGGGTCACATAGATGAAGGTGATGCCCATGCGCTGCTGAATATTTTTCAGCTCCACCTGCATATCCTTGCGCAGCTTGAGGTCGAGCGCGCCGAGCGGCTCATCCAAAAGCAGCACGCGCGGCTCGTTGGCAAGCGCACGCGCAATGGCGACGCGCTGCTGCTGCCCGCCGGATAGGGAGGCGATCTTGCGCCGTTTGAAGCCCTTCAGGTTGACAAGCGCCAGCATCTCATTGACCTTATCGCGGATTTTTTTCTCCGGCCATTTTTTCACCCGCAGGCCAAAGGCAATATTTTCGTATACATCCAGATGCGGAAAAAGCGCATAACGCTGAAAAATGGTGTTGACCTGCCTCTTATGAGGCGGCACACCATTAATTTTTTTCCGTCAAAAATGACCGTACCCTCATCCGGCTCCAAAAAGCCGCCGATGATCCGCAGCGTGGTCGTTTTTCCACAGCCGGATGGGCCCAGCAGCGTGATAAACTCCTTGTCGCGAATATAAAGATTCAGGTTTTTCAAAATCGGCTCGCCGTCAAAGGATACGGAGATATTTTTTAAATCGATAATCACATTATTTTCCAATTATGCAGCCCCTTTCCGCCCCTACAGCCTATGATAGGAATCGTAACAAATATAGTGCGAAAACCTGCAATTGTCAACATTTTTTTTACTGAAACTGCAAGAAAGTGCAGATGAACGAAAATGGGGCTATCAAAAGCTCTCGATTTCTTTAATTTCCTCCCTTTTCCTATTCTTTGCTCCTAAAATATAAAAAGCTGGATTTCCACTTCCTTTTTTGCAGATCAGGCGGTGAAAATCATCTGATCTCTCTACGGTGAGAAAAGGAATCTTTATCATCTTTTAACTATGAATGACAAATCACTTTCACCATCTTAACACTGTGCATGCTAGCATGAATACAAAGGGGCTGGCAGGCTATGCTCTCCCCTGAATATTTTGTTCCACTTAGGAAAGGATGGTTATCCGCTATGGCAGGAATCATTCGGTCACTGCAAACCCTCGAATTGCGTTTGGATGAACGCTTGGATCGATTTATCTCGCGCTACCCACATATGGCCTATCCGATTATTTTTTTTGGCATGCCCGTGCTGGTTCTCACTGCCGTGTTTTTTTTGACTTCGGCAGTCATGCTCCCAGTCGCCCTGATTTTCGGCTGGCTATGAGCCGATCTTAATGGAATCTTAATCTTATGCCGCGCAATGCTAATGCCGTTTTAAAGTGGCATTCATTATACTTCAACTTAGGAAAAGAAAAGGAGGTCACGGCCCTATGCAAATCATCATAGCCGTCATTGGGCTGACAGCAATGGCGCTTCTCGCCTATTACTTCTGGATTCTCATGAAGGGAGATGAGCAGCAATGAGCGCTATTTTGCAATATGGATTATACCTAGCGATCCTTGTAATTTTGGCAATCCCGCTCGGAGCATACATAAAGAAAGTGATGGATGGGGAAAAAACATTCCTCTCCCGCATCCTGACGCCCTGTGAAAATGCGGTTTACAAGGTAATGCGAATCAAAAAGGAGGAGGAGATGAGCTGGAAAAAGTATGCCGTCTCCGTCCTCATCTTTTCAGGCATCGGGCTGATCTTTTTATTTCTGCTTCAGCTACTGCAAGGCGTCCTACCCGGTAATCCGCAAAATTTGCCGGGCGTAAAATGGGATTTATCCTTTAACACAGCCGTCAGCTTCGTTACCAACACCAATTGGCAGGCCTATAGCGGAGAATCCACTTTAAGCTATCTGTCGCAAGCGCTAGGCCTTACCGTACAAAACTTTGTTTCCGCTGCAACTGGCATCGCCGTACTCTTTGCGATGATACGCGGTTTTATCAAAGTGAAATCCACAGGCCTTGGCAGCTTTTGGGTAGATATGACGCGGATCATCATTCACATTTTGATCCCCCTGAATCTCGTCATTGCGCTGGGCCTGGTTGGCGGCGGCGTCATCCAGAACCTGAAGCCTGCGGAAACTGTTTCCCTTGTGGAGCCGATCGCCATCAGCGCGGAGGGCGAGGTCATTGAGAACGCCGTAATTGATCAAGAAAAGAATACGGTTACCGTGGACGGAAAAATCATCCCAGATGCGGAAATCGTAACAGATCAGTTTGTCCCCATGGGCCCGGCGGCAAGCCAAATCGCCATCAAACAATCCGGCACAAACGGAGGCGGCTTCATGGGAGTCAACTCCGCCCATCCGCTGGAGAACCCCAGCGCTTTTACCAATCTCCTTGAAATGATTTCTCTGCTGCTAATCCCCGCTGCGCTGTGTTTCACCTTTGGACGCAGCGTAAAGAACAAGAAGCAGGGCGTGGCAATCTTTCTGGCCATGTTTATCTGCCTGGTGATCGCGCTGGGCTGCGTCGCGGCCAGCGAACAGATCGCAACCCCGCAGCTTGCGCAGGACGGTGTGAATATGACCACCGTGGATCAGGCTGGCGGCAACATGGAGGGCAAGGAATCCCGCTTCGGCATTGCTACCTCCGCCACATGGGCCACGTTCACAACGGCGGCCTCCAACGGCTCCGTCAACTCCATGCACGACAGCTACACGCCTCTGGGCGGCATGGTGCCAATGCTGCTGATGCAGCTCGGTGAAGTGATCTTCGGCGGTACGGGCTGCGGCCTGTATGGGATGCTGGCCTTTGCAATCCTCACTGTGTTCATTGCAGGCTCATGGTCGGGCGCACCCCTGAATTCTTGGGCAAAAAAATTGAGCCCTACGAGATGAAATGGGCCGTTCTCGTATGCCTGGCCACTCCCATTGCGATTCTCGTCGGCAGCGGTATCGCAGCGGTAGTCCCAAGCGTTGCGGACAGTTTGAACAATCCAGGTGCGCATGGCTTCTCCGAACTTCTGTATGCTTACTCCTCAGCGGGCGGCAATAACGGTTCAGCATTTGCAGGCTTCAATGCCAACACCGTTTTCCTGAACCTAACGCTTGGCTTTGTCATGCTGTTTGTGCGCTTCCTGCCGGTCATCGGCACGCTTGCCATCGCGGGCAGCCTTGCCGGCAAGAAGCGTATCGCCACAACGGCGGGCACTCTTTCCACGACCAACGCTCTGTTTGTTTTCCTGCTGATCTTCATCGTTTTGCTGGTTGGCGCGCTAAGCTTCTTCCCCGCGCTCGCACTCGGGCCGATTGCTGAATTCTTCAGCAGCATTGCATAAGGAGGTGTTTTTATGGCTGCAAAAGCAAGAAGCGCCTTCCGCGACAAAAAGATCGTCGCACGGGCGCTCAAGGATTCCATTCTCAAGCTGAACCCCAAAACACAGGTGAAAAACCCTGTGATGCTGCTCGTCTTTCTCTCTGCCATTTTAACCACCGGACTGTGGATCGTATCCTTGTTCGGTATCAAGGACGCTCCCTCCGGATACACGCTCGCCATCGCAGTGATCCTCTGGTTTACCGTGCTGTTTGCAAACTTCGCAGAGGCCATTGCGGAGGGACGCGGCAAAGCGCAGGCGGACGCCCTGCGCGCTGCAAAAAAGGATGTTGACGCGCATAAAATCCCCTGCGCAGCCCAAAAGGACGAGATCACCGTTGTCTCTTCCGTTTCTTTGAAAAAGGGCGACATCGTCATCGTGAAAGCCGGCGAGCAGATCCCTGCGGACGGCGAAGTGATCGAAGGCGCCGCTTCCGTAGATGAGAGCGCCATCACCGGCGAGTCCGCGCCTGTTATCCGCGAAAGCGGAGGCGACCGCAGCGCAGTCACAGGCGGCACAACGGTTCTGTCGGATTGGATCGTCGTGGAGGTTACAAGCGAAGCGGGCGAAAGCTTCCTCGATCAGATGATCGCCATGGTGGAAGGCGCGGCGCGCAAGAAAACGCCGAATGAGATCGCGCTGCAAATCTTCCTCGTGGCACTCTCCATCATCTTTATTCTGGTCACGGTCTCTCTGTATACCTACTCCATCTTCTCCGCCAAGCAGGCCGGGATCGCAAACCCGACCTCCGTCACCACTCTGGTGGCCTTGCTCGTATGTCTTGCCCCCACCACGATCGGCGCGCTGCTCTCCGCAATCGGCATTGCGGGCATGAGCAGGCTCAACCAGGCAAACGTGCTGGCCATGAGCGCCGCGCGATCGAGGCGGCAGGCGACGTAGATATCCTGATGCTCGATAAAACCGGTACGATCACACTTGGCAACCGTCAGGCACACGCCTTCATCCCGGTGGACGGCGCAACGCCGGAGGAGCTGGCCGACGCGGCCCAGCTCTCCTCTCTGGCGGATGAAACGCCGGAGGGGCGCAGCGTGGTGATTCTTGCAAAGGAAAAATTCGGTATCCGCGCAAGAACGCTGGAGGATAAAAACATGCGCTTTATCCCCTTTAGCGCGAAAACCCGCATGAGCGGCGTGGATTATGACGGCGTTGAGATCCGTAAGGGTGCGGCAGACTCGATGCGCGATTATGTCCTTCAGAATGGCGGCGCCTATAGCACAGAATGCGATGGAACGGTCAAATCCATTTCCAATCAGGGCGGAACGCCTCTAGTCGTAGCAAAAAACCATAAAATCCTCGGCGTGATTTACCTCAAAGATATTATCAAAAGAGGCGTAAAGGAAAAATTCGCCGATCTGCGCAAGATGGGTATAAAGACGATCATGATTACGGGCGATAACCCCTTGACCGCAGCGGCCATCGCTGCCGAAGCCGGCGTAGATGACTTTCTTGCAGAGGCTACCCCGGAGGGTAAGCTGAAGATGATCCGTGACTTCCAGAGCAAGGGCCACCTTGTGGCAATGACCGGCGACGGCACCAACGACGCCCCCGCCCTTGCGCAGGCAGACGTTGCGGTGGCGATGAACAGCGGCACGCAGGCAGCTAAGGAGGCCGGCAATATGGTTGACCTCGATTCCTCCCGACGAAACTGATTGATATCGTCCGCATTGGCAAGCAGCTTCTGATGACGCGCGGCAGCCTCACCACTTTCTCTATTGCCAACGATGTGGCAAAATATTTCGCCATTATCCCCGCCCTGTTCATGGGGCTGTATCCCGGCCTGTCTGCACTGAATATCATGGGGCTTCAATCCCCGCTCAGTGCGGTTCTGTCGGCGATTATCTACAACGCGCTGATTATTATCGCATTGATCCCGTTGGCGCTCAAGGGGGTGAAATACCGTGAGGTATCCGCAGGCAAACTTCTTTCCAGGAACCTGCTGATCTACGGCCTGGGCGGGCTGATCGCTCCGTTCATCTTTATCAAGCTGATTGATATGATCCTCGTCCTGTTCGGCCTTGCATAAGGCCAAACAGGACTGCCATGATAAACTGGAGGTAAGTCTCTCATGAAAACACTCAAATCAATTTTGCCGCGGGCAGCTCTCATCTTTCTAATTTTCACAATCCTCTGCGGCGTGCTTTACACCGGCGTTGTAACCGGGATTGCACAGCTGATCTTCCCTGAGCAGGCAAACGGCAGCATCATCGAAGTGGATGGCAAAAAATACGGCTCCGCGCTGCTCGGCCAGCAATACACAGATGAAACGCACATGTGGGGGCGTGTTATGAACATTGACGTCTCCACCTACAAGGATAAAGATGGCAAAATGCTGATGTACGCAGCCCCTTCTAACCTCACGCCTGCCAGCGAAGAGTATGCCCAGGCCATTGCAGAGCGGGTAGAAAAAATCCGTGCTGCTCATCCGGAAAAAGGCGATGAACCCATCCCGGTTGACCTTGTTACCTGCTCCGGCAGCGGCCTGGACCCGCACATCTCCCCTGCCGCCGCTGAATACCAGGTGCCACGCCTTGCGAAAGCAAACGGCATGACGGAGGACGAGGTGCATGCGATTGTGGAAAAATGCACAAAGGGCAGGTTTCTCGGTGTGCTCGGAGAAAAAACCGTCAACGTCCTAGAGGTCAACTTACGGCTGGACGGCATCTTGAAATAATGCGATCTTAAGGCCTATTGGGATAGCCTGTCTGGATTCCCTTATTTCCAGCAGGCTATTTCCTATCGTATGGAATGGAGAGGGCAAGCATGCAAAAAAAACGTATCGCATGGCAACGAGATATTTACTTTGGTGAAAAAATCCCTTGCGTCAACCGGGCCGCGGAGCTGGTACGCCTGCTTTATGCGGTAAGCGCTGAAGTTTCCATAAACCACAGCTCTATGCCACGCGCGACAAAGTTCTCTGGGCCTATTTTGAACACAGCTGTTTTGAAGCAGAGGCATTCTTAGAAGAATACGGCGTGGTTATGGCCCTTATTTCCCAGGGAAGTCCGATTTCCATCTATGGAAATGTACACGGCCTAGAGGGAGGCAGGCTCTCTGCCCGCTTTTCCGGAGAGAACCTGCAATTATGCAAGCAGGATGTTTCTGCGCGTGATTTCGATCTGATTTCCGATTTATGCGCCAAAATTACCTTTCCAGACGAAACACAGGCGGTAACGTTTGGCCAAATCCTTCAGCACATGGATTACCGCAAGGCTTACCTGCCCATAGCTCGCACACAGCTGACGGAGCAGCTCTTTGCCGATGCGCCACAGTACAGCGCAGACACCCATTACCGCTACCTTCCCTTTAATGAGGAGGGCGGGAGTTATCTTGATGCGCTTCCAATTCCTCTGCAAAAGGAATTGTGGCTGCTCTTCCTTGTGGAGGGGGTTAGTCCTCTTGAATTTGAAGATGCCTTCAACGCGTTGCAAGAGGGGCGCGTCTCTGCCTTTTCGTGGGAATTATCTCTGCGGCTGGCGCTGAGCCAGGCAAAAATTTCGATTCAATATGAAAACGGCGGATTCCATGTGATAGATCAGAACGGCGCAAGGCTTCTCTATCGCTACGACAGCAGCAACGCTGCGGAGCGGCTCTTTCTCAAGCTCCTCTTCCCGAGTGAGCCGCCCCGGGAAGCAGCACATTGAGCAACCTACTGTTCGCCGCGGCGCATAGAAATCAAGTTGGTTTTCGGAACAGCATGCTAAAACGACATTCCGTAGCCGTGGCGCTCTGCACATAGTAATCAACCCACTTTTATGGTAAAATAGCTTCAAACAAAGTTTGAAGCATTGGAAAAATGCCTGTCGGCGCGAAACGCCTCCTGCCGCAGAGCGGCAACGCCATTTTTCGCTAAGGTTATCCTATTGCGTGTATGGTAAAATAGCTTCAAACAAAGTTTGAAGCATTGGAAAAATGGTTGTCGGCGCGAAACGCTCCTGCCGCAGAGCGGCAACGCCATTTTCGCTGAGGTTAGCCTATTGCGTATATGGTAAAATGGATTCAGTCACAGGGAAATCGTTTTTAGAAAGCCAAGGGCGGTGTGGAATATGGATCATCAGAAAAAGATCGGCGTTTTTATCCGACAGGCGCGGGAGAGGCAGAACATCACCAAAGAAACGCTGGCCCGTTCCCTGCAAATTAGCGAAGCGGAGCTCTCTGCCTGGGAGGAGGGAGTATCCTACCCGGCACTTACGCAGGCTCCCGCACTGGCAAGGGAACTCGCCGTTTCTCTGGACGAGCTGTTCAATGCCCGATATCACACGGTCGCTCAGGACTATCAGGCGTCAGAGGCCTGTTTTCTGCGTGAGCAACCGCAGCCTGCTGATGCACCGGACCAAGATGAAACGAAGGAAACGCCCGCGTTGCAGGTTCCTGTGGAAAGCCAGGTCCAAAGCAGGCCGCGGCTGCCGGCTTGGACAAGGCTCCTCCTTGCAGGGTGTCTGATCGTGGAGGCGGGGGCGGGGTGTATCCTGCACCTATCTTCCATGAAAATGGCAGAACTCGTGCTGAGCTCTGCCGTTGCTGCCGTCACGCTTATCATGATCTCCGTCGGCATTTATATATATAGAAAGCATCCCACACTACGCGGCCGGGCGCTCTTATTGCCGCTGCCCGCGGTGATTCTGATGCTGCTTGTGATGGTTCCCTATCTCCTGGCTTAAAGCGTCAGGGCCTTTTTTCAAACGACTTCGACTTTTTTAAAAGCGGAAAATGAGTTTGTTTTTTGGTCCAAACAGCGAAAAAATAAAATAGCTTTTCTTGTATGGTAAAAGGATGATATAATGGGAATGGATCATTAAAATTTATCGTGAGGAGAGGAAAATGATGCAAAACTCGCAGGAACAGAAAAGAATGCCGCTGATTGAAAACCGAACGCTTTGTCTGACCATTTTGTTAATGGCTCTGGTTTACAATGTCATTTTCGGTTGCGTGCGTAATCCACTCGGTGAAGAGAACACGATCTCCTGGATCGGCTACGACCACCCCTTCGCTTTCTTGGTTTGGGGCGGGCTGACCGCCGCCGCGTTTTTTTTGAATATTTCGTATTTATACCATCGTTACCACTATGCGGGTAAAATCGGTACGATCTCGCTCTATACGGCCCCAATGATGGCGATGACGGTGATTTTCATCAATGACTGGGGCTGGGAGCATGTGCTCCACTGGATTGGGGCAATCGGCTTTATTGCGCTCAACGGCGCGGCTTTGCTTCTGTTTTTCCTGCATCATTTCAAAACACATATCAGCTATAAAATCACCTCGTTTGCCGTGGCGGGGATGCTTTTGGCGATGCTGGTGATTTTGCTGACGGTTGGGAAAAGCGGGTTACTGGAGCTTGTGCCGATGTGGATTGCGATGATCCTGTTGTTCCTGGTGAATTTTACGGAGATTTACCCCGTGACGGAGCAAGCGGCCGTGTCCGCGGCACGGGCAAAGGATCGGAAGAAAGCGGAGAAATTGGCCTGGGGGCTCGGCATATTCGGTGCGCATCAGTTTTATCTGAGTTGCTGGCCGCAGGGGCTTGGCCATTTATGGATGACCTATGTAGGGTGCCTGTTTTGCTTGGACCGGTTCATCGGCATGGGTAATATCAACGGCATCGAAGGGGAAAGCGCTTGGATCTACCTTGCAGTAGGCTTCTCTATTTTAATTGGCTCCGCCGCTTGGGCAGTGTGTGATGCGTTGGAGCTGCACAGGGGTGTTCGGAAAGAGGCGCGCGCGTATGCCTATGCTTCCCAATCACGCTGACGTGCGTTTCATAAAGCTTTTTATCTGCCAAAAAATTCGCCTGTCGGGAAAGCGGCGGCTGGTGTTACCGGGCTTCAGCTATTTCTTGATTCCTCGATATATTCCATAAGATCGCCGGGCTGGCATTGCAGCACCCGGCAGATCCGATCAATGGTTGCCATTGATACAGAGTGATTGTGGCGCAGGCGGGTGAGCGTCCCATCTGCGATATTGGTTGATTTTTTGAGCCGGTAAAAACTGATTTGGCGATCTGTTAGCAGGCGCATCAGTTTGTGATAGACGATTGCCATATGGATGACCATTCCTCTCTTGCACCGAGTGGTTTGAAAACGTTATCCTCCCAAAGCGCTATACCTCAGCATCTATTTTATGATTTGGAGAGGAGGTAAAAATGGGCCGCTTCTCCGAATCGCTGTGAATGTTGCGCTTTTGTATTCCATTTTACCGGGAAGCTGTGGCCAGATGACCAAAAAGCCGGGTAAAAAGCCCTTTTATCAGGGAAAATCACTTGACCACTTGAGAAAAGTGTGTTATAGTGATCTTACCTCTAAGAGGGCTCTTTTTTTGTACCCATTTTTAGAGGGAGGCTGGAACCTGAAAAATTCTGCTGGAAGGCAGGCTGCGGGTTTCTTGCGGAGCAGTGCCCTCAAGGTTGCTCGGCAGGGAAAACGGAGCTGAGCCCGCGGATTGACAGGCTCTGAAAATATCCGGAAAACTGGAGGTGCCGTCATGAGAGTAAAAGTCACTTTATCCTGCACGGAGTGCAAGCAGCGCAACTACAATACGATGAAAAACAAGAAGAACAACCCCGACAGGCTGGAGATGAATAAGTATTGCAGATTCTGCAAGAAACACACGCTCCACAGAGAAACCAAATAAGAGCGGAGGAAAGATGAATGGCTGACGAAAAGAAAAAGGACGCGGTGGAAAAGGCTGAAAAGAAGGCCAAGGCCACAAAAGCGGACAAGGCCGATAAGGCAAACAAACCGAAAAAGCCAAATATCTTTGTGCGCGCCGGCAAGGCGATCGCCCGCTTTTTTAAGGATTTTAGGGGCGAAATCAAGAAGATCACCTGGCCTGATGCGAAAACCGTGCTCAAGAGCACCGGCGTTGTAATCGCCGTGATTTTGATTATCGGTATTGGCATCTGGATTGTGGACTTCGGCCTTTCCCAGGGACTGAGCCTGATTGAGGGCCTGGCGCAGGATCCCACGACAACGGCCGCCGCCGCAGAATCAACTTCGGGCGTCACCAATGCCGCAGCAGGTGTCATTCAGCTGTTTGGCGGGCTGCTTGGTTAAGGCGCGTTCGAAGCGAAAGGGTGGTCTAACATGGCTGACAGCGCAAAGTGGTATGTAATTCATACCTATTCCGGCTACGAAAATAAAGTGGCCAATAATATTGAAACGGTTGTGGAAAACCGCCAGATGCAGGATCAGATCCTAGAGGTGAAAATCCCGATGGAAACGGTCACTGAAATCAAGGATAACAAAAAGCGCGATGTAGAGCGCAAGGTGTTCCCCGGCTACGTTCTGGTGAAGCTTGCGGTCGATGTGGAGGACGGGGAGTACGTTATGTCAGACGATACTTGGTACGTCATTCGCAATACGCGCGGCGTTACGGGCTTTGTAGGCCCGGAGAGCAAGCCCATCCCGCTCAGCGACGAGGAAGTGCTTGCGCTTGGCGTAGAGAAAAGGCAGGTCGAAGTGGCCTATCAGGTCGGCGATCTTGTCAATATTATTGACGGCCCATTCGGGGATTTCTCCGGCGTCGTCGAGGAGATTGATCCGGATAAAGATCTTGTCCGCGTGACGATTTCCATGTTTGGCCGCGAAACCCCGGTTGAGTTTGCGCTCGATCAGGTGGAGCCGGCAGTCAATTAATCACAGTTTGGTAATTAGCGGCCCTGCCGCTTATTATGCGCCTGCGCGGCTTTGCCGCCCGGCGCGGGGGTTCGCCCCCTGTGGGAGGAGTAAGAATTCATACTTGCTCCGCCAATTACCACATATATTTGGAGGTGCAAAAAATGGCTCAAAAGGTTGTAGGTTTAATTAAGCTGCAGATCCCCGCCGGAAAAGCAACCCCGGCACCCCCGGTCGGTCCTGCGCTGGGTCAGCACGGTGTGAACATTATGGCGTTCACGAAGGAATTCAATGAGCGCACAAAGAATGATATCGGCCTGATTATCCCGGTCGTCATCACCGTTTATGCAGACCGTTCTTTCACGTTCATCACAAAGACGCCGCCCGCCGCCGTTCTTCTGAAGAAGGCCTGCGGAATTGAAAAAGCGTCCGGCGTGCCGAACAAGAACAAGGTCGCAACGATCACCGGTGAGCAGATTAGAAAAATCGCCGAGCAGAAGATGCCTGATCTGAATGCAGCGAGCGTAGAAGCGGCAGCCAGCATGATTGCCGGCACTGCGCGCAGCATGGGCATTGTTGTCTCCGATTAATGCTCCCGGGTGGGAGGAACAATCCGATTAACCACTCTTTAGGGAGGTCAGACGAATGAAACATGGTAAAAAATATGTCGAAAGCGCCAAGCTTGTCGATAAAACAAAGCTCTATGACCCTGCGGAAGCGCTGGAGGTCGCGGTGAAAACCGCAACAGCTAAATTTGATGAAACTGTGGAAGCCCACATTCGCTTGGGCGTTGACTCCCGCCATGCGGATCAGCAGGTTCGCGGCGCGGTCGTATTGCCCAACGGAACGGGTAAATCCGTGCGTGTTGCTGTGTTCGCTAAGGGCGACGATGCAAAAGCAGCGCAAGAGGCAGGCGCGGAGTTTGTCGGCGCGGAGGAACTGGTTGCCAAGATTCAGGGCGAAGGTTGGATGGATTTTGACGTGGCGATTGCTGCGCCCAATATGATGGGCTTGGTCGGTCGTCTCGGTAAAGTGCTTGGCCCGCGCGGCTTGATGCCAAGCCCGAAGGCTGGCACCGTAACGCCTGACGTTGCAAAGGCTGTTACAGAGGCAAAGGCTGGTAAGATTGAGTACCGCCTTGATAAGACCAACATTATCCACTGCCCGATCGGTAAGGTTTCCTTTGGCGCGGAAAAGCTGAATGAGAACTTCTCCACTCTGCTGGAAGCGATCATTAAAGCGAAGCCCGCGGCAACGAAGGGCCAGTATATCCGCTCCTGCGTGGTTGCCACCACGATGGGCCCCGGCGTACGCATTAATGCAAACCGCGTGGGCGGCGCGGAATAAGCAAAAATGCTTGACACGGAGCAATCTGTGTGCTAGTATAATAATCACTGTTCTTACACCGAAGACAGCAGGTGCGCTTTGCGCATAATGGCTTTTGCCGCCTGCCGAGGAATGGAGAGCATACGACGGCCGGAGGTCTCCGGCATGAATTTGTATGTTGGCCCTTCCTGCGGTGCGCGGGAAGGGTTTTTCTTTTTCCCGTGTAAAGGCGTTTTTAGGAAATGCCTGAGATGCCGGCTCTCCATCCTTCGGATGGGAAGCGGTAGATTTAGAGGAGGTGAAATCCATTGCCGAGTGAAAAAGTATTGGAACTCAAGAAGCAGAAGGTTGCAGACCTCTCCGCACAGCTGAAAAATGCATGCGCAGGCGTGGTCGTCGATTACAAGGGCATCAATGTGCGGATGATACAAAGCTTCGTAAGGAGCTGCGTGAGGCAGGCGTTCATTATGCTGTCGTTAAGAATACGTTGCTGCATCTTGCTGTGCAGGATGCTGGCCTTCAGGAGCTTGATAATGTGCTTTCCGGCACAACCGCAATTGCCCTGAGTGAGGATGATTATGTTGCCCCCGCACGCATTCTGTGTAAGTTTGCCGATGCGAGCAAAACCTTCACTGTGAAGAGCGGTTTCTTGGATGGCGACGTGATCGGCCTTGAAAAGATCAACAGCCTTGCAAAGCTGCCGTCCCGCGAGATTTTGCTCGCCACGGTGTGCAATGCGTTCAACGCACCCATCGCTTCCTTTGCACGCGCGATTCAGGCGATTGTCGACAAATCCGGCGAAGCCGTTCCCGCACAGGCAGAGGCTCCGGCAGAGGCGTAATTGCAAGGTTGTATTGCAATCGCCCTAGCTACAATATGAAATAATTGGAGGTTTATTACAATGGCATCTGATAAAATTAATGCGATCATTGAAGAAATCAAAGTCCTCTCCGTGCTGGAGCTCTCTGAGCTGGTACATGCAGTTGAGGAAGAGTTCGGTGTGTCCGCTGCTGCTGCGGTAGCAGTTGCTGCTCCGGCCGATGGCGGCGCTGCTGCTGCGGAGGAAGAGAAGACCGAGTTTGATGTGATCCTTGCCGAGGTCGGTGCGGAGAAGATCAAGGTTATCAAGCGGTCCGCGAGATCACTGGCCTTGGTCTTGCCGATGCAAAGGCTCTTGTTGACGGCGCTCCGAAGGCCGTGAAGGAAGCGATCTCCAAAGAAGACGCGGAAGCGGCGAAGGAGAAGCTGGAGGCTGCCGGCGCGAAGGTTGAGCTCAAATAAGCTTACGCTGCTAAGAATAAAAGACCTGAAAGCATTGGCTTAACAGTGATAAGGAACTAATTTACTTATCAACTGTTAGCTGACGGTTTCCGGGGTGCATACGGACAAATCCCGTCTGATTTCTAACAGGAAGTCAGACGGGATTTTCGCTTTATATTACGAATTATGGAGGACATACCATGAAAACCTTAATATCTTGTGCCTACAATATGGATAATTGCTGTGTGGAAGTGAAATTCAGCGACGGCAGTATGATTGCGATTGACACTATCGCCGTTGAGAACGAGATTGCTGACAATATGTATCAGCGGTCAGAGCTGGATTATTTGATCTACAACGCTCCTTTGGAGTATGCAGACCTTATCTTGAACGGCGATCCCGAAACCTATTTGAAAACTGTAACAGAATACAAGCCTTGGGATAGCTGACAACACGCTGCCCGCAGGAGAAAATCCTGCGGGCGTTTTTCTGTTTATATTATTTCCCTCCGTTGGATCTCAATTTAGGAAAGAAGATGACAATCTTGAAGCCCTTTCCCCACTGGGAAGCTGCTTCCAGATGAAGATTTAGATCGTCGGCCATCTTCTTAACCAGGTAAAGTCCCATACCGGTAGCCTTCTTTCTGCTGTCAGTAGAATCCCCGGTAAAGCCCTTTTGAAAAATGTACGGCAGATTATATTTTTTTACGCCAATGCCGTTATCTTCAACAGAAAGGATATCTGCGGTCTCCGAATGTATCACGGAAATTGTAAGCATGGGACTATCGCTGCTATATTTGATGGCATTGCTAACGATTTGTCCCAACATAAACTGAAGTCCTCTACGGTCTGTATAGACTGTTTCAGATTGCAGTTTGTTGAGAATGACAAACTGCTTCTCTTCAAGAAGTGGGGCATAGTCCTCCAGAACTTCACCCAAGCAGTCATTCAAATTGACATCCTCAAATCGGTAATCCTTTGTACTGCTCTTCAACCGGGCATAGTACAGCATCTGCGTGACATCCTCCTGAAGCTGACTGCGGACATAATCCAGCTTTGCTTGCAGGGAAGGAGAGATTCATCGTTCCGGTTATCCAAGAGCATGGTCAGCAACGATAGGGGCGTTTTCGCTTCATGTGCCCAGCCCTCCACATATTCTTCATAGTCCTGTAGGGCATCTGCCATACTGTTACTCTCAGTTTTGTGTTCCTGTAAAACTGATGCCAGAAGCCGGATAGATTCTCCTTCTTCCGGCTGATGGCACTGAGCAGCCGTTCCTCGTTGCAGATGGTAGGATCACTGAGGAAATCCCGGAACAGTTCTCGGCGGGTAGTCTCCCGCTTGTTTAGTACAAACAGAATCGCTGAAAACAAAAGGAGGCTTGTCAGAACTACTAACCCAATCAAGGTTGAAATGCCTGAATGTCAGAAATCCAAAGAATGATAGCACAAAAGCAATCCACGCCCAACAGCAACAATAGCCAGGGGTAGTATCGCTCTGTTATGCGCCAAAGCTGCTTCATGGAGCCACCCCCGTTTCCAGACGATAGCCCATCCCACGAACCGCAACGATTCGCTGCTTCATCTCAAGACCGGACATCGTCTTTTTCAGCCTGGTCAGATTAACCTGCAAGGCATTTTCGTCTATGTATTCCGTGGTTCCCCATAGTGCTATGCAAAGTTGCTCCGTCGTGACCAGAGCATCGCCGCCGGACAAAAGAGCAACCAACAGTTTTCCCTGATTTTTTGGAAGCACGACAGAGGTATTATGAATATAAAGCGTGTAGGTCTGCTGGTCTAACAGGAAATCTGGTCCCTCTATGAGATTGGTACGGCCTTCATACCTTTTGAGAATATTGGATACCCTGGCAAGAAGCCGGTCTTTTCTGCACGGCTTCGTCAAATATTCATCGGCACCCAAGTGGAACGCTTGCAGTTCATCCTTTACCTGATCTCTGGAAGTTAGTACCAGGACGGGGATAGCGGTTTTATTCTTAGCTTCCTGGTCAGATTTGAAATGCCACTGTATCTACCGGCAAATTCAGGTCGTAAGAATCACAAGGTCAGGGCGGAGGCTGCCAAAGAGCCGAGCGGCATCTTCAAACTCGGTGATTGCCTCCGCAAGATACCCGTCCTTTTGGAGCATATTGCAGAGTTCTTCCCGCATATAGACTTCATCTTCCACAACAGCAATTCTTTTCACGACAGCACCTCCTTCCAAATTATTCTTCTCTCTGCGGCTGCATCAGTGTCAGCAAATACCGATCACTGGAGTGCTTGACCACTCTCATATAAATATATTCTATCACGCAAAGCAGCAAAATCATAGTAGCAGATACAAGCAGCATTTCAGGCACTGTCCCACGGGTTCGGGACGAGAGTATCCCTGTAAACAACGCTCTGACTCCAAACAGACTGCTGACAGCTGCAACCAATACAGGAAGTCCCATAAACCACGCAATCTGCTTTCCGGCAGACTGGCAAAGGCTTTCGTAAGTGGCTCCCAGGCGGATCAGGGTCTGGTATCTACGCCCGGTTTTCTGCTGGCTCATCAGGAACTGAACACCCACAATGGTGTTGGCAACCACCAAGAACACAATCGCCAGATAGAGGGTAATATAGATGGATGCTACGGTGTAGAAAAGCTGGCGGCCCATATTCTGAAGATAGCTTTCATATTCGATACCTATTTTGTCCAGCTTCTCGTTCAGATCGGAATAGGCAGTCATAAGGCTATTTCCATTCAGAGCTTGCTCACTGAGCACCGCATTGACATAGGTATCATACATTCCCTGACTATAATATAGGAATGCTTCATCCGGAAGAATCAATGCAAAGGACAAGGTTATAGAACGGTCCGTGACCAAATTCACAGACTGAACCTCTCCTGTAAGATGAATCGGACTACCATCAGTTCCACCTTGGGCTGCCCGGCCAATACTTGGTTCAGCATTGCGGTACGGCTTGCCGTAGTAAACTCTGTATCAATATAGACAGTGGCCTCCTTTTCGCCTAATTGGAGAGCCGGATTGCCGGACAATTCCAACAAACGATTATAGTCCGATAAACAAATCAAATATGGGTATGTGGCATAACCAAGATTGTTCAGAAGGACATCCCGGTCTTCCGACTGGGGCAGGCTCCGAAGAGAGTCCATAACAGCGTCCATGCTGTAGGCATTATCATAATCTTCTGTGGTGCGAATACGCCCAACCCTCATTTCAAAAAGCTCTGAAAATTGATTTTCCAAACTGTTTTCTTTCAGGACTGCCTTTATATTCGGAAGAACCTGCGATGAATCTTCTGCAGTATGATCTTCAAAAGTATAGTCGATTACATGGCCAGAAGACAGGCTATTCGTTCCTGCAATTCCTACGCCCGCACCAAAACAACACAGCGCCGCCAGAATCAGCAGGGAGCTGATGGCCATGGAGTTTGACTGATGAATGACATTCTCCTGAATCTGCCGGAAGGTAAATACATGAAGCTGCTTATTTCCTTTTCCTTTCTTAACAATCAAAGCAATCAGCGCACGCATCCCATAGAAAAGCAGCATCGTACCAACTATGCCCAACAGCAAAGTCAGTCCCATCATACTTACCTTTGTCCATGCAATTCCCTGAATCGCCATGTAGTAAGCCACTGCCAACATCACACTTCCGCATATAGCAGCCAGTCCATAGATAACAGATGGCATTTGCTTTTTGGGGCGGTTCGTTGGCTGGGATAGCAAAGTACCGATCTCCTGGCGGCTGATTCGTCCACTCAAAATCAGAAGTGCCGTCAGCTTAATTGCCAGAAATCCTGCCAGCGTCCATTCAATCGCAGACCAGGATAAAGAAAACTGATGACCGATGATCCCCATGCCTACCAGCTTGGCGGTGACAAGACTGACAATTTCTGAAAGCACCACAGCCACAGGTAAGCCTATGAGCATGGCGAGAATACTGGTCAGGCAATCTTCCGCCAGAAGCATACCAAACAGTTTACTTCTACGCATCCCCAACATTAGATAAACACCAAGCTCATGCCGTCTGCGCTCGAACTGATACTTGCAGGCAAAATAGATCAAAAAGAACAGAATACCGAGGGTCATTCCATAAAACGCAGGAATCAGAAGCAGGAGTTTGTCAACTGCGTCACTCTCCATTTTCTGCAAAAAGAGCATCACATCTTGAGTGAGATGGAAAGAATCATGTAAAAGGCAACAATAGAAATCACCAGGGAGCTGAAAAACAGACCGTTTTCCTTTCGGCTGCGGCGGCTGTTCCGAAGAATGAGATTAGAGAACATTTGCGCTGCCCCCTCCCAGTTGCGCCATCACCTTCAGGATGCGCCCGTAGAACTCCTGCTGGCTTTCGTCTCCACGCCGAAGCTCATGAAAGATCACGCCATCCTGGATGAACAGGATGCGCTTACAGAAGCTGGCGGCATTGGAATCATGGGTTACCATCAGGATCGTAGCTTGTTCGTCACGATTCAGGCCGGACAGCTTCTCCATAAGACTTCTTGCGTTCTTAGAATCCAGCGCACCCGTCGGTTCATCGGCAAGGATCATTTGGGGATGTAAGATCAGAGCCCTTGCTGCCGCAACACGCTGACGCTGGCCGCCGGACATCTTGGACGGAAACTTATCCAGAACATCAGTGATTTCCAGATAGTCAGCCAACTGCTTCAGCCGCTGGCTGCTTTCTGCTTCGGATACCCCATGCAAGGAAGTCGGGAGCAGGATGTTTTCCCTGCCAGTCAGGTTGTCCAGCAATTCAAAGTTCTGGAATAGATAACCAACTTTTTTGCCACGGTACTCTGCAAGAGCCTTTCCCCTGAGGGATTGCAGAGTATCGCCCTCCACCTGAATGCTTCCACCGGTGGGCTGAATCACAGTTGCAATACAGTTGAGAAGCGTGGATTTACCGGAACCACTGCTTCCCATAATGCCGAGAAACTCTCCCGGCATCACCTGGAGGGTGATCCCATTCAGTGCATTTGTTTGACTTGGCACATTGCCATAGATTTTTGTTAAATTTTCAATATTCAAAATGGGTTTCATGTGAATACCTCCTATCATTTGTAATAAAATGATAGCATGGGAACACAGCAAATACCACTTACAGTTGTTGTAAGGATTCAGGATATAAGTGGCGGCTCAAGGGGGACGAGCATATATTTTTTAAGAGCATCAGGCGACAATGATAAAATATACCGGATCGCCTCATTGGCAAACCAGTTCGTTTTAATTGTATCCCAATCAGCAAGCCGAATGATTTCTGCTGTGCCGTTCTCAAAATCAACTGATATTTCGCCCCATTCGCCGTCGCAGTCTGCCTGGTATTCGTAGATTGCGGCGGTGATTTTCTTTTTGCGCTTGGTTTTGGATTTCTGTTTCAGCCGGACTGCATGGATAGCACCCTCGGCAACCAAAAACTCCGTCAGCTTGTCCACTGCTTTCCGGTAGGCTCGCTCTGCACCGCTGGCTGTGCTGCCCTCAAACATAACCGCCAGTTCTTCAAAGGTGGGGCGGTTCTTCCATGAGCCGACACGCCCACAGGTCATACAAATCGCCAGCCGCTTTTCAAGCAAGGTTTGCTCCCGGTAATTCAGTTTCTCAAATGCCCGCTGCACCTTTTCAGCCTGTATGCCGTTCCAGAGGATGTCGGTATAGTTCCATGTATCATCAAGGGCAACATCTTCACCTGTTTCCTCGCCATCCTCGTCCGTTACATAGAATGGCTGCTGATTGCGGATGCCACGGACTACTTTCAGGTATCCTTCCGCAAGGGCAAGGTCGCAGTTGTATTTCTTTGCAAATTCACTGACCGCATCCTTGGTGTTATGGTACAGCCACGCCATTGACCGCACCATTTTGTAATTGGTCAGAGAGGATACCGACCATTTTTCTTCGCCCATGCGGAAACGGAGCATAGCATCCCGAATGAACGGAAAAATGTATGTTGCATACTCCGCACCTTTGGCAGAGCATAGTCCATCAGCTTTTGGAGCATTTGCTCCCGGCAGGACAGTTTTATATCCAGAAAACGGTCTGTGTCGTATCGATTGCCGCCATCCACACCGAGAAAGGTTTTGATGCGCTTGTTAAGTTGCAGCTCGTAGTGGTGGAGAAAGAATGAGAAATATTTCAAGTCTTTTTCCCGTAGGGCAGACAGGATATATTCGTTCGGATTGTCTACTGTAGGCGGTTCCGGTTCCAGCTGGAAGATGCGCTCTGCAACATAGGGTGGGATGCCATCATCGGATGGATTGACAGCGTGTTTCGGTATGTATCCGGTCATATTCCATGAAAAATCATTCAGCATAGCGCACCTCCTTCCAGTTTAGTAATACTCATAAATATCCCGTGATCAACTAATGGGTTATTTATTACTTTATTTTCTTTAACATACGGTGATAAATAGGTGCATTTGGTGCAGGAGTTGTGATTGGGAGCAGAAGTCCCTCTTTGATAAATTGTTCCACACGCAAAGCAATCCACCCATCACCGATCCCTAATTGATTCTTTCCAAGAACCTGTCCAACAAGCACGCTTTCCCTAAACTCGTCGTCCAGTGTATCCAATTCTCGAAGAATAAATGTATCATACAGAGTTTCTGATACGCTGACCAGTTTGCCGTTTATAACAGCACGAAGAGGAGAATTTTCCTGTTGGAGTTCTCTCCAGCGGTTAGCCAAACTACGAAGGTAATTTGTTGGCAACTTCTTCCCAAGAGATGCCATCCGTCCCAAGTGATAAGGTTCAACTTCTCCCCAACCGTTATACTGGACAATGCATCCATCTGGTCTTGTTTCCCACATTGGAAGCTCCACAATGGTAATATCCAATTTTTCAAAGCCGATTGGTCGTAGTTGTTCCAGAAGCCAATACAATCCGCACACATCATCTGGGTCTCGTCCGACCCAAACACGAATCGGCTCTCCGTTTTGTGCTTTTTCCAGTAGTGTAGCATAGTTCTTTCGGGATGTATTGAGAAGTTCAGTTACGATTTCAGATGCCATATCGGGCAGTATGCTTAGTAGCAAAGATAATGCCGACTCACGCTCCAAACAAATTCCTGCTTCGGAGATGTTGCCCACAGACAATGCCAGCGGAAGATTAACTATGTCCTTACGATTTCCTTCCAACGGTATAGCATTCTCCCAACCAGAACGCTCCCGTTCTTCTGCTTGATGCTGGAACTTTTCTATTTCTTCTTTTGAAACTGTCCCATCAGAGATAATTACACTGGTTGCTCCGCCTAAAAAACCCTTATGTCCAATCGCAACCGCCATAGTCCCTGCGGCACTGTCGCTAAATACTACTTCTAACATAACGTTGCTCACCTCTTAGCTAAATTCAAATTCTTTTTATTGCTTCTTTCTTCAACGCAGCCTGTCCCATTTCTTTTTCATAATCACCCTTGGCGTAAGCGACATTGCTCAGCGCCCGAAGCATCTTATCTTTCGCCAGTTTTTTCATAACCTCTGCAAGATCAGCGTCCAGAGCGCCACGCTTCACATAGCGGTTTATGGTATTCAGTCGCTTCTCATAAATCTGTTTCAGCGGATGATCGTCCGCAAGTTCCCGCTGTTCTCTGCCTTTCAGGTTACCGATCTGCCGGCAGGTGCGGTGCAGCTTGTCCCCCGGAGCGTAGCCGCCGCAGTATTTGGTGTGCCTTGCATTGGTGGTCAGAAACCATTTGCCGCAGATTTTGCATTTTTTCGGTGCATGGCCAACACACAGGCCCTCAAAGAGATCAGACCGGAACATCCCCACAAAGGATACATAGTGCATCCGCTTGACCAGCTTCGCAACTTTTTCGCCGGGACGGATGACGGATACATACTGAACGGAATTGTTCAGGGTAGACATCCAGGCATTGCCCTCCGTGATGGAAAACTCCGGCGGGAAATAATTGCCGAACATTCTGGCAAAGCCCTCTGCGGTACGGTCAGCTTCGTTGCCGTCTGATTTTTCTGCAAAATCAAGCATGGTCGTTTGGTATTCCCCAAGGGAGTATGCCAGATGCCCGAAAACTGCGGTATAGCGTTGGAGCATCATCGCATCGGCAAAGTTCTGGATTTCTTCAAATTGCAAAGAATTGGTTGCGGCTTTTATGGCAAACTCCACATATTTCAGCGCATTGTCCACAGTAAAGACTTTTTCAATCCGTTCTCTGTGCTTTGAGATATTCATATAGGAGAACGGCGGTGTTTGACTGAGAATATCAAGCATCGTCAGAGCAGCTTCCGTTGCAATAGGACAGAGTGCAGAAGCATCCTGTCCGGCGTTTAATATTCCAAGCAGCAGATTGATTTTCTCGCATTGCTCGTTCATCTTTGCGATGGTATCCGCAGGGACATTCAGCGCATCACAGGCAAGAGCGCCGACAGGAAGTGTTTTTCCCTCATATATGACCGTATCCTGCCAAAAATCCAATGTCATCAGTTCTTGGTTCATGCTTGCCCCTCCTGTCCTGTTTTTTCATTTTCTTAATTCTATCATGCTAATGTAAAGAAATCTACATCTATCCATAAGTTGTCCTGTTTTTTGAAACGGGGTTGTCCTCCGATTAGCCTGTTTTTTGAAAAATCCGGCATAACAATAGTAGACGGAGCGAAGCACCTGCCAATCACGGCGGGTGTTTCGTGCTTTCTGAATACTATGAACGGAGGTTTTCTATGACAATCTATGAAACCATCAAGGTGGCAATCAGCGTAAAGCAAGCCGCCGAACACTACGGGCTGAAAGTCAACCGAAACGGCATGGCTTGCTGCCCGTTCACAATGACAGGCATCCGAGCATGAAGCTGAATGAGGATTATTTCTTCTGCTTTGGCTGCGGAGTCAAGGGGGATGTGATCGACTTCGTGGCAAGGTCGTTCGATCTGAGCAGCTATGAAGCAGCGCAAAAGCTGGCTTCGGACTTCGGACTTGACCCGAAACCGCCCACTGCCGCAGCTATGGCCAAGCTCAAACGTCCCTATATCCGTCAGTTCCGGGAGGATGAAATGCTGTGCTTCCGGGTGCTGACGGATTATCTGCATCTGCTGGAAGATTGGAAAGTACGATACGCACCCAAGACACCGGAAAATGCTCTGGATGATCGTTTTGTGGAAGCCTGCCAGATGCACTGCCATATCGAATATATGCAGACGTGCTGACCGTGGGCGATCTGGAAGAACGGGTGGCATTGGTGGACAAGCTGATGAAGGAGGGCAAGATTGCTTTTCTGCAAGAGTACACCGCACGAAAGAAGAAGGAGGTGGCGTACCATGGCGAAGAACCGAAAAACGCCTGATATGAACTTGCCCATGTGGTTTGATGGCAGAACATCAACGAAGCTCTGTTTTGTGAAGAATTTCTGCATGAGCGCAGAATCATCTTTGCAAACGGAGCTTTTTTCACGCCCGATGGTAGAGTGACGGACGATCTCCCATTGCGTGGGGAGATTTACGACAAGCTGAAATTTTGTGCCGTGAACAACATCCCACGGAAGATCACCAACATTCTGGAAGTGCTGAAACTGGAAGCGCAGGTGTCTGACTTCCCTCCGGAGCAGGATCGCATCCATGTTGCCAACGGTACGCTGCTCTTGAACGGCACTTTCACCGAAGGCAGACCGGCTATCGTGCGAAGCCGTCTGCCTGTCGGCTATAATCCCGATGCTCCTGCACCGGTGATCTGGCTGAACTTTCTGGATGGACTACTCTATGCAGAGGACATCCCCACCTTGCAGGAGTTCATTGGCTACTGCCTGATTCCATCCAACAAAGGTCAGCGCATGATGGTGATTAAGGGCAACGGCGGTGAGGGCAAATCCCAAATCGGTGCGGTGCTGTCCACCATCTTCGGCACGAATATGAAAGACGGCAGCATCGGGAAGATTTCTGAAAACCGTTTTGCCCGTGCCGATCTGGAACACATCCTGCTGTGCGTGGATGATGATATGCGGATGGAAGCTTTGCGTCAGACCAACTATGTAAAATCCATCGTGACTGCACAGGGCAAAATGGACTTGGAACGCAAGGGCAAGCAGAGTTATCAGGGCTGGATGTTTGCCCGGTTGCTGGCATTCAGCAATGGTGATCTGCAAGCCCTGTATGACCGCAGCGACGGCTTTTACCGCAGACAGCTTGTACTGACTACCAAGGAAAGCCCGTGGCAGAGCCGATGATCCCGACCTTGCTGAGAAGATGAAAGCCGAAG
>ENA-OQDW01000207-OQDW01000207.1-human-gut-metagenome-genome-assembly--contig:-NODE-207-length-24714-cov-10.038150_pt1 | contig 24714 bp, 27 predicted proteins | sample MGYA00242784_ERZ504613 | MGnify/ENA primary metagenome ERZ504613 (study PRJEB26092, sample SAMD00036330) | human gut metagenome | host: Homo sapiens | study: EMG produced TPA metagenomics assembly of...
ATATTTATATATAATATAAGGTATGGGAGAGGGAGAGGATGCAAAAAACAGCTGTTAACTGTTAACCTGTTAACCCTTTGCCCCTTTTGTAAAAAATACTAACTCATAGTTTTCTCCCCTGAAACTCACCGTTTCTCGGTGCAGAAGTCATCGTTTTCTTCTTGGGAATACATCGCTTACCGGATAGAAATCCTTGCCATTACTTGTCATTTCATGCTAAAAAAATAACACGGACAAATTGAATTTGTCCGGACAAATTGTCCGAACGCTCATAATCTACTGATTATTGGGATGTTACAAGCCTCCAGACAAACAAACCGGACAAATTCAATTTGTCCATGTTATTTTTTTCTGGCGGAATCAGCCATTTTTGTTTATTGCCAATAAATAAATCTGCGGTTTTTTATTTACTGGCAATAAACAAATCGAATATAAGTTCTATCATCAAAGCTCTTATTGCCCTCTACGATGCCCTTGGTGGCGATAAAGGAATGGATGTTCTGAGGGTCGTTGGCTATCTGCTCTGCCAATGCCGCCTCGCTCGCTGCCAAGGTTGGCTCCAGGAACGGATAGCCATCGCTCGCCAAGACAATCTCGGAGGAAGAAGATGGAATTGTATCTGATGCAGAAGCGGAGCCTGAGCAGGAAACAGGATCTTGAACAGAACAGGAATCTGATGATGAAACAGAACCCTGAACAGAACTGGAATCTGAAACCGAAACAACCTTCACTCCCTTCCGATAAACCGGGAATCCATCGATAACCGTATAGGTCTGGTTCTGCCCGGAAAGCATCGCCTCGATCAATAATGGCTCTATCTGCTTTCTAGCCTCAACAGGCGAAAGGCCCTGCTCTATCAACTCTACCCTCTTACGGGCAATCTCCTCCTCATAAGGCTTGCCGTTCTCATAAAGCTTTCCGGCGATGATTGCCTGGCAATCGCCCACCATCCAGACTTCATTCCTTGTCCGGCTATAAAGGATAGCCGAGGCGGTAAGCCGCTCTTCCGGATGCTCCTTCAACCGTTCTTCCACCCCTAGCTTTTCATACACCTTATTATATATATACGCCGTTACGCCCTGGCAGAATTCATCTACCGAGGCATCCGCTTTCAGTTCCTCCTGGATGTATTCCGAGATAAGCATCATGGCGTATCTTCCGTTCTTCATATCAGGATTGAGATGCTTCGGCGTCTTGCTCGTACTGCCATCAATCACAGCGATGAAATCATCGGTAACTACCATTCCATCCTCACAAGCCTCAGGGCTCTTCTTTCCTATGATACAGCTTTCTATAATCTTCATAAAATCTACTTATCTATCCGGTTATATATCTGAAAAAAGGCTACCCATCCAGGTAACCTTTTTACTCGTTTATTTATCTCTTAAGCCTTCACCTTCTTTAATCTGATAATCATCTGTATAAAACTTGGAATCATGATGCAGAGAGAGAAGCCTACGGCATAATACATGGTCTTCTCATCGCCATGGAAGAGGTCGATGAGTTTGCCATCGCTCTGAGGCATAATATTGGATAGGACATAAGCCATCGTATTGTTCACCCAGTGGAGCAGGATGCCCGGAACAAGACTCTTGGTACGATAATACATCCATCCCAGGAGTAAGCCCAGCAGGAGGGCATTGACAAACTGCGCTACGTTGGCGTGAGCCAGACCGAAGATGGCAGCCGAAATCATAATGGCTACCCAATGGTTCTTCTTGCTCATAAGACCCAGCAGGTGCGGAGAACGGCTCCACGGAACACAACCTCCTCAGCAAAAGGCGCCAGAACGCCGATAGCCACATAGCCCCAAGGTTCCTTCATGAGCGACGCGAATATCTGCTCGGTATTCTCGTCCATCTCGATGCCTATCTGCTCATATATGAACTCCAGAGGCATGATGGTTCCCAGAGTGAACAATGCCACCCAGAGAAGCGTTGCCCAAGGCTTGGAAAGCAGATAATCGCGGGTCAGCGGCGTCCACTTCGTCTTCAGGAAGATGACGAGGGTGATAACGTTGCTGAACGCTGAGGTAAGCGCCATCAGGATAGGATTGCTGCCCGAACTGATAGCCAGGAGCGTTGCCTGGTAACCTTCGCCCTTAATGCCCGCCCAGATTCCTGCGCCAGCATACATCACGATAATCTGTACTACTATAAATATAATCAGGTAGAGGACGATATCCGTCAAACCTCTCTTTAATTTAATCTTTGCCATTGCTTTTACTGTTTATAATTAATCGTTTATAGTTAATAGCATTCTCGCTATCATTCCGCTTCCTTTTCAAAGAGATCCAGCACGATCTGCTCATCCTCTTTCAGCTGCGCCGCCAACTCCTCGGGACTGTCAAACTTCTGTTCGCCCCTTATTCGCTTCACGAAGCTTACGAGCAAGAGCTGGTCATAAATATCCCCGTCGAAATTGAAGATGTGCGTCTCTAGCGTCAGTTGTCTGCCATTGAAGGTTGGGCGATTGCCACATTCATCATTCCCCGTTTCCATACCACCGTATTCTCCAGTCTTACCCTTACGGCATAGACACCAGGGGCAGGAATCAGCTGCCCGAAGTGAGAGATGTCGAGATTGGCAGTAGGGAAACCGAGCTTTCTGCCTTCATGGAATCCATTCACCACCTTTCCGATGAGGGTGTAAGGGAATCCGAGGCACCGGGCTGCCATCTCCACTTCTCCCTCTTTCAGGAAAGAGCGGATGACGGAAGAAGAGATATTGATGCCATCTATCTGGAAGGCCTCGTTTCTGATCACCTCGATACCCATCTCCTTGCCGTAGCGCACGTAATCTTCGAAAGTCTCCTCGCGGTTGTGACCAAAGCGATGGTCGTAGCCGATGAAGAGTTTCCTTACGTTGAGATGGTCGTGGAGCACCTGCTGCATAAACTCTCTTGCCGACATCGCAGCCATCGCCTTGTCGAAATGCAGCACCACAGCATTATTCACTTCCGTCTTCGAAAGCAGCAGCAGCTTGGAATCGAGCGTACTCAGCATCTCTGGCTGGTAATCCGCCTGCAATACCTTGCGGGGATGCGCATCGAAGGTGATGACGGTGGATTGCAAGCCATCCTTTCGTGCCGTCTCTACGAGATGATGAATCAGGAACTGATGTCCCCGATGCACTCCATCGAAGAAACCGATTGTTGCCACACAAGGCTGCAACTGCACGATATCGTTATAATGTATTGTATTCATACTGTCTTTATCATTCATATCAGAAGAATCCCCTGCGGGTTATCTTCTCTTTGCTATCATTCTCTTAAAAGTTCTCCACAGCTCGCCCGCCCAAAGTACAACGGAGGTTGAGCCGATGATGAGCAGCCACTCGTGGAGCGACAATGGTGTGGTGCGGAACATTTCGCCACCAAAGGTTACGATAATCCACTGACCCACCAATACCAGTACAAGCACCAGAATCATTCCTTTATCCTTCAGGAAATGGCGGAAGGCGGTGTGATGACTCATCAGTGCCTTGGCATTGAAGAGGTTCCAGAACTGGATCATCACGAAGGTGGTGAAGAACATGGTCAGTTCATGCACATCTACTCCACCCTTGCCTCTGCGCTCGCAGTAAACCAGCAGGGCAAACATCACGAGGAAGAAGACGATGCCGCAGAACAGAATGCCGAAACCGATGCTCTTGTTGATGATGAAATCGGATGCCTTGCGTGGTTTATCCTTCATCACCTCGTGAGATGGAGGCAATGAGGCAAGTGCCAAGGCTGCGAAGGTATCCATGATAAGGTTCACCCAGAGAATCTGAGTAACCGTCAACGGCATTTCAGTTCCGATAACTGAACCGCCAAGCACCAGCAGGAGGGCTGCCACGTTTACTACCAACTGGAAGAAGAGGAAGCGCTGCAGGTTGCGATAGAGCGAGCGTCCCCACATCACGGCGTTGGCGATAGACTTGAAGGAATCATCGAGCAGGGTCATATCCGAAGCCTCCTTAGCCACGGAAGTTCCCGAACCCAGCGACAAGCCCACGTGGGCATAGTGAAGCGCCGGAGCATCGTTGGTACCGTCGCCTGTTACGGCAACCACCTCGCCACGCTTCTGGAGCATCGCCACCAGTCGCTGCTTATCGGTAGGACGGGCACGGCTCATCACACGGATATCCTTCGCCCGTTCGTAAGCCTCTTCGTCAGAAAGAGCCTCCCACTGTTCACCCGTAATCATCTGCTGGTCGAGCGAGGTCAGAGAGCCATCTGCTCCGATATTCTCAGGTTCATCTTCGAAGACACCTATCTGCTTGCCTATCTCCAAGGCGGTGGCAGCCGTATCACCCGTAACCACCTTCACCTCGATACCCGCATGGCGGCACTCCTGCACGGCGGCAGGAACATCCGGACGGATAGGATCGGCAATGGCTGCAATGGCCTGCAACTGAAGGTCGTTGGCACCGAGAAGTGCTACCACTTCGGCAGTAGAGGTTCTGGAAGTTCTCATGATAGAAGCTTCTATCTTCTTATAGGCGAACGCAGGGTTCTCATAGCTTTATGCTGCCACTCATCGAGTTCTTCGGCTGACTGTCTCAGCATTCTATCTTCGATGATGCATTTCTTCATCACGATTTCAGGCGCACCCTTTACGAAGAGATAGGTCTCGCCATCAACTTCTGCCAAGGTTGCCATCATCTTTCTCTCGGTAGAGAAAGGCAACTGCTTGAGCACATTCACCTGCTTGCGGAGTTCTTCATAATCCTTGCCCTGGGCATCGAGCCAGAGCAGGAGAGCCGACTCGGTAGGGTTTCCGATAGGTTTGCCGTCATTCAACTCAGCTGTAGAGTTGAGGGCAATGGCAGTATCAAGCAGCGCCCCATCGCCCTGCTTGAGTTCCAGGGCACTCACCTGCATCTTGTTCTGGGTAAGCGTACCGGTTTTATCGGTACAGATCACGGTAACGGCGCCCATGGTTTCGCAGGCATGAAGCTTGCGCACCAGATTGTTCGACTTCAGCATTCTTCGCATGTTGAGCGCCAGAGAAAGGGTAATCGCCATCGGCAATCCCTCCGGCACCGCCATCACAATCAGGGTAACAGCCATCATGAAGTATTTCAGCACGATTTCTGCCATATAGAAATAATCCTTGCCGCCCCATGCCGGGTTGGTGAGGATATCGTGAATCAGGAAGATGAAGAAGGCTGCCACAGATACTACAGAGCCTACCTTGGAAATCATCTTAGCCAACTTATCGAGCTGCATGTGAAGCGGTGTCTCTACCGAAGTCTGCTCGGTAGATTTCTTCGCCACCTTACCAATCTCGGTAGCATCGCCCACGGCAGTAACCACGAACTCACCCCTGCCATTCATCACCATGGTAGAACGGAGGATGACGTTGCGAGGATAGGCTCCATCTCCACCACCTTCCAGAGATTTCTCGGTAACGGGCTCGCCCGTAAGGGTAGATTCATTAATCTGCAGGTCGTTGCAGACGATGAGTTCGCCATCGGCAGGCACTTCATCGCCCACTTCCACGAGCACAACATCTCCCACCACCACATCGTGGCGCGGAATCTCCATCACCTTACCATTGCGGCGCACCTTAACCGGCTGCTCTTCGCTGAGCGCTGTGAGCAGATTAAACTTCTTAGCCGCATCGCGCTCAAAGTAGAAACCCACGGTAGTAGCAAGGAAAACAGCCACGAAGATACCGATGGTCTCCATGAAATTCTTTTCGATAAAAGCAAGGATGAGGGATACGAAAGCCGCCACAAGAAGTATCTGGATAATCGGGTCGCGATATTTATCCAAATACAGTTTCCATAATGAAGTACGTTGAGGAGGGGTGAGCACGTTCTTGCCATGCTGTTCCCTACTCTGTTTAACTTGTTCGTCGGTAAGACCGATTCTTTTATTTTTGTCTATGTCCATTTCTGAATAGAAATACTTTTTCTTTTTTGTACGATTAATAAGTACATACGCACGTGTGCGCACATAATTTGGTGCAAAGATACGCTATTTTTCTGATTCTAAGAAAATTTTTAAGATTTTATTTGGTTATTTGCCCAAAATCTAGTATCTTTGCACTCGAATTTGATAAAAATTCAATGGACTTGTAGCTCAGTTGGTTAGAGCAACAGACTCATAATCTGGAGGTCCTAGGTTCAAGCCCTAGCTGGTCCACACTGAAAATCAAGCAGTTAAGCTATTGTAGCTTAACTGCTTTTTTCGTTGCTGGTTTGCTTGAATTTGGTCTATTTGTTTTTGCGTAAACAAAAAAAACATTAAGAGGGCGATTTGGAGCTTTTGCAACCAAGTTGCAGAAACCTTTTTGTAATTTTGCAACCGAAATAGAAAAAGGAACTGAATGTTCCTGATTATATAGAACTAAAAGTATTGCAAATTATGGAAGAAATGAAACATTCTCACGAACATCATCATGAATGCCATTGTGAAAATTCTCACGAACATCATCATGAACATCATCATGACTGCTCATGCGGAACAGAAGAACATGAGCATCAGGGGTGCGGTTGCCACCACCATCATCACCATGAAGAAGGCGGTTTGAAATCCAAACTCTTTCTGATAGGAGCAACCATCATCCTCCTGATCATCGCTGTTTTCATCGAAAAGGAATACAGTCTGGCAACCTGGCAGTTACTCCTCGTCTATCTCATTCCTTATTTATTGATAGGACACGAGACGCTGGGCGAAGCTGCAGAAGGTATTGCCAAGGGCGATATGTTTAACGAAAACTTTCTGATGGCTATTGCAACCATCGGAGCACTTTGCATCGGATTCTTCCCTGGATCAGATACAGAATTCCCGGAGGCAGTCTTTGTGATGCTCTTCTTTCAGGTGGGCGAACTCTTCGAAGGATATGCGGAAGGAAAGAGCCGCGACAGCATTTCGCATCTGATGAATATCCGACCGGATGTAGCGAATGTTGAAAGAAACGGAAAAATAGAGGCCGTTTCGCCGGAAGACGTCAAGATAGGAGAAACTATCGTAATCCGTCCGGGAGAGAAAGTGCCTCTGGATGGTATTGTTGTTGAGGGAAGCTCAGCCTTGAATACCATTGCCCTGACAGGTGAGAGTATGCCACGGGATTTGAATGAAGGCGATACTATCATGTCCGGTTGCATCAACCTTTCAGGAGTAGTTCGTGTACGCACCACCAAGAGTTTTGGCGAAAGTACCGTATCCAAGATTATTTCTCTGGTAGAGAGTGCAGACAAGAACAAGTCGAAGAGCGAGGCTTTCATCACCCGTTTCGCCCGAGTCTATACTCCTATCGTTGTTTTCGCAGCCATTGCCCTGGCGGTTATTCCTCCATTCCTGGCAGCAACAGGAATCGTAGGTGAAGGAACCTTTGGCGAGAACTTCCCATTATGCTCAACCGCGCCTTGATATTCCTGGTAGTTTCCTGTCCTTGCGCCCTGGTCATCAGCGTGCCCCTCACCTTCTTTGGCGGCATCGGCGGAGCATCCCGGAACGGTATTCTCATCAAGGGCAGCAACTATATGGATGCTTTAGCCAAGGTGGGAACCGTTGTGTTCGACAAGACGGGTACCTTGACCCACGGAGAGTTTGCCGTGGCAGCTGTTCATGCTGATGATTCCTGCCCAGACCATTCATCCCACGATGCAGATAATGTGCATATTGGCGAATATTCTGACAAGGAGAAAATCCTGCTTCATCTGGCAGCTCATGCTGAACATTTCACTACCCACCTATCGGAGCAGCCCTGCGTACTGCCTTCCCGCAAGAAGCAACGGATGGCTGCGAGGTGACCGATGTAGAGGAGATTGCAGGACAAGGTATCCGTGCCAAAGTGAACGGCAAGGTGGTTTGCGTGGGCAACAAGAAGATGATGGAAAACATCGGCGCAAAATGGCACGACTGCAACCAGGTAGGAACCATCATCCACGTCGCCATTGATGGCAAGTATGCAGGACATATTGTGATCAACGACACCCTTAAGGAAGGAAGCGCCCATGCCATCAGAGAGCTGAAAGAACTGGGAGTAGAGAAAACGGTAATGCTGACGGGTGACCGCAGAGAAGTGGGAGAAGATGTTGCCCACAAACTGGGACTGGATGAGTGCCGCGCAGAACTGCTGCCAACCGACAAGGTTTCGCATGTAGAACAACTGCTGAAGACGAAAACAGCAGGCAAGACGCTCGCTTATGTAGGCGATGGCATCAACGATGCCCCTGTATTAAAGCGTGCCGATGTGGCATTGCCATGGGTGGACTGGGTAGCGATGCAGCCATCGAAGCTGCCGATGTAGTACTGATGGATGATGACCCTAGAAAGATTGCCCTTGCCGTAAAGATAGCCAGAAGAACCATTCATATCGCTCACGAGAACGTGATATTTGCCATCGGAGTGAAGGTTGCCGTACTGATTCTCGCCACCATTGGTCTCGGCACCATGTGGATGGCTGTCTTTGCCGATGTAGGTGTTACGGTACTGGCTGTATTGAACGCCATGAGAAGTTTGGGTAAAAATCGTCTTTTTTATCGTTAAATACCAAAATAAGTTGTATCTTTGCAACCGAATTCTAATATACAATACTGAATGGTTATGTATAAAAAAGACATTTTGACTATGAATAAGATTATCAAACTCATCTTCGTGCTCTGCTGCTTCTGCGGCATTGCACAGGCTCAGCCTCAACGCCCTAACTCGTTGTAGGCATCGTTATCGACCAGATGCGATGGGATTATCTCTATCGCTACTACGCCCGCTACGGCGAAGGCGGATTCAAGAGAATGCTCGGAGAAGGATTCAGCGTAGAAAACTGCAAGATTCCTTACATCCCTTCGGTTACAGCCATCGGCCACTCTTCTATCTGGACCGGTTCCGTTCCTTCCATCCACGGAATTGCAGGAAATAACTTCGTGAAAGATGGAAAGGTAGTGAATTGTACTGCCGACGATACCGTCAACCCGGTAGGTTCTGACAGCAAGGCTGGCAAGATGTCGCCTCGCAATCTGTGGGTAACCACCATCGGCGATGAACTCCGTCTGGCTACCAACAACCGCTCTAAGGTGATTGGTGTAGCTTGAAAGACAGAGCATCCATCCTCCCTGCGGGCCATCACGCCAATGGCGCTTTCTGGTTTGATGACAAGTCGGGCAAGTTCATCACCAGTACTTTCTATATGGATAAGTTGCCTGAGTGGGTGAACAAGTTCAACAAGCAGAAACTCCCAAACAAGTATCTTTCCAAGAAATGGGAGACGCTCTACCCTATCGATTCCTACAAGGAGAGCACCAGCGATGACAACAACTACGAGAATGGAATTGTTGAAGGCGAAAAGGCAGTATTGCCACTCGATCTGCCTACCTTATATAAGAAGCATGGTTACAAGATTCTCCGCAATACCCCATTCGGCTGCAACCTGACCTTCGATATTGCCAAGGCAGCCATCGCAGGCGAGAACCTGGTAGAAACACAGATACTGACGTGCTGACCATCAGCTGCTCCAGCACCGATTACATCGGTCATCAGGTGGGCGTGAACGCCATCGAAACAGAAGATTGCTATCTCAGATTAGATAAGGCATTGGCAGATTTCTTCGCTTATCTCGACCAGACCGTGGGCAAGGGAAATTATCTAACCTTCCTCACCGCCGACCATGGAGCGTAAACAACGCCACCTTCCTGCAGGATCAGCGAATCCCTGCCGGCATCTGGAACAAGAAGGGACTGGTAGATGAATTGAACAAGAGTCTGAAGACAAAGTTCAACACCGACAAGGACCTAGTAAAGACCATTATGAACTATCAGGTATTCTTCAATACAGACATCATCGAGGAACTCGGTCTGGATTACGCAGCCATCAAGCAGGTGGTAGTAGACAGACTGAAGAAGGACAAGGACGTGCACTATGCCTTCGACATGGAGAAGACCTCTATCGAGAGCATCCCTGAAGAGCTGAAGTTCCGCGCCATTAATGGTTATAACCGCGAGCGCAGCGGAGGTGTTCAGATTGTACTGAAACCAGGTCACTACGATTATTACAGCAGCAAGGGAACTACCCACGGAGCATGGAATCCATACGATATCCATATTCCTTGCCTGTTTATGGGTTGGGGCATCCAGCACGGCGAGAGCGCCCAGCCTCACTACATGACAGACATTGCCGCTACCGTTTGTGCGATGCTGCATATTCAGGCACCTAACGGCTGCATCGGCACACCGATATTCTAATAAAAAACAAAAAGCCAGATAATAACAAAGGCTAGGTTCACGATTCAGGGAACCTAGCCTTTATTTTTTATTCAAAAGAAGATGTTCTTCTATTCCGAGAAGAACATCTCTTATTCTTCGTTCATAATCTTCATATATTCCTCGTAAGAAATATATCTGCCACCCATCGATTTGAGATGAGGAGTCTCCAACTGACAATCTATCATCTTGCCACCGTGCTCCTGCAAGTATCTGGCAAGGAAGATGAGGGCAATCTTAGAAGCTGACGGAACCCTGGAGAACATGCTTTCTCCGATAAAAACCTTGCCGATGGTAACGCCATAGAGACCACCCACCAGTTCATCGGTTTCATTATCCCATACCTCTACGCTCGCCGCAAAGCCCTGCTTATGGAGGGCAGTAAATGCCTGGATGATGTTCTCGCCCAGCCATGCGCCATCTTCCCAATACCGTCCGTTGGTCTTACTGCATCCCCGTATCACGCCATCGAAATCTTCGTTGATTCCTACGCTGTATCGGTTCTTTCTCATCAGGGTACGCATAGAATGACTGATGTGGATTTCATCAGGGAAGATGACGAAACGTTTCATCGGACAGAACCAGAGTATTTCAGGCTGGTCACGGAAACTATACCAGGGAAAGATGCCATTGCTATAAGCCAGCAACAGGCGGTCGATACTCAAATCGCCACCAATCGCAAAGCATCCATCCTCATCGCCATAATGCGGATCGGGAAAGTAAATCTCGTCCGCATTTTCATCTATCTGTAATATCATACGCTTATCTTTTATCAAGAATATTCTTGACTAGACTTTCATTCTAATAATTAATCACCAGTTCCTTTCCGTCAAAGTCGACATGCGCCTTGCCACTTTTCTTGAGTTTGCCGAAGAGCAGTGCCTTCATCAGGATCGGTTTCAGGCGGTTACCGATGACACGGTCCATCTCGCGGGCACCATATTCCTTGGTAAAGCCCCATTTCAGCAACTGTTCACGCGCAGCATCGGTTAACGTTACGGTAACTCCCTTTGCTGCCAGTTTCGCATCGAGTTGACGAAGTTTCTTGGCAAGAATCAGCTCTGCCATGTGCTTATCCATATCGTTGAACACCACCATGTCGGAAAGTCGGTTGATAAACTCAGGCTTGAAAGTCTTCTTCACCTGTGCCAGCATCGCTTCGCCACGACTTACGTTTCCATTGAAACCTACGCTAGCCCGTGAAGCATATTGCGCTCCGGCATTTGAGGTCATGATGAGAATCACGTTACGGAAATCAGCCTTCTGGCCCTTGTTATCAGTCAGACGGGCATAGTCCATTACCTGGAGCAGGATGTTGTAGATATCGCTATGCGCCTTCTCTATCTCATCGAGCAGGAGTACACAGTTTGGCGTCTTGCGGATGGCATCGGTCAGAAGTCCTCCATCCTCATAACCCACGTATCCGGCTGGCGAACCGATGAGTTTTGCCACGGTATGCTTCTCGGTATATTCACTCATATCGAAGCGTACCAGTTCGATGCCGAGTTCCTTGGCCAACTGCCGTGCCACCTCGGTTTTTCCTACTCCGGTAGGTCCCACGAAGAGGAGCGAAGCCAATGGTTTGTCATCATCTGTCAATCCCGCCTTTGCCATCATCACAGCCTCAACCACCTTGTCTACAGCCTTATCCTGACCGTAAATCTTGTCGAGTATGCGCTGGCGGAGCGTAGCCAAAGCATCGTTATTCTCATCTTTCATCGCAGCCGCATCAATCTTGCAGACCTTAATCAGAATCTGCTGGATGATAGACTTGGTAACATAAGAGCGCTGGCGAGATTCTACCGGATGCACCTCCAGATAAGCACCCGCCTCATCCATCAGGTCGATGGCCTTGTCTGGCAGACAGCGGTTGCTGATATATTTGGCGCTGGCACGGACGGCATATTCCAGGGCGTCCTTGCGATAGGTTACATTGTGGAACTTGTTGTATTTATACTGCAAGCCCTCCAATATCTTGATAGCCTCCTCCTCGGTAGGTTCCTTGATATCTATCTGCTGGAACCGGCGCACGATGCCCTTGCTCTGAGCCATGTAACGGTTATATTCCTCGTAGGTGGTAGAGCCGATGAAACGGATATCGCCTGCCTCCAGATATTGCTTCAGCATATTGGATGCATCAGGTCCGCCATCTGAGCCACGACCGGCACCTATCATATTATGAATCTCATCAATGTAGATAATGGTATTGCCCTCCTTCACGGCTCCCTCCATCACCATCTTGATGCGTTTCTCGAAGTCGCCGCGATATTGGGCACCGGCAAGCATCTGTCCCATGTCCATGCCATAGATGCGAGCCCCCTTGAGGCGTTCTGGAACCTGGTTTTCGTTGATGAGTTTGGCGAGACCATAGACCAAAGCTGTCTTGCCAACTCCGGCTTCTCCGATGTGGAGCGGATTGTTCTTCTCGGCACGGCAGAGCACCTGGATGGTTCTGTCCAGTTCCTGTTCTCTTCCGATGAGCGGATTGTGCTCTTCTACCTTGTCAGAAATACAGGTAACCAGCTGATGCCAATCCTGTACAACCTGTCTTCTGCCTTCTTCCTCGTCATCGTCATACTCGTTGGCATAATCGTCATCATCAAAGTCTGCTCCCATGCCCATGCCAGCCTCTCCAGTATCTTCTCCTATAGGATAATAACTGTCAACGCTCGCCAGAAACTCGCCCTGCCGGTCGCCCACATTCTTGCACAGCAGGAAGGCGGCTTCTGAATTCTGCAAGCCAAACATCGCCTGCACAAAATGGGGTACATTCACCAGCTGTCTGTCGGCAGCAGCAGCCAGGGCGCACGCCGTTCCAAACATGGTTTTGAAGAGCGATGACGGCTCTGGCAGATACTTGATGGTTTCAGGCACACGCTCCTGCTTGGCGAGCCATTCCACCAAGTCTTCGTGCATCTTGAGGCTGTCTACGCCTTCTTCCTGCAGCGCCTGACAGAATGAATACTGCCTGAGCAACGCCAGCAGCATGTGCTCGGGCATCACGAACTCGTGGTCGAAGAACCGGGCTTGCTTCATGGCATCGTCCATCAGAACACTCATATATCGGGTCAATCCCATACTGTCCATTCTATTTTTTCCTTTCTTTTTCTTAGCATATATTGGGGATATTTCCCCGAAATCAACGCCTATTCCGGCATATAAGTGAGTTTAAGCGGAAACTTCTGCGTACGGGCTTTCTCCATCGCTTTCTCCACTTTACTCTTGGCGATGTCATAGCTGTAGGTGCCCACCACGGCTTTTTCTTCGTGATGAACCTTGAGCATGATTGCTTCAGCCTCAGCCTGCGACTTGAAGAAGATGGATTCGAGGATTTCTACCACGAAGTCCATCGGCGTGAAGTCGTCGTTGAACATCATTACCACGTAACGCCCCGGCTCCTTGAGCCTGGTTTTCTGGCGTTCACGAATTGCTGTTTGTTCTTGAGCCATATTTTAATTCTTACTTTTTATAAGCATTGGTAATCTCCACAACATAAACATCGTGGAATCCACCCTTGGCACCATACCATTGGAGCAGGTCCTTGTCGAGGAACTTCTCGGCGGTCATACTGTCCTTATAAAGTTTGCGGCATTCCAGGGTGAGTCGTGACTGCTCGAAGGCGATGCTGCCGTTATCAGTTTCTACAGGAATCAGTCCTGTTTCCTTCGCCTTATCCAAATCGCGTCCGCTCTTAGAGCCGCAGAAGTTATAAATCTTTCGAGCCTCCTCGCTATGACCGAGGAAAGAGAGAGTCATGAATTCATTCTCCTCGATGATGCCGTGGGTAAAACGCTCCGGACGGATAAAGACCACAGCCACCGGCTTGTTCCAAAGCCATCCCAAACAGCCCCAAGAGGCGGTCATCATATTGAAATGATCCTTGTTGCCGGCACATACCAGCATCCACTCCTTACCAATAGTCTCGAAGACGTTGTCATTCAGTTCTTTTACGTTGATCTTTTCCATCTTATCTGTTCCTTTCTTTTTAATTTCTAATTACCATAAAATTGTGACAGCAGTATTCTGATTGCTGAATGCTGCCCATATCAACTGCAAAGATACAAGAATAATCTGAAAAAGCGAATGTTTCTTTAAGAAAATCGCATCACCCTATTGAGGATTATGCCTAATTAATACTTTTTTATGCCACAAGAAGGCTGAATTGAATACGATTTGTGAGGTAGGAAACCGACCTTGATTTACATTAACTTTGCATCGGCAGTTGAAAAAATAATTCACATTTTATTTTGTCAGTTGCCCAAAAGGCAGTACCTTTGCACCCCGAATGCCGAAAGCCGGGAAGGCGGAAGGCTTCGATTTATTATTCATTTATAAACATTTAATTTAATGTACAAAACAATTTTCAACAAGCGCAACAGCTTGAAGTTCAACCGATTCTCTAACAAGAACTACTCACTCTTCGCAGTTTTGGGAAGAGAGGTACTTGTTGGCGCACTCAGCGTTGCTACCCTGAGCCATGCTAAGGCAGCAGGCGTAAGCACAGAGGGAGCCAAGGTTGATTCTACCTCTACAAGGGCGGAAAGCTTACGAGCTGGATGCGGTGAGCGTTACCGGATCTCGTGCGCCGATGACTGTAGAGCAGTCACCTAAGATTGTGTCTGTCATTACCCGCGACGATATTCATCGTGCGGCTGCGCAGACTATCAACGATGTATTGAAATTAGCTACCGGCGTGGATGTCCGTCAGCGTGGTGGCTTTGGTGTTCAGACGGATATCTCCATCAATGGTGGAACCTTCGACCAGATTACCATTCTCTTGAATGGCGTCAACATTTCCAATCCTCAGACTGGTCACAATGCTTCTGATTTTCCTGTAGCTCTTGCTGACATCGACCACATCGAAGTGCTCGAGGGGGCAGCATCGCGCTTATTCGGAACTTCAGCCTTCAATGGTGCCATCAATATCGTAACCAAGAAGGCTAAGAGTGAGGGGGTATCTGCAAGTGTAGAAGGCGGAAGCTTTGGAAGTTTCGGAGCACAGGGACGTGTGCAGACGGCTTTTGAAACGGGCAAGTGGACCCAGGCTTATTCCGTAAGCGGAGGCTACAAACGCTCGGATGGCGGCACGGAGAACAGCGACTTCGAGAAGGGACAGGGCTACGGCAATCTCTCTTTCTCTTACGACCAGCGTTTTGACATCATCGCCCAGTTGGGTATCGCTACCCAAAGCTATGGTGCCAATACTTTCTACAGCGCCAAATATAACAACCAATATGAGAAGACAGACCACGGTATGGCTTCTCTCAATCTGAGTCTGCACAACCAGGAGAAGACCTGGGAGATTGCGCCTCAATTCTATTATAACAAATTCAAGGATCACTATCAGCTGATTCGTGGAAAGGCTGGAGCTGCAGCAGGCGAGAACTATCATGACCTAGATGTTTATGGTGGTGGTCTGAATGCCAACGTGGCTTGGGCTTTGGGTAAGACCGCAGTAGGTTTCGACATCAGTAAGGAGTGCATCTACTCTACTGCATTGGGCGAGGAACTCGCAGAGAAAGACTATAAAGATATCTCGGGGTCTGATCGTCAATATACCCGAAAGGCGAGCGCACCAATACCAACATCATGCTGGAGCACAACTTCATCTTCGGCGGCTTCACCTTGTCGGCTGGTGTCTTGGCTAACAAGAATACAGGTTTGGACAACGACTTCCGTTTCTATCCTGGTGTGGATATGAGTTATCGTCCTAACGACAACTGGAAGTTCTACGCTTCCTGGAACAAGGCATTGAGAATGCTACCTACACCGACTTATACATAAATAATGTGGTGCAGCAGGGCGACATCAACCTAAACCCGGAGAAGAACTCCACCTTCAAGGTAGGGACCCAATATCGCCAGACTGGTTTTGCAGCAACCGTTAGCGGATTCTACGCACACGGCACCAACATGATTGACTGGGTTCAGACATCCGTGACCGAGCAGAAAGACAGCAAGTATCACGTGATGAACATCGGAAAGCTCAACAACATGGGCTACAACGTAGATGCTACTATCTACATGAGAGAATTGGTACCAAACAGTTTCATCACCCGCATCAAGTTGGGTTATGCTTACATTTATCAGGATCATAAGACCGAGACCAACATCCTGAAATCACTCTATGCATTGGAGTATCTCAAGCACAAGGCTGTATTCGGACTGGATCATCAGATCTGGAGCAAGCTTTCAGCATCCTGGAGCGTAAGATGGCAGCAGAGAATGAATGGCTATCATCCATACACCAAGGTAGATTGCAAACTGATGTGGGACGAGAAGAAATACAATATCTTCGTGAAAGCCGACAACATCACTTGCCACCGCTATTACGACCTCACAGCCGTTAAGCAGCCAGGTTTGTGGATTATGGCAGGAGCCAGCGTAAATCTCGGCCGATAATATAATCAGATAATAATCATTCCAAAAGATGATAAATATCCGAAACACGATTCGGATATCAAATAAAAAAACGAGCCTTGATGGAGGTTTCTTCCTTCCGTCAAGGCTCGTTTCCTTTTATTCCGGCTATTTCCTTTTATTTCAGTTATTCCGGTTTCTGATATTTTCCGTTCACTTTTATCGGTTCGAGATGGATTCCCACATGGGTATCTGCACCGAAGTGCTGCTTCAGTTTTGTTTCGATATGAGTAGCATGCTCATGCGCCTCATAAAGCGAAAGAGAACCCGGCATGCGGACATGCATTTCTATCGCAATCTTGTTTCCGATGCGACGGGTACGCAGGTTATGAATCTCTCCTACTCCCTGCTCTTCGTTCGCAATCTTCAGGATTTCATCTTCCTCTGTTTCTGGAAGACTGGCATCCGTCAGTTCTTTCACAGACTGCATCACCAGTCCCCAGGCAGCCTTGATGATAAAGGCACTCACGATGATGGCTGCAAGCGGATCGAGCACCGCCCATTTTTCTCCCAGGATGATGGCACCACCAATACCGAACATCGTTCCGATACTCGATAAAGCATCGCTGCGATGATGCCAGGCATTCGCCACTACAGCCTCGGAATGATATTTCTTTCCGGCTTTTACCGTAAACTGATAAGCCCATTCCTTCATCACGATACTTACGATGGCAGCAATCAAGGCTACAACGCCCGGCTGCTGGAGTGTCTCGCCGCAGATGGCACGATAGGTCTTGGTAACACCAGAATAACAGATCATCACACCCACCACGAAGAGCGAAATGCCGATGATGGCTGTGGCAAGCGTCTCGTATTTGCCATGACCATAATCATGGTCCTTATCCATCGGCTTATTGCCCAGTTTAACGAATACCAGTACCACCACATCGGTAGCGAAATCGGTGAGCGAGTGGATGGCATCCGCTATCATGGCTGCAGAATGTCCGAGAATACCTGCAGCAAACTTCAGTACGAGCAGCACCACATTGATGATGCTTCCCGCTATCGTCACCTTATATACTTCCTTTACTCTATCCGCATCAGCGGAATGATTCTTTTTCGTTTCTGCGGGCATCTCTTGCTCGTTATATATTCTCTCATTCTTGTCCATACTATAAAATATAACAGAAGTCCTTTGCTTCCTTAATAATGTTTTTGTATAACCAAATTCCTGTCTTTCATGAATTGAGCGGCAAAAGTACATCTTTTTTCTGAAATCGGATAAAAAGAGAGATTAAAAAAGTATAACGAATAGGGAATAATGTGATGGCGAAGAGAGAAAAGCATGGAATTTTGTGATAAAGTTGTATCTTTTTCTTGAAAACAGAGAAAAGAATAAGAAGAAAAACTATGGAATTCGACAAATCACCGAACTTAAAATATCAAGCCGTAACTGTTAATTCTGCGAAAGAAAATTGCGGAAATCCGCAAAAATCTTTCCTGTTATGATTGTAAATATAGAGACTAATATCTACCTTTGCTACGTATAGACGATAGTTTTATGATTCTGTATTTACCATTATAAGTTAACGAACTTAAAATATCAAGCCGTAACCGTTAATTCTGCGAAAGAAAACTGCGGAAATCCGCAAAAATTCTACATAGAATTAATAAAAGTATTATTTTTGCAAAAGAAAAATGCGGAAATCCGCAAAAATCTTTCCTGTTATGATTGTAAATAGAGACAAATATCTACAAGAGTTTATCTTATACGTGAAAAAGTTGTCACCTTTAGGATGGTTAAACTAAATATGTTACTATCTATTTTTCTTATCACTAAATGAGTTACGCATTTTTATTTTTATCACTATATGGGTTGTCAGCGAATACCCATTATACCTAACTAGGTTACTCTTTTTAAGGAGCTATCCCTAGAAAGGTTACGGTGATGATATTCTTTCAAATGCAAAGATACACATTTTCAACTAATTAGAAGAATTTTCCCAAGGATTTTTCCACATTTTCTGCTGTGGCCCCACTTGAGTATGTGCAACTGATGGTGTTTGATTACCGATACTCATATGCGGTCTTTCGTCGTTATAAAACGCAATAATCCTGGTCAGTTCCTTCTTACATACTTTACGAGTAGGAATTGTCATTCTATAAAGCCATTCTGTTTTTAAAATGCCGTTTGCACGTTCTGCTATAGCATTCTCCAAAGGATCTCCTGTTTGAGTCATACTTATTTGTGAGCCATGACTTTTTAGGATAGATACATAATTCTGACTGCAATACTGGCTTCCTCTGTCAGAGTGATGAATGAGTCCTTTTGCAGTTTCTTCATCAATGCTTTTATATGCCATTTTAAGCGCTTCTAATGGATATACAGTTTCTAATGTTGGACCAACAGCCCATCCAACGATTTTATGGGAATACAGGTCTGTTATAAGCGAGAGATAGCACACACCTTCATTGGTTTCAACATAGGTGATGTCACTTGCCCAAATCTGGTTCGGATGGGTAGGAACTACTCCCTTAATCAGGTTTGGGTATTTGCGATAATTATGGTCGGAATCTGTTGTCTTATAGCGCCTACGGCGCTTTATACGTACCATGAGTCCATGCTTACGCAGCATCTCAATAAATGCGTCACGACCAGGGAAGCAGCCAGTATCCTCAAACATCTGTTTCAATATGGCATGCAACTTTGCAGCTCCTAAGCCAGGATTCGACTTACGATACTCACGTGCCTTTTCAATGATGATAGACTCAATGGCCTCTTCAGCAAAGCCGTCAGAGACATTGCGCTTATTATATGCTTGCCGGGTGAAACCAAACAGCCCGCATAGAGTGCCTAAACCTTGGCTCTGGCACTCTGTGCGGAGCAAGCTTACTGTTTGGTACCAGATTTTTTTCTCACAGGAATATTGAAGGTTTCTTCTGCGAGGTCAATCATGGTGGAGAATGCCTTAGAGCGAAGCTTCTCTAACTCCAAAGCCTTGCGGAGACGCTTAATCTCTGCATCTTTCTCTTTCAACTGTTCATTTGTTGTCTTTGCCATATCGTCACGGTTTTGGTCTTCTGGCGGCAAAGATAACAAATCTTTTTCATTTAAGAACTTATCCATCCAAGAAAATAGCACTGTACGACTGCTTATATAGTATTTCTTGATGATTTCTTCTGCTGGGAGCCCACTCTCCATATACTCACGAACTATCATGATACGATCATCATCTGTAAAAGAGTAGCTATTCAACTCTACCTCACGGGTCTCAAACCAACCAGTGTCCTCATTATACACACGTTCAATTCTTGTCTTACGTTTCATTGTCACTTCTGTTTGTTCCTAAGTGACAACCTTTTTCAGGGAAGTACACTCATAGAGTATTTAGAGCCTACTTGATTTGTTTACAAACCTAAGCCGTTCCAGTTTGGCCTTTGCTTGAATATCAAGAAACTGGGCGTTTGCCTATATAATAGTAGGTAACAATCTGGAAACGAGCGAACTTAATTTAGAACTTTTTGCGTTAAATTTTCTATCTTATAAACAGATTTCTCTGAAAACATTTGGAGAATTCAAATTAAAAGCGTATCTTTGCAGCACTAGAATCCGCCACGCTTCCCATAGAACAGCGTACCAGGGCGGAACTTTTTGTTTATATGCGTATGGAATATATTAATCCACCACTTGGTACAGCAACCCTTTTAGCCAATCTTCAAAATGAGGGATTAGTGATTATGGATGAGAGAAAAGCATTTGCTTTCCTTGAGAATGTCAGCTACTTTAGATTTGCAGCATATTTGCGTCCTTTCAAGGCATTGGATAAGCATGGCTATAAGGAAAATGCTACCTTTGAGAAAGCTGTGAGACTTTATGAGTTTGATGTCAAACTTAGAACCCTACTATTTTCCGCTATTCAAAAGATTGAGATTTCTTTGCGGGCAAAGGTTATCAACCAGTTTTCTTTGAATTATGGAGCTTTTTGGTTTATCAATCCCGATTTAGCTGTTGACAAGCATAAGTTTGCAGAGAATCTTTCCTCTTTGGATAGAGAACTGCAGCGTTCCAAGGATGATTTTATCAAAGAGCATTATGTAAAGTATGGCAAGGAAGATTTTCCGCCAGCTTGGAAACTAATAGATTTGACATCGTTTGGCTGCTTGACAAAATTGTATTTCAATTTCGCCAATGGTGCTGCCAAAAAGAAAATAGCTCGTTCCTATAACGTTCCTCAGCAAGAAATACTTGAAAGCTGGATGAAATCCATCAATGCGCTTCGCAACTGTTGTGCCCATCATGGGCGTGTATGGAATCGTGTGATGCCTGTTATGCCCCAACTTCCAATGAAATTAAAACAAGCATGGATAATGAATAAGCCCGAAGTCGCTAATCGACTATATTCCGTTCTTTGCTGCTTGTTATATTGGCTCAATGCCATTGATCCACGAAATGAATTATGTGCTAAGTTCAAGGACTTATTGTCACAATATCCAGAAGTCGACACGAATGCCATGGGATTTCCTAAGCATTGGCAAGATGAGCCATTGTGGAGATAGCAGTTTGGTATTCGGACTAACTTATCCGAATACCTGCTGCCATAAAGTTTTGTTGCTAATGATGATTCTTACATCTGCTTACATATACTTTTGTAATACAGACTCTCTGCTATTCCCTTGTGTATGAATCGTAGCTGTTGCCACAAAATAGTTGCCATCTTCCTTATGTACAAGCTTGGTACTAGGCTGCTTTAGAGCTTTATGTTAAAAAAACTAAGTCATAGTTTTCTCCCTCACAACTCATGGTTTCTTTCATCATAACTCATAGGTTTCTTTCCAGCATCTCATAGGTTTCGGCACCATATCCCATGGTTTTCAAGCAAAAAAGGGCTAAAAAAACAACACGGACAAATTATCCGCAGTCTTATAAATTACTTATTTTCAACAACTTACAAGCTACCAGACAAATGAGCCGGACAAATTCAATTTGTCCGTGTTTTAAAAATAAAGCGTAAGCGTCTCCACTTGCCGATGTTCCCGAAATTACGTCACGACGTAACATCTGAGGCGTCACGACGTAGCAATCGACGCGTCACGACGTAGCGACAGATACGTCGCGACGTTATTCCAGCGTCAGCCATCCATCTTTCGCCCAGTTGATTTTCTTCTGAACCAGGATGCTGGCGCCATTCTTTGGCACGCTATAACCATGACAGAAGAAGAAATCACCATCAGGGAAAGAATAGGCAGAGCAATGACCCATCGCCTCATATTCCTTCTTATCACCTTCCAACAGCAAGGTACCACCGCCATTGCGCATGTCTCTGCCTGCCTTATCCAAATAAGGACCGGCAACCTTCTTGCTTCTGCCCACGGCAACACGATAGTTGCTCTTGATGCCACGGCAGCAGTAATCCCAGCTCACGAAGAGATAGTAATAACCACCATGCTTCATGATGAAAGGAGCCTCGATGGCATTAGTACCGGCAAACTTAGAAGTAGGATTCGGTTCTGCTGATGCATCACCCACGGCATGACGACGGGCGATAGTCTGAGCTTGGCGCCCTTCTTGACATGCATAGACTTCTTATCCAACTTGATCATCTGGATGCCATCCCAGAAAGAGCCCCAGGTAAGCCAAGGGTTCCCCTTCTCATCAACAATGAAATTCGGATCGATGGCATTCCAGTTGTCTCTATCACCCTTAGAGGCGACGAGGCAGCCCTCATCCTTCCATCCATCCTTATCAGATAAGGAAGTATTGCTCAGCAAGCCGATGGCAGATGTGTTCTTGCCAAAGGTAGAACAGGAATAAGCCAGATACCACTTGTTCTTGAAGCGGATGACATCCGGAGCCCAGATATGCGTGGTAAAACCCGGCACACTATCATGCGTCCATGCCGGAATCTCGCTGTTCTTGAGCACGCCCTGAGGAACGATAGTCCAATGCTTGCGGTCGGTAGAGGTCATCTGCGTGATGCCATGACCTGTGCAGTAGAGATAGTACTTGCCATTCTCATACGCCATTACGGGGTCGTGGACAAAAGGAGTATCTACCACAATCGGTTCCTGCGGAGCATTCTGTGCCATCATCTGGCAACCACCTTTTACAACAGGAGCAGCAATAATCATTGCTGCTCCCAATAGTATTTTAGAAATCTTCATATAATTACACCTTATTAATATATAAGAGAATTACTTGTTCACAAATTTCTTTCCGTTCACAATCACTACACCCTTGTAGCTCTTGTCTACCTGCTGACCGGAGAGGTTGAACCACTTACCATCATTCTTCTTCTGAATGATGATAGGGTTCGAGATGCCTGTAGAAAGGCTTGAGCCGTCGATGTAAGAGCCCTCATTTACGAAGAACAGGTTAAGCTGGCTAGGCTTGCTGGCGATGGTGGTTGAGAATGAGTAGTTATATACCTTCTTACTGGTAGTTGTGATTGTGGCTGTCATCTTGAAGGCACCATTAGCAGCATACTCCACAGTCATGTCAACCAAAGACCCGTTCATATCATTCTTGAAGGTATCCCAAACATAATTGCTTACACAGCCCACATTGGAATTTGCGGTATTGTTCCAATTATCGCAACGGATGCCGAAATACTCGATATAGCCAGCCACACCATGTGTCTTGTTGGCACCATACAAAGCCCAGTTGCACCAGTTGTTTGTAGCATTACTATAGTTATAGAACTTAAACTGAACCTTCTTACCAGCCTGCAACTTATAATCTGCCGAGAAGTTGGTCCACCAAGCAGAAGTTGTATTCTTCTGTGCAGAAACAGGATAGTAAACCGGAGTAGTTTCCTCTGCCTCAGCATCGATGTTCAGGGTATAATCCTTAGTATATTCATAACCGTCCTTGCTGACAGTCATGGTCATGGTTACCTTACCCTTGCCCTTCACTACGCCCTCATCGGTCAGAATAGAAGGATTGCTTGACTTCCATGAAATGGTAGCACCGAGATGCCCCTCTGTAGGGAGCTTTGGTATAGAATTCAAAGTTGCACCATCTGCGAAAGGAACGCTGGTCTTATCCAATGTATATTTGATAGCCGCCTTGGCATCAGCCTTGCTTCCCCAGATACTCAAACCGCGAGTCTGCAAGCTGGCACCACCTGATGTAGCCAAACCATCAGAAGAACTGAGGGCTGTAAAGCAGAGTGCCTTGATATTGGTATAATCGATGGTCTGCTCGGTAAGCACACCCTTGAACTTCACCTCTGCATTGGCTGTAGCAACACCCTTCAAGGTAAGATTGATGTAGCTTGTACCGCTCACCAGTTCCCATTTACCGGTATACTCGCCTGAGATAGAACCATCTGCATTGAGATGTATGGTAACAGGTTTCTCATAAGCCATTGCCGCTGTATTCTGACGGTAAGGATGAGCTATGATCTGATAATCTCCCTCTACCTCTGTTGCATCATAGAGCTGCTGGGTAGCAATATCATTATCAGTATAAGTTTCGCCGCTAAACTCGTAAGGAGCAGCTACCAGCCAACCGTCCTGGTTAACGAAGAGCTGATGTACACGAACCTCATGCTCCTCACCTCTGTTCATGAAGCGGGTATGGTAAACGATGAGTGCACGTCCCTTATGGTCTACGATGGCAGAGTTATGTCCCTGAGCCAGTTCGGCATTAGGCATGGTTTCCCACTGGTAGTTGCCGAAGAGTTTCACACCCTCATCGCGCTTGGCATCGCCACCGAAGTTGAGAATATACTTGCCATACATGGCATCAATGCCCGTTGAAGTAAGACAGTCCGTATAAGGTCCGTCAGGTTTCTCTGAACGGAAAACACGAATCTGATAGCCACCGGCAGCCGTCAAGCCGCCATAGCTCATAAAGAGATAATAGTACTTACCTACCTTCTGGATATAGCTAGCCTCGCCGGAAACACCCCAGCCACCAGCTATCTTCTTGCCGAAATAGGGGTCGCTGGTAGCATTTGCATTTGCCGCTCCCGCTGTAGTTGTTACTCCCTTCACCTGGTATGTAGGTATTAGTATAGTCACGAAGACCATTCTCCTTGTCAAGTTTAATCATGAAGATGCCTGCAAACCATGAACCATAGCTCATCCAGAGATTGTCATCGTCATCATAGAACACGCATGGTCGATACAGTTGGGACCATAAGGACTCCATTCGTCCG
>ENA-OQDW01000208-OQDW01000208.1-human-gut-metagenome-genome-assembly--contig:-NODE-208-length-24673-cov-3.648374_pt1 | contig 24673 bp, 27 predicted proteins | sample MGYA00242784_ERZ504613 | MGnify/ENA primary metagenome ERZ504613 (study PRJEB26092, sample SAMD00036330) | human gut metagenome | host: Homo sapiens | study: EMG produced TPA metagenomics assembly of...
CCTTTAGGGGAGGGGAACCGCCGATAGGCGGTGGAGGTTCTTGTGGAATCTTTTGCTTGGTGTAAAAGATTTACGCAAAAATCCCTCAGTCAAGCCTACGGCTTGCCAGTTCCCTTTTCAAGGAAGCCTGAATGCAAAAAGCCTCCCTTGAAAGGGAGGGGAACCGTCGTTAGACGGTGGAGGATTTTCTGTGGAATCTTTTACTTGATGTATCAGGTTTCACAGAAGCACCCCTCAGTCAAGCCTACGGCTTGCCAGCTCAGCACAAGGCACGCCCTGCGGGTGCCCTTTCAGGGAAGCCTATTTTTGAAAAAAAGCAGCCAAACAAAAAGAGCATCTCCCACAGGATCGCTCCCGTGCAGAGATGCTCTTTTCCAAGCAAATCGGATTTACTTTGCTGCTGCGTCCTTTTCAGCACGCTTCAGCCAGACGTTTGCCAGATCTACGGCTTCGTACAAATTCGGTCGGTCGGAAGTCTTGGTGATCGCCTTCACAGGATCCGGCTCCTTGGTTGCGATCTGATAGACGCGAATCTTATCTGCAACCTTCAGCCCGTTCACTTCCTGCTGATGCACGATCTGCATCATTACCACGAATGGCTCTGACATATACCCGTAATAGATTTCGTTTCCCTTGCGTACCAGAGGATACCCCCGATACATAAAAAATTCCTGATTCATTGCTGTTCCTTCCTTTCTCCGGAACGGTCAGCCCCCTGACTTAGCTCCAGTTCGTCGTAAAGTCCTGACTTGTGTCGTCGTAGATGTTCATGTTGTTCAGCAGTGTGTCCAGATAAGTTTTACGGCAGGTGTACGCCGACTTGCCGTCTGCGGTGATCAGACAGGTGAAATCATCAATGGCGTAGAACTGTAGATCCCGTTCGAATTTGCCGTCCTGTGTCTTGACGTGGATTTCTCCCAGCATCTCCCTGCCGCTCGCCGTCCAGCTTGACGGTTTCCGCCGTGGTGTTCAGCAGGAACGAGTAGAACTGGCGGTAACGTTCCTTGTCGGTACTCTCTCCGTTCAGGGTGACGACCGCGGTGTCCTTATCGCTGCCGGTCACCTGAAACTGGAACTTCTGCTCGCCGACGCTGACATCCAGTGAGCCTACGTCCCAGACATAGGTGCCCAGCACCATCTTGGAAGCAATATCCGTGGGCGTTGTTGTCGCCCAGACCAAGTTTTCCCCGGTCACCTGATAGATCGCGTCCACGCCGTTCAGCATCGCATAATAGTACGCCGTTTCCGTACCGTTCTCCTCATCTTTTTCGGTAAAGCGTTCGCCGAATGTCAGTACATATGTGTTGCCGTCTGCACACGCCATGGTTGCCGTCCCGAACGGATCGTCCAGTCCGGCGTTGGCAATGTCCTCTGCTGAGGGGTGCGGAACTGCAACCTTTTCCGCTTTCAGTCCGAACATGCCGGTCACCACCGGTGTCGAACGATCTACGCTCAAATATGCCGGCACCGGCGATACCATTTCATGGCTTGCCACAGTGCCACCCATATTGGTGTTGTCTGCGGCATCTTCGTCATAGTCCAGCTCCAGCGTATAGTCCATATCCTTGCGTTCCACAGTCAGCTTGTTGACAATGGGATAATCATTGGTATCCGCCGGTGCTTCCAGCATCGTAGTGGACAGGAAATCCGTTGCAGACTTGCTGAAGTTTGCCACCAGCGACGTTTTCACCGTGTAGACGGTGTCCTTGTCTGCCGGTGCAAAGTAGGTATTGGAAGCATCTGCGGCAGCATTGCCCACGCGGAAGCTGTAGTCGCTGCCGTCGGCAAAATGCAGTGTAACTGCGATCGCCTCGGCATCGTCCAGCCCGAATTTTTCCAGATCGGAGCAGTTTTCTTCTACCACCCCGTTGGCTTCCATAGAAGCGGTATTGTTGGACAGTGTCCACAGGGTGGAGGTATCCATAGGCAGATCTTCCCAGCCGGACACGGCATATGCCGCATGGTCATCTCCCGTGCCGGTGCCCTCTGCCGTGCGAACCACTGCAAAGGAACCGCTGCCATTGGTGATGTCGATAGAAGTCACATCGTTCGGGTCTTCCGAGGTCAGCGAAATGCTTTCCTCGCTGCTGTCAGAAGAAGACACGGAAGAAGAATCCTCCTCCGGTGTATTCCGCAGCAGGAAAAACGAGGCCGTGCCCAGTGCTGCCACCAGCACCACGCCGCCGATGATCCCCAGTGCTTTTTTACGCATGATGTGCCTCCCTTAACGGTACCGTCTGCGGACTGCAACGATCACGCCAGCCACAACAACTGCCAGCGGAATGAGGAATACCACGACCAGACGGATCGCTTTCAGCTGTGTTGCAGATGCGGAGATCGAAGTCTGTGTCAAGTCCTTGGAAGCAACTACGATGCTGTCTTCCTTGCCGCAGACAGAGTTCAGCAGACCTACAAAGTATTCCGCATTGTTGTATGCCGAATTCTGTACCAGATTTACGTCCAGCATCGACATGGAGCCCAGCACGATCACATCACTTTCAATGAAAGCGTCACCGGTGGACTGCTGGTCACGGCAGAGTGCCATAACCGTATTCTGTCCCTTGGGTGCGGAATCCTTATCGAAAGAAGTGGTGGTAGCAGCTGCTTCGGTGGCTGCCTCTGTAGCTTCCTGACTGTCCGCAGAACCGTCAGCCACAGCAGCAGTGCTGTCTGTGCTGTAGTCCTTCGGCGACAGCGGGTAGCAGTAAGAGGTATCCGACGAGGTCAGCAGTGCCGTTACTGTTCTGCCGTTGTTGGCGGTCAGTGTCTGGATCGGACGTGCCATAGGAGCCACAATCGGCAGGCTGGCATTTGCCAGATTACCGGTATAGTCTTCTTCATCTGTCACTGTCACGACCGGAGCCACGAAGCTTCTGTTGTTGCTCTGGGACAGGAGAATGTTGACTTCCTGATTGGTGCTGTTGTTTTCGTCGATGACAGAACTGTAATCCACCTGTACATTCCACTCTTTCAGGAATGCGTCCAGATTCGGCGTGGAGGACTGGGTGTAGTCTGCGATGTAGACCAGCTGCTTGCCCAGCTTGCCGTCGTTGTACATGAAGTTTTGCAGCTTCTGTACAGCGTCGGTGGTCAGGTCTGTCTTAGGAGCCGGCAGCACCAGAATGTCATACTTTTCTGTATCCAGTGTGTCGTTGATCATGTCCAGACGGCTCACATCATAACCGTTTTCGTCCAGCAGGTTTTCCATTGCATAGAACGCATAGGTGTTCGGGTCAGAAGAAGTGTTGGTCTGTGCAAAGATCGGGCTGCCGTTGGTGGTGGCAATGATGCCCACGGTCTTGGGATTGGAATCGGTAACGTTCATGATACCGGAAGTCAGGGTCTGTTCGCCCTTGAACGCGGTGATGCAGTCTGCAAAGCTTGCCATGCCGTACTGATAGTACTGGTACTTCTGCTGATCCACTTCAAACATATCAGTGGTAGTGTTGTACACCTTGATGCGGCTGCCGCTGGTGATGATGATCTCATTGGACTGGATCGAACCGCCGTACAGTTCCTGATACTTGGACAATACGTCCGGATCCTTGGTGGTGTCGAAGTAGGTCACACTGATGCGGTCGGAATAGCCTGATACTTGGACAGGTTTCCGCGATCATCTTATTGTTCTTGTCCGAAGTGAAAGTAGCTTCATCGGAAGAAATGGCAATGTCCACGTCTTTCTCCATATTGCGGATATAGTTCAGTGTTTCATCGCTGATCGCATAGAGGTTTGCGGTGGTCAGATCCAGCTTAAAATCCGGATACCGCTTGCCGATCTGGGTGACCACAACGTTGACCAGTACCACAACTGCCACAAAGATTACGGTGATCGCAGTTGCCAGACCGCCGTATTTCAGCTTTTTCCGGTTCTTCAGTTTTTTCTGCTGTTTTTCCAGAGAAGCCTCTGCTGTTTCTGTATGTTTCTGTTTTTCCATTGGTGATGTCCTCCTCTCAACTCCAACGCCGTTTTTCGAACACGCGTACCGTAAAGAAGTTGAAGATCACTGCCGTACTTACATAAAACAGCACGCCAGCCGGATCAAACAGACCGGCAGTGAAATCATAGTATCTGGTGTAGAACGACAGAGCATTCAGAACGGTGGGAACAACCGGTATATTTTCTGCATACCGTGCCACCACGTCAATCAGAGCCAGTGCCAGCAGAACGATCATGCCCAGCACAGCGGCAACTACCTGATTTTCGGTCAGGGACGAGATGAACAATGTCACGGCAATAAAGGCTGCTCCCAGCAGGAACAGTGCCAGAATGTTGGAGATCACGATGCCCCATGCCACTGCCCCGAAAAAGCTCAGGATCAGAGCATAGACAAAAATGATCGCCAGACCAATGGTATACAGCGTGAGGGCTGCCAGATATTTTCCCATGACGATGCCGCCGATGGAAACCGGTGCCGTCAGAAGTCCCTGTTCGGTCTTTTGCTTCTTTTCCTCACTGAACAAACGCATGGTCAGTACCGGAATCAGAATGGTGATGACGAAAAACAGGCTGCTGAACAAGTTGGACATATCGGTCGTTGCCATTGCCAGCGACGAGCCGAAGAAGAAATAGCCTGCTGCCAGATAGAACACTGCCAGAAAAACATAGGCAATGCTGGAGGTGAAAAACGCTCCGACTTCACGGCGATAGATCGCACCCATTACGCTTCGCCTCCTTCTTGTTTCTGTGCAGCATCTTCAGCCGGCGTTTCTGCCTTTTCGGCTTCTGCCGGTGCTGCTGCGGGTTCTTCCGGAGCCGTAGTTTCAGCTGCCGGAGCTACGGACTTTTCTGCGGCGGGAGCACTGCTCTTTTCCGAAGAAAGCTTGACACCCTCGCCCATGGTGATTTTCAGGAATGCATCTTCCAGCGTCATCACGCCCAGATCCATTTTGTAAATGTCCCAGCCGTGTTCCTTGACCATCTGGTTCAGAGCCGGACGAATGTCGGCATTGGGTTTTGCCTCGATCTCGAATTCGAAGATCTTCGGCTCCCGTTCCATATCTGCACGGACTTTCGTCACGTCGTCTATAGTACGAATCGCCTGCAGCACTTCATTCTTCGGACCGCTGATGCGAACCACCAGACGATTGACACCGGAAACCGCCTTCGACAGGTTGTCAATGGTGTCGTTTGCGGCGATCTGTCCGTGGTTGATAATTACCACACGGTCGCAGACTTCCTGTACCTCCGACAGAATGTGGGAGGAAAGAATGACAGTGTGCTTTTTGCCCAGCTTCTTGACCAGTGTGCGGATCTCAATGATCTGCTTCGGGTCCAGACCGACAGTGGGCTCGTCCAGAATCAGGATCGGCGGGTTGCTGATCAGTGCCTGTGCCAGACCGACACGCTGGCGGTAGCCCTTGGACAGGTGCTTGATGACACGACCGGAAACGTCGCTGATGCGGCACAGGTTGCACACGTCTTTCAGATGGGAACGGCGGGGCAGCTTGCACTTTTTCAGGTCATAGACAAAGTTCAGATAGCCCATGACGGTCATATCCAGATACAGCGGCGGCAGTTCCGGCAGATAGCCGATCTGTGCCTTGGCTTTGATCGGGTCTTCCAGAATGTCAATGCCGTTGATCAGTGCCTGTCCGGAGGTGGAACTGATGTAGCCGGTCAGCATATTCATGGTCGTAGATTTCCGGCACCGTTCGGTCCCAGAAGTCCCAGAATCTCGCCGTCCTCTACGGTAAAGCTGATGTCGTTGACTGCCAGCTTGTCGCCGTATTGTTTCGTCAGATGTTTGACTTCAATCATCCTTGTGATTGCCTCCTTCTGCTGCGTGCCGGACAGAACGCTCCTGCCCTGCACACAAAAACTAGGTATAGTTTATCATTCTATTGTGATAGAGAAGTGATAATCTTACGAAAGGTTCCAATTGCCTGATTGCAAAGCCTTATGCAGAAAGTGCGTCAATCGCCTTTCGAACACGTGCCAGTGTATCTTCCTTGCCCAGAATTGCACACAGTTCTACGCCGCCGCCCGGTGTAAACTGCTTTCCGGAAACAGCTGTCCGCAGCGGCCACAGCATCCAGCCGTTCTTCACGCCCAGATCTGCGATCTTCGCAAACAGTGCTTCGTGAATGTGCTCAGTATCCCACTGTTCGACACTCTCCAGAACCGGCAGGGCTTCCTTCAGGGCTTCCAGTGCGGTTTCCGGTGTGGTCTTCATCTTTTTGTGGCGGTACATTTCCAGATCGTATTCCGGCATGGCATCAATAAAGTCCACCTGCTCCGGAATATCGGAGAATACTTCGGTGCGGTTCTGGAGCACACTGCACAGCAGGGACAGGTCAATGTCTGTCCGCTTTACTGTCTGGCGGATATACGGCTCTGCTGCCTTTTCGAAATCTGCCGGATCCATTTTGTGTACATAAGCACCGTTAATGGCACGGAGTTTCTGATCGTCGAAAATTGCCGGAGCCTTGCTGATGCCGCTGATCTCGAATGCTTTTTTCAGTTCGTCCAGCGTGAAAATTTCCTGCTCGTTATATTCGCCGGAGGGTGCCCAGCCCAGCAGTGCGATGAAATTGATAACTGCTTCCGGCAGATAGCCCTTTTTCATCAGGTCTTGGAAAGAAGCATCGCCGTTTCTCTTGGACAGCTTGTGTGTCTTGTCTTTCATGACCGGTGCACAGTGTACATATTCCGGTACGTCCCAGCCGAATGCCTGATACAGCAGATTATACTTCGGAGCAGAGGAAAGGTACTCGTTGCCGCGTACAACATGGGTGATGCCCATGAGGTGGTCGTCCACAACGTTGGCAAAGTTGTAGGTCGGCATGCCGTCGGTCTTGATCAGGATCTGGTCGTCCAGTGTGCTGTTCTCCACTGTCACATCTCCGTAGATGTCGTCGTGGAATGTGGTAGTTCCCTCCAGCGGCATCTTCTGGCGAATGACGTAAGGAACACCTGCGTCCAGCTTTTCCTGAATTTCTTCCGGAGAGAGATTCCGGCAGTGGCGGTCATACATGGGAGCAATGTGAGAAGCTTCCTGAATTTTCCGCACTTCTTCCAGACGCTCCTTGTCACAGAAGCAGTAATATGCGTGACCGGTCTTTACCAGTTCCTCCGCATAGGACTTGAACATGCCCATACGCTCCGACTGTACATACGGTCCCACCGGACCGCCGATGTCCGGACCTTCGTCCCAGTTCAGACCGGCAACCCGCAGGGTGTCATAGATCACATCAACGGCACCTTCTACATAACGTTCCTGATCGGTGTCCTCGATCCGCAGAATAAAATCGCCGTCCTGTTTCTTGGCGATCAGATAGGCAAACAATGCGGTACGCAGGTTGCCGATGTGCATATAGCCCGTCGGGCTGGGTGCAAATCTGGTTCTCACTCTTTTGTACATTGCTAGTACTTCCTTTCATATGATAATCTCTGTGTTCTCACAGATCATGTTGTTTCAGCCATTCCTGGCACTGTTTCTGATCCTGTGCGATCTGCCGGTACAGGCTGTCCACATCGGGGAATTTCTGCTCGTCCCGCAGAAAATGCAGCAATTCCACCCGACAGGGCTGTTCGTACAGGTCGCCGGAAAAGTGCAGCAGAAACGTTTCTGCCGCCGGCAGCTGTGCTTCGCTGACAGTGGGCTTGACTCCAATATCCGTAATGGAATCGAAGCTGCCCTGCGGAGTGTGCGTCCGTGAAACATACACGCCATACCGCGGCACCAGCTGTCCTGCTGCAAAGGGAATGTTGATCGTCGGGACTGCTTGGTTCGTCCCAGTGCTGCCCCGTGGACAACTCTGCCGCTGACGTGATAGGGCATGCCCAGCAGATTCGCTGCCTGTTCCGGCTTTCCGGCACGGATCGCCTGCCGGATCGCGGTGGAGGAAATTTTCTCTCCGCCGCAGAGCACCGGTGCGACCTGATGCACGCCGAACCCGAACTGGCTGCCGAATTCCCGCAGCTGTCGATATTCCACGCTGCTTTTGCACCAAAGCGGAAATCTCCGCCGCAGAATACCTCCTGTGCATGGAGCAGTTCCACCAGCACCTGCCGGCAGAATGCCTCGCCGTCCAGTCCGCACAGTTCCGAAAATGCCGGACAGTATACCCCCTGGATCCCGCAGTCCTGCATCAATTCCGCTTTCTGGGTATCTGTATAGAGATAAGACAGCGGCACGCCCTGTTTTACCGGAACGGAATCTGCCGCAAAAGTAAATGCACACGCCAGCAGTTCCTGTTCTGCCGCACAGCGGGCAGCTGCCCCCAGCACGGCACGGTGCCCCAGATGCACACCGTCAAAAAAGCCCAGTGCTACGGCACTTTTCTGTGCCAGCGGTGCAGTGATGCGTTGGAATCCTTTCAAGCACGTTTCCGCCTTTCTATTTCATATTCTTTCCCACACGCAGTTCGTCCGCATTCCGGTCTGCCTGTGCAGTTCCGAAGAAGCTGCCGTCTGCACCGTAAACGCGGTACAAATCCTGCTCCGGCAGAACGCCCTCCACACGGCTCAGTGCCAGCTTGACACCGTTGCCGTACAGGGTGGACTGCTGTTCTGTCAGGTGCAGCTCCGGCAGTGCCGTAAACAGACGGTCTGTGGGAATGAGATGTTCCGCCAGCGTTCCCCGCCGGCAAAACTCCGTCACCTGCTCAAATGTATAGCACTGTTCCAGCGTAAAGCCGCTTGCCTTTGTCCGGCACAGTGCCGTCATCACGGCACCGCCGCCCAGTGCTTTTCCGATGTCGCAGAGCAGTGTGCGGATATAGGTGCCCTTGCCGCAGGCAACAGACAGTTCCGCGGTCTGCTTGTCTTCGTCCCATGCTTCCAGCACAATGGAATCCACCTGTACTGTCCGTGCCGGACGTTCGATCACAACGCCCCGTCTTGCCAGTTCGTACAGACGTGTTCCCTCCACAGAAACCGCGGAATACATAGGCGGCACCTGCTGGATCGCTCCCACAAACTGCGGGAGCACTGCGTCCAGTGCCTCTTTTGTCACGTGCATTTCCGGATAGACAGCCGTGCGGGTGCCCCAGACATCTTCTGTGTCGGTTTCCCAGCCGAACTGTACCGTAGCACGATAGATTTTCGATTGATCGGGCAGAATGTCACAGGCACGGGCTGCCTTTCCCACCAGCACCGGCAGCACACCGGTTGCCATAGGATCCAGCGTTCCGGTATGTCCCAGCCGCCGCATATGCAGAATGCCACGCAGCTTGCCGATGACATCAAACGATGTGAACTCCGCGGGTTTTTGCATGCAGAGAACCCCCTGCATTGTTTCCTGACTCATGCCTTCCCCCATTCTTCCTTTACTGCGTCCAGCAAAATGCGGCGTACCTCATCTGCGGTACCCTCTACCTGACAGCCGGCAGCCTTTACATGACCGCCGCCGCCCAGCCGCTGACAGATCGCAGATACATTGACCTGATCTGCCGAACGCATGGAGATCCGGAATTTTCCGGCTTCTTTTTCTTTCATGGTGATGCCGATCTCTGCACCCTCTACCTGTAGCGGGAATCCGGCAATGCCTTCCAGTTCTGCTTCGTCCACGTGGAATTTTTTCAGGAATTCCTGTGACACACAGATCAGGACACACTTGCCGTCCAGATAACATTCCAGATGATCGATCAGCAGTTTATCCAGCTGCAATCTGCCAAAGCTCTTGACTGCAAACATTTTCCGGTTGATCCACGCATACCGCACATCGGGGCATATTTCCATCAATGCCGCCACCGCACGGTGGGTTTCCGGACCGGCGTTATCATACTGAAAACAGCCGGTATCCGTTGCCATGCCGGTATACAGGCACACTGCAATGCTGTCCGTTATCTGAACCGGCAACACGCGGCACAGGCGGTAGAGGATCTCACACACCGCCGAAGCCGTACCGTCCAGCAGTCTTGCCTTGGCGTAGGGCACGTTGGATACGTGGTGGTCAATGCAGAGATCTACACAGCTGCCATACTGTTCCTGTATCCTGCTGCCCAGCAGCTTGGCATCTGCCACATCTACCGCAATAATGCACTTCGGCGGAAAGTTCGCTGCTGCGGGCTGTTCCGGCAGCATGAACTGATACCGCGGCGGGATCTCATCGTTGCAGAGCACTGCCGCACGTTTTCCCAGCTGCTGTAAAATTTCTGCCAGTGCATAGCCGGCACCGATGCAGTCCCCGTCAGGGCTGCGGTGGATCAGAATATAAGCATCTTCACATTGCTGTAGCCATGCGGCTGTTTTTGCCAATGTCAGCTCCTGCACGCCGTTCACTCCTCTCCCGTGCCGCTTTCCTCCGGTTCTTCCACCGGCGGCTGGATATGATGCAGCATGCGGTCGATCTCTGCACTATGTGCGATCGAATCGTCTGCCACAAAATGCAGTGCCGGACTCCGCCGAATCTTCAGCCGGCGAAGCAGTTCCCGCCGGATAAAGCCGGAGGCACTGTCCAGACCTTTGCAGGATTCCTTGGCGGTTTCCTTGCCGGACAGACTGGAAACGAAGATCTTGCAGTCCGACAGGTCGCGGGAGAGTTCTGCACGGACGACCGTCAGCATCGGATCGATACGGGGGTCTTTCAGTTCCCGCAAAATTGCTGTCATTTCCCGCAGGATGTCTTCCTCGGTACGATTTGCCTTGAAATTTGCCATGCTGTACGGCTCCTTTCTATCGTTGCATTTCTTTTCAGCAACATGATGTCACGGCAATGCCGCACCAATTTTATGCGGCGTTGCCCTCCTGTCAATCTCTGTATTCTTCCATGATAAATGCTTCGAAGATGTCGCCTTCCTTGAAGTCGCGGAATTTTTCCAGTGTGATACCGCACTCATAGCTTTCGCCGACTTCCTTGACATCGTCCTTGAACCGCTTCAGGCTGGACATCTTATCTTCCGCAATGACAATGCCGTCACGTACCACGCGAATCTCGCACTGTCTGGTCACCTTGCCGTTGAGCACATATGCACCGGCAACAGTACCAACATTGGAGATCTTGTATACCTGACGCACTTCGATACGTCCCATTACCACTTCGCGGAACTTCGGAGCCAGCATGCCCTTCATCGCAGTTTCGATTTCTTCGATCGCATCGTAGATGACACGGTAGGTGCGAATATCCACCTTATCCCGTGCTGCAAATTCTTCCGCAGTCTGATCCGGACGAACGTTGAATCCGATGATGATCGCATTCGATGCACTTGCCAGCATAACGTCGCCTTCCTTGATGCCACCAACGCCGCCGTGAATTACGCGGACGCGGACTTCGTCGTTGGACAGCTTTTCCAGCGACTGGGTGACAGCTTCTACAGAACCCTGTACGTCTGCCTTGACGATCAGGGACAGTTCCTTCATTTCGCCCTGTTCGATCTGGCTGAACAGGTTATCCAGAGTGACCTTCTGGTACTCATTGAACTTCGCCTGCTTTGCCTCATGCTTCCGCTGTTCTACCAGTTCTCTTGCCAGACGCTCATCTTCTACTGCGTTGAACGTATCGCCTGCTTCCGGCACTTCTGCCAGACCGGTGATTTCTACCGGTACAGACGGGCCAGCAGATTCCACTGCCTGCCCTTATCGTTGGTCATGACACGCACGCGGCCGACTGCGGTACCTGCGATAATGACATCACCGGCGTGCAGGGTACCGTTCTGTACCAGCAGGGTAGCGATCGGTCCGCGTCCCTTGTCCAGACGGGCTTCTACGACAGTACCTTTGCACGGCGATCCGGATTTGCCTTCAGTTCGCTGGTTTCTGCGACCAGCAGAATGTTTTCCAGCAGGTCGTCGATGCCCTCGCCGGTCTTTGCAGAAACCGGTACGCAGATCACGTCGCCGCCCCATTCTTCGCAAACCATGCCGTACTTGGTCAGTTCTTCCTTGATGCGGTCCGGATTTGCACCTTCCTTATCCATCTTGTTGATAGCAACAATAACGGTGATTCCGGCAGCCTTGGCGTGGTTGATAGATTCGACTGTCTGCGGCATGATACCGTCATCGGCAGCCACAACCAGAATTGCAATATCTGTGATATTGGCACCGCGGGCACGCATTGCTGTGAACGCTTCGTGACCCGGTGTATCCAGGAATGTGATGTCCTTGCCCTCATAGCGTACCTGATATGCACCAATATGCTGGGTAATGCCGCCGGCTTCACCTGCGGTAACGTGAGCGTTACGGATCTGTCCAGAATGGAAGTCTTACCGTGGTCAACGTGACCCATAACGCAGACAACCGGGCAGCGTTCTTCGGTATCCTCGCATCATCGTCCTCGTCGATCAGACGGTCTTCAATGGTCACGATCACTTCGTGCTCTACCTTTGCACCCAGTTCCTCTGCCACCAGAGATGCGGTATCGAAATCGATCTCCTCGTTAATGGTCGCCATAACGCCCAGCATCATCAGCTTCTTGATGACTTCGGTAGCGGTGACTTTCAGACGGGTCGCCAGTTCGCCGACAGTGATTACGTCCGGAATGCGGACACGCAGCTGCTGCTTTCTGGCACGTTCCAGTTCCAGACGACGCAGCTTATCCTGTTCGGTTTCCCGCTTGCTGGAATACCGCTGCTTATTCCGCTGTGCAGACTTCTGGTTGATCTTCTGCTTCTTGGTGGAATATCTGTCGTTGGTATACTTGCTTGCCGGAGCGATCTGCTCATACCGCTGGTTGTACTTATCCAGATCGACATAAGAGCCTCTGGTGTCTACCGTGCGGCGTTTTTCGGTGGTGATGCTGTCCGCAGATGCCATTTCCACTTCAACGTGCAGACGCTCGCCGTGCTTCTGTGCCTTTGCCTGCTGCTTCTTGGGCTTTTCGTGCTTCTGAGCCTGCGGAGCTGCGGGCTTCTTTTCTTCCGCTTTCTTTTCCGGCTGCGGCTTCTTGTCAGCAGGCTTTTTGTCTGCTGCCTTTTTCTCTGCCGGCTTCTTGTCGCTGTTTTTCTTGTCTGCCGGTTTCTTATCCGCCGGCTTCTTGTCGCCGGACTTCTTTTCCTGCTTCGGCTTCGGCTTATCCTTGGAAGCAAAGTAAGCGTCCAGACTGTCTACCTGTGTTTTCTGGGAATAATACTCCAGTGCCAGATTGATCTCCTCCGGCGTCAGACCGGTCACACCCTTTTTCGTATTTCCCTTTTCGTCGCGTTCCTGATAAAATCCGATCAGTTCCTGTGTCGGGATCTGCAGATCCCGTGCAACGTCGCTCAATTTTACTTTCTTCGTCATAGGCGAAAATCCTCCTTTTCTCCAAGGAATGTCCGGCGTAGGCTGTTCCTCCGCCGCGGCACTCCACTCCTGCGAATGTATCTCCACAGCACAGGCAGACCGCAGCTGTCTGCGGCACCGCATGTGATGATGAAAGTCTGTTACGCTTCTCCGCGTGGTTCCTGTTTTTCCTGTTCCGCCAGCAGCTGCATTTTCCGGAAAAGCCGTCGTCACAGATTGCCAGCACACCGCTGCCTCTGCCGATCATCTGGGCAAAGTCCGCTTTGGTAAATGCCAGTTCCAGACAGGGCACCTGTGCCTGCCCGCAGTAAAACGCCGCTTCTTTCCGCGTCTTGGCAGATGCATCTGATGCCACCAGCACGCCGGACACTGTCCCGCGGTACATGGCATCTTTGGTGGGCTCCAGTCCCATTGCCAGCTTTCCGGCTTTACGACAGATGCTCAGAATCCCTTGCCAGTTCTGTCTGTAATGCATGTTCCATCTCCTCATAGACTTCTTCCGAAACACGGCAGCCGAAAGAACGCTCTATGCGGTGTCCCTTCTTGGCTGCTGCGAAGCAGTCCATATTCTTACATAAATATGCACCGCGTCCGGATTGTTTTCCTGTGAAATCCAGCTTGATTTCCCCTTCTGCATTTTTCAGCACCCGAATCAGGTCTTTTTTCGGCTGCATGGTGCCGCAGCCCACACAAAGCCGCATAGGAACTTTTTTACTCTTCAACGCTGTTCGCCTCCGGTGCACTTGCTTCTGTTTCTGCTGTTTCCGCCGGAGCCTCTGCTGCGGCTTCTGCCGGCTGTTCTGCCGGTGCTGCATCGTGCTCGTGCTTAGTCAGCACATCGAATTCCGGCTTGATGTCGATCTTATAGCCAGTCAGCTTGGCAGCCAGCTTGGCATTCTGTCCCTTGTTGCCGATTGCCAGTGAAAGCTGGTTGTTCGGTACCTTTACGGTGCAGGTGCGTTCTTCTTCGCTCAGGATCTGCACGTCCAGAACCGTTGCCGGTGCCAGTGCCTTGGCAATGAATTCCTCCGGCTTTTCGCTGTAGGGAATGATGTCGATCTTTTCGCCGTTCAGTTCAGCCACAATTGCAGAAATACGGGAACGCTTCGGACCGATGCAGGCACCGATAGCATCCACGTTTTCGTCCTTGGACCAGACAGCCACCTTGGTGCGGGAGCCGGCTTCACGGGAGATGGACTTGATCTCCACAGTGCCGTCATAAATTTCCGGAATCTCCAGTTCAAACAGACGCTTGACCAGTTCCTTGCGGACACGGGAGATCTTGATGATCGGCTTCTTCTGCTTGTTGGCGATCGTGGTGATGTAGACCTTGACACGCTGTCCTTCGTGCAGTGTTTCGCCCGGGATCTGCTCATTGGGGAACAGATACAGTTCTGTCTTATGGTACAGCAGTGTTGCAGTGCCGTTGGTTTCCACCCGAGAAACTTCACAGGTGATGCAGTCGTTTTCCAGCGACTCGAACTCGCCCAGAATCCGTTCCCGATTGATCTCCCGCAGGTCACCCTTAATGGACTGCTTTGCGGACTGTGCAGCGGCTCTGCCGAACTTGGCGATGTCCAGCCGTCTGTCAATGGTGCCGCCTACATAGGCATTGGGATCTACGGTGCGTGCCACATCGATATTGACTTCGTTGGCATCGATCGGCTCATCGTCTACGACAGTCTGCCGCACATACATTTCAAATTTCTTGGTTGCCGGATCGATCTCGACGGTGATGTTGTCCTCACACTCCGGATATGCCTTTCTGGCTGCTTTCAGCATGGCAGACTTTACTTTTTCCACCAGCTGTGCAATGTCTACGTTGTTTTCACTTCCCAGCAGGGAGAGTGCGTCAAAAAAACTGTTATCCATTTTCTTCGTTATGCCTCCGTTGGTTAAAATTCTACTGTTACATACCGCCGCACATAGGATAGGTCTGCCAACGGCAGTATCACCGGTGCTTCCTGTTCTTCCGGCTGTATGGTAATCTGTTCTGTATCATACGCGGTCAGAATGCCGATCCATTCCTTTTCCCCGTTGATCGGGCGAATGGCACGGGCACGAACCTCCATGCCCAGCGTTTCTGCAAAGTGCTGCGGCTGGTTCAGTTCCCGTTCCAGACCGGCAGAGCCGACTTCCAGCACATATGCCTGCGAGATCGGGTCCGCGGCGTCCACTGCCGCATTTACCGGCCGTGTCATCTTCTCGCAGTCCTCAATGTCGATCCCGTCGGGGTGGTCGATGAAAACCCGCAGGTACCAGTAGGCACCCTCTTTTTCAAAGCTCACGTCCCAGATGGAATATCCCTGTTCATCGGCAATCGCTTTACGAGGTCATAAACGACCTTTTCCGTTCCGCCGAACTTCTTCATTTTCATGGCATCTGCTCCTTTTTTCCGCGTATTGGGCACTTTTTCCGTCAGTGTGTTTCGCCGAAAAAAGTGCCTACATAAACGAAAGACCGGTGGGGTTCCGGTCTTTTGCTGCATGATTACACTTATTATAACACTGCCGGACGAAAAAATCAAAGGCTTTTGAAGAAAAAAGTACGTTTTTTTCCAAAAAAATTTACGTTTTTCGCATCATATCCGTCTTTTTTCTGCCCGAAGCCGTTACGTGTACAAAAAACCGGTTCACACCACGGTGGGTGCAAACCGGTTTCTTCGAAGCATTACGCCTCATCAGCTGTGCTTTCGTTCTCATCAGAATGTGTCAAATTGATCAGGTTCTTTGTCCAAACGACAATTCCCAGAGTATATGTGACGATTTCCAGTACAGCGAGGATTACCTGTAATGTCTTTTTCATCAGAAACACATTCCTTTCTCTGCAGATTCGTGCAGTGTGTCAGGGGTCTTACGCCTTGTTGACAGAACCAAACAGGTTCATCTTTTCTTCTACCTTTGCCATGATTGCTTCGTAGCCCGGCAGGAGCAGCTTTCTCGGGTCAAAGCCCTTGCCCTTCAGATCCTTGCCTTCTTCGATGTACTTTCTGGTAGCTTCTGCGAATACCAGCTGGCACTCAGTGTTTACGTTGATCTTTGCAACGCCCAGAGAGATTGCCTTTGTGATCTGGTCGTCCGGAATACCAGTACCGCCGTGCAGTACCAGCGGCATGTCGCCGACAGCTTCTTTACAGCTTCCAGAGTTTCGAAGCTCAGACCTTCCCAGTTTGCCGGATATACGCCGTGGATATTACCGATACCAGCAGCCAGAATGTCTACGCCCAGATCAGCGATAGTCTTGCATTCCTGCGGATCTGCACACTCGCCTCTACCGATTACGCCGTCTTCTTCGCCGCCGATTGCACCGACTTCTGCTTCGATAGACAGACCCAGCTTATGAGCAACTGCAACCAGTTCCTTGGTCTTTGCCAGATTTTCTTCGATCGGGAAGTGAGAACCGTCGAACATGATGGAAGTAAAGCCAGCCTTGATGCAGTCATAGCACTGATCATAGGTGCCGTGATCCAGATGCAGAGCAACCGGAACGGTGATACCCAGAGATTCGTCCATAGCCTTTACCATATCTGCAACAACCTTGAAACCGGTCATGTACTTGCCGGCACCGCCGGAAACGCCCAGAATTACCGGAGAATTCAGCTTCTGTGCAGTGTTCAGGATTGCCTTTGTCCATTCCAGATTGTTGATGTTGAACTGACCGACTGCATACTTGCCGTCTCTAGCCTTGTCCATCATATCCTTTGCCGATACTAACATAAATAAGTGCCTCCTAAAAAAATTGGTGCAACAGTTGTTCCCCGTATCCACAGATTCGTACAGCCTAACTACAGCCGCCTCTGTCAGAAACGGTCATCTGTTCCGGCAACCCCGCACAAGTCCGTGTATCGGCTTTGCACGGTGTTGTCCTATTTTTATTATACCGCATTTTCCGTTCGATTGCAATGGTTTTCCGAAATTTTTTTCGGTTTTTCTCAAAAAGTGCAGTTCCGGCAAACACTATATGTACATCTGTCTATAATACAACACTATATGCAGATTTGGTGCTTGCAATGCAGTATGTAGATTTAGTATAATAATACTAGATTTCGATGCACTTTGAGAAAAAAATTACAACGGAACGGCAAACCTTATGCAATTTCAATGGATATATCAATCGAAGGAGTGAACCAACCTTATGGATATTCATCAGTTTTTTCTAGGCAACGCTTTTGATGCCCACACGTATTTCGGGGCACACGTAACAGAACAGGGCGTTGTGTTCCGTACCCTTGCTCCCAATGCGGCAGCCGTAGACCTGATCTGGGAGGGCGGCGACTGGGAGCCGATACCCATGCAGCGGATCCACGACGGCGGCGTGTACGAGCGCACCGTACCGGAAGCCGTCGCCGGACAGATGTACAAGTACCGCATCACCCCGAAGAATCCCGACGGCGACATCATCGACCACTGTGACCCCTACGGCTTCGGCATGGAACTGCGTCCGAACAACGCTTCGATTATCCGCGACCTGTCCAGCTACACGTTCCACGACAAGAAATGGCTGGCACAGCGTGGCGGGCACCGGAAGAAACCGGTCAATATCTACGAGGTGCATCTGGTTCGTGGCGAACCAATCCGAACAACCCCAACGGCTGGTACACCTATGAGGAGATCGCCCCGAAGCTGGTGGACTACGTCAAAAAGGCAGGCTATAACTATATCGAGTTCATGCCCCTGAGCGAGCACCCTGCGGACTGCTCCTGGGGATACCAGAACACTGGCTTTTTCAGCCCCACTTCCCGCTATGGCACAGCACATCAGCTGATGCAACTGGTCGACACCTGTCACCAGGCGGGAATCGGTGTGATTCTGGACTTTGTACCGGTACATTTCGCAGTGGACGGCTATGCCTGAACCACTATGACGGCACAACATTATATGAGTATCCGGAGAAAGAGGACAACTACAGCGAATGGGGCAGCTGTAACTTTATCCACTCCCGCGGCGAAGTGTGCAGTTTTCTCCAGTCCTGTGCCAACTACTGGCTGTCTGTTTTTCACTTTGACGGGCTGCGTATGGACGCAGTCAGCCGGCTGATCTACTGGGGCGGTGATGCCAACCGCGGCACCAATCCTGCCAGCATCACGTTTCTGAAACACATGAATCAGGGATTGCACCAGCTGCACCCGGACAGCATGCTGATCGCAGAAGACTCCACCAACTATGAGGGCGTGACCTGTCCGGTAGAATACGGCGGACTGGGCTTTGATTATAAGTGGGACATGGGTTGGATGAACGACACGCTGGACTACTTCCGGCAGTATCCGTGGGTACGGCGGGACAGCAACACCTACCACAAGCTGACCTTCTCCATGATGTACTTCCCCAATGAATACTACCTGCTGCCCCTTTCCCATGACGAAAATGTCCACGGAAAAGCCACAATCATGCAGAAGATGTTCGGCGAATACGAACAGAAATTCCCGCAGGCTCGGCTGCTTTATTTATATATGTACGCACACCCCGGCAAAAAACTGCTGTTCATGGGCAGCGAACTGGGGCAGCTGCGGGAGTGGACCGAGGAGCAGCAGCAGGACTGGGACATTCTGAAATATCCCATTCACGATGCATTCCACCACTATATGCTGGAACTGAACAAGCTGTATCTCACCGAACCGGCACTGTATCAGGACGACTATGAACGGGACGGCTTCCGCTGGGTGGACTGTCATCAGGAAGCCAAGGGCATCTACGCCATGGAACGCCGTGCAGGTGACAGCCGCATTCTGATTCTGCTGCACATGTCCGACGAAGCCACGCAGACGTTCACCTTTACCCTGCCGGACTGCGGCAGCCTGAAACCGCTGCTGCACACCGACTGGGAGCGTTTTCACGGCAGCACTAAGGAGAGTAAGCGGGCGATCGTAGGTGATGTCACCCGTACCGGCATGCAGTTCACGCTGGAACTGCCGCCGTTCTCCGGCATCATGCTGCGAATCCAGCCGGAAAAACAGCCGGCTGCGAAAAAGACCGCCGTCAGAAAGCAATCAGCTAATCGGAAAAAGAATTCATAATACATGCCATACAAAAAGCCACAAAAAGCCGCCGTGCAAAAACATGCACAGCGGCTTTTTTCTATCATGGAGATACCCTTATTTTCTGCCCAGCACGAAGTCCCAAGTCGGTTCTTGCCTGCACCCTGCAGGGCAACGTAGTAGAGGATATAGTACACGTCGGTGGAATCTACCGAGCCGTCACCGTCAATATCGGCAGCGGCGATCTGGTCAGCGGTGAGATTGCTGGACATGCCTGCACCGCAGTATGCCACGTAGAGCATGGCTTCGAATACGTCGTTGGTGTCGAGCACGCCGTCACCAGAAGCGTCACCCTTTGCAGCTGCCGGAGCCGTTGTGGTGGTGGTTGCAGTCGTTGCGGTTGTTGCCGTGGTGGTGTTTGTGGTATTGGTCGTGGTGTTGGTCGTCTGTTCGGTGGTGGATTTTGTCGTGGTAGTTGTCGTTGTTGTGGTGGTAGTGGTGGTTTCGGTTGTGGTTTCTGTGGTGGTTACGGTCTTGTCGGGAATGGGATCGTTGGGGTTCCAGTTGTAGTGGATAGTGGCGTTCGCATAAACGCCATCACCATCCCAAATATCAATTTTTGCCCAATCTTCTTCAGAGCCGCAGTAATAGAAATCTGTCACAGCTTTCCCAAAAGACGAATGAGCATCATGTAGATCAACAACACTTTTCGGCAAAAGCACTCTTGTTAAATTATCACACCCGCCAAATGCTGAACCTAAAATTTTTGTAACGCCACTCGGAATTGTAATTTTGGTAAAACTCTTACAATTATAGAATGCACTTGCATTAATTTCAGTTAACTTATCCGGTAAAACTACATCATTTAACTTTGTACAGCCGCTAAATAAGTGACTTGAAATCTCTGCCATTCCATTAGAAAAAGTCACATTTTCCAGATTTGTACACCCTTCGAAAGCACTATACTCTACTGTAGTTACCGAATCCGGAAGCACCACTTCTGTCAAACTACTACAGCTATCAAACGCCCTGTACTCAATCGTTTTCAACTCATCATAAAATGTAACATTATTCAAATTTGAGCAGTGATAGAATGCCCTATCCTTAATTGTATCTAAGACCTTGGAAAGAGTCACTTCTGAAAGATTAGTACACTCAGAAAATGCTAGTGTTCCGATTTCCGATACGCCGTCCGGTAATGTGATTGCAGTCAAACTAGTACAGTTTTCAAACGCCTGCTCACCGATTGTCGACAATTCTTTTGGCAAAGTCACGTCTTTCAAGCTGGTGCAATTGCTAAATGCCCATCTTTTTAAAGTTGTAACATTATCCGGAATAACAATAGAACTCAATTTTGTGCACTTACTAAACACGCTGCTTTCCATACGTGTTAAACCGCTAGGAAGTGTAATCGATTTCAAATTAGAGCAGTTTGCAAAAACACCATCTTCCAAAGCCGCAACAGAATCCGGAATAGAAACTGTTGTCAAACTTGTACAGCCAAAAAATGTTCTGTAAGGCAGAGAAGCCAGCTGTTCGGGCAATGTTACGTCTTTCAAGCTAGTGCAATCAGAAAATGTTTCATTTCCCATTTCTTTTAGATTGACCGGAAGTTTCACAGTCCGCAAACTTGTATCTCTGGTAAATACATTTTCTCCAAAATCAATTACACTGTCCGAAATAGTTACCTTACTCAAATTTGGGCAATCCTGAAACGCACGGTTTCCAATCTTCGTTACCGGCATACCCTCAATTTCTGCGGGCACCTCGATTGTCGTTGCATTCTTGTCACAGCCAGTAATGGTGACAGTTTTCGTTTCATCACCCTCGATTCTATACGTCAAATTGTCATACGTGAGATCTTCTGCACTCGCCGTAATCGACACCTGCGGCAGATGCACCTGTGCCACAGGCACTGCACCGACGCACATGGTCACAGCCGTCAAAGCTGCCAAAAAAGTTCTGATTTTTTTCATTGCTTTTTATTCCTTTCACAAATCTGTCATTATACGAACGTACAACTTTCCATAATACACGCTAGCATCTCCTATTATACCGCAAAAAAAAAAATAAACAACTTTTTGAGAACATTCTATAAATTGTAGAACGTAACAACATTCCAAACACAAAAAAGCCTGTATTCCGAAAAAAAGAATACAGGCTTTTTACCTCTCGCTAACGCAAGCATTATTTCACCACATCTGCCCATGTACTGCGGACACCCGCACCATTCAGGGCGATATAGTACAGCAAATAGTACACATCTGTGGAATCGATGCTGCCGCTTTCGTCGATGTCCGCAGCTTGCATCTGTCAGCGGTGAGATTGCCGGCTCTGCCTACAGCGGTGTATGCCACGTAGAGCATTGCCGCGAACACGTCACTGCTGTCGATCTTGCCGTCGCCATCAACGTCGCCTTTCATGAACGGCACAACCGGTTCTGTCGCAGTGGTAATTGTAGTAGTCGTGGTAGTTTCCGGGGCGGTTGTGGTTCCTGCCGGCGTGGTAGTGGACGCGGACGATTCCCCGTTGAAATGGATACGCACTTTCAGAATCTTGTCCAGTGTCGTGCAGAACCGAATCTTGTTCCAGTCCTCCTCCGAGCCGGCATAGTACACATCGGTCAGACTGTCACAGCCGGCAAAACTCTCAAATGCCCCGCCGATCTGTGTCACGCTTTTGGGAATGACAACTTCTTTCAGGTTGGTGCAGTAGGAAAACGCGTTGGAGCCGATTCGCTGTGTGCCGTCGGGGATTTCCACCCGCGTGAAACCGTCACAGCTGAAAAAGGTGCTTTCCCCAATGGTGGTCAGGTTCTTGGGCAGGGTGATTTCCGGCAGCTTTTTGCACTGGCGGAATACCGTCTGCCCCAGTTCCGTAATTTCATCGGAAAGCCGCACCCGTTCCAGATTTGTACAGCCATAAAAGACGCTGTAGCCCAGTGTATCTGTCGCATCCGGCAGCAGTGCCTCCTGTAGTCCGGAACAGCCGGAAAACGCTTCATTGCCGATGCTTTTCAGCTTTTCCGGAAACGCCACTGCCGTGAGGGACGAGCAGTTCCGGAAAGCATTGCCGCCGATCTGTTTCAGATTTTGAGGAAGCGTGATGTGCTGCAAATCTGTGCAGCCGGAGAATGTGGACTCCCCGATCTGGCTGACACTGTCCGGAATGGTCACTGCCTGTAGGGAAATGCAGTCCAGAAACATACTGTTTCCCAATTCCGTCAAGCCCTCCGCCAGTGTCACTTCGACAAGTCTGCGGCAGTCGCAGAACATGTTTTTTCCGAGTGTCAGCACGTTTCCGGAAACTGCCGCCTGCTCCAGTGCGGTGCAGTGGGCAAAGGCGTAGTCGCCGACTTCTGTGACCTGCTCCGGCAGGCTGATGTTCTGCAAACCGGAACAGTTTTGAAATGCCCCGTAGCCGAGCGTGGTCAGGCTTTCCGGCAGGGTGAGCGTTTCCAGTTTGGGGCAGTCCTCAAAGGCACAGCTTTGGATCTCGGTCATCTTTGCCGGCAGTGTGACCTGATACAGACGGGAACAGCCGGAAAATGTGGAGCCGCCCAGCGTCTGCACCTGTTCCGGAATGGCAACCGTTTTCAACGCAGTGCAGTTCTGGAAAACGCTGCCGCCCATTTTCTGCAAGTTGGCGGAAAGCTGTACCTCTGCCAGACTTTCACAGCCGGAGAACACGCTGCTCCCCAATGTTTCCACACTATCCCCCAGCACTGCCTTTTCCAGATTGGTGCAGCCGGAAAAAGCGGAGTTGCTGACAGACTGTGTGCCTGACGGAACTGTGATCTCCTGCAAGTTGATACAGCCGGAAAATGCCTGTGAGCCGATGCTCTGAACGCTGTCTGGCAGAGAAACGGTCTGCAACTTCTGCTGCTTGAGAAAGGCACTGTCCCCGACCGCCGTTACCGGACTGCCGTCGATTTCTGCCGGAATCTCCAGTGCTGTCACGCCTGCCGCACAGCCGGTGATCTCGGCGTTTCCGTTGTGCAGCACGTAGGTCAGATCGCCGTAAGTCTGTTCTGCCGCCGATGCCGACAGGGTGTTTTTCGATACCCACAGTGCCATTACCCGCATGATTGCTCCGCAAACCACCCCTGCAACCAGCAGCACCAGAAGCTTTTTCCACCATTTCATGTTGATTTTCCCCTTTTCTGTGGAATTCTTTCTTATCTCAGCACATCGTCCACGAACTATGAATTCCCGCACCGTTCAGGGCAACATAATACATTAAATAATAAACATCTGTAGAATCCACAGTGCCGTTGCCGTCAATGTCTGCGGCGGTCAGCTGTCCGTCAGTAAGCGTTCCGCCTACGCCGGCACCGACACTTGCCACATGCAGCAGCGTGCTGAACACGTCGGAACTGTCAATGGTGTCGTCGCACTCTACGTCCCCTTTGACAATGTCTTTCACTTCCACATTCAGCGTGTAGGTCTTGCCGCCCAGATCTGCGGTAAGTGTTGCCTTGCCGTAATCTTTCACAACAGCGGTATTGTTTCCCTCAATGCTCACCACGCTGGGTGCAGAGGAACTCCACTTGGCATACTCCACCGGAAAGCCGCTGTAGCCATTGTAAGAAGCGGTCAGCTGCAAGGTTTTCCGGTCACCATAATACAGGTACTTGCTCTGGTTAGAAGAAATCGTCACCGCACTCGCCGGCACTTCCAGCGTCTGGACACAATCACCGTAGGTGAACTGAAACGTTTCACTGTTGTTGGTGCCGCTGAACTCCGCACAGGAAGTGCTGTAGTACTGTGCGGTACTGGTGCCAAAAGCTCCCATGCCGACATAGCGGTTGCTGGGGGAGATCATACTGGTATAGTGTCCCGTCACGCCGCCGGTCTGGTTGAGGTAAGCGTCCTTTTCGCTGTACCACAATTTCACGCCGGTCGTCATATCCAGATTCCAGCCCCACCACGCAAGGCATTCACCGCCGGAACTGTAGCCCCCTGGGGTCTGAATCTGAAAACAATTGGAACCATTGGTGCGTTCGTGAGCAATCGTCTGGGAACTCTCTGCCGCACGAATCCGTGCCAGATATTCCAGTCCGGCAGACCACTCCATGGGAACATAGTCGTTTTTGGTCAGCTTTTTGCCGTTCACCGGATTGGGATAGCCATTGCTGCAAGCCTCCCAGCGGTACTGGTTCACCAGCTTCAGAGCCGCCTGTATATCGTTGGCATAAGTGCCTCCATTCCGATGAGAACATTGCCTGCTGACGGCACTGTAACATCTGTGTCCAGAACCGGCTTTGCAGATGCGGCGGAAACCGTCATGGAAACTGCCCCGCCGGAAACCAGCATTGCACCGGCAAGCACCGCCGCAGTCAGTCTGGAAAAAATTTTGCGTGTCTTTTGCATGAAAACGACCCCTTTCTGATATGTGCAACACCGCACAAGGGCAATACCGCACAAAGATTGTGCGACAGATGCGTCGTCAAATTTTTCGTCAGATGAAACAAAAAGCGGAGTGAATACTTGATGTATTCACGAGCATTTTTGTGAAATATGACGAGAAATTTGCAAG
>ENA-OQDW01000209-OQDW01000209.1-human-gut-metagenome-genome-assembly--contig:-NODE-209-length-24653-cov-2.811792_pt1 | contig 24653 bp, 22 predicted proteins | sample MGYA00242784_ERZ504613 | MGnify/ENA primary metagenome ERZ504613 (study PRJEB26092, sample SAMD00036330) | human gut metagenome | host: Homo sapiens | study: EMG produced TPA metagenomics assembly of...
CGGGACTAACGGAACCGAATGAAGGTAATATACGCAAAGTGGGGCTTGCAGATTGCGGAAATGGTTTTTCAGACACGCTCTAGCGTATAGTTGGGCAGGCAGCGGCGGGAGGCGGCATGGTAGAAGAGATTCTGCAGTGGCTTAAGAATATTTCAATTTTTCTGATTTTTATGACAACTGTGCTGAACCTGATCCCGGAGAAGGAGGACAAGAAGCCGGTTCAGTTTTTTCTTGGAATTGTGATGGTACTGATTTTTTTCCAGCCCGTGCTAAAAGCGGGAGGTTTGGAGCAGAAAATGGCGCAGACGCTCGACCGTCTGACGCTGGAAGAGGAGGCAGCAGCAATGGAAAATGTACAGATTCGTGCAGAAAGCTTTGAAAAACAGTATTACGTGGGCGCCTGGGAAAAAGAGACGGAGCGCCAGATCCGGATGTATCTGTCAGAGAGCGGCATTCCGGGGGCAGCCGTTTCGGTAACGCTGGAGCCGGGAAACACCGGTGAGGCAAAAGAGATCCGCATTGAAGCGCCGATGCGGCAGACGAGCATTTACCGCGAAGAACAGAAAAAACAGCGGGAAATGCTCGATGAAAAGCTGACAGAGATCAAAAGTGTTTTAAGTGAGGTCTACGGAACCGATCCGGCGCATATTATGGTAGAGATTTCGGAATAGGCCTATGAGGGAAAAGGCAGCGGCGTTTTCCGGAAACAGAAAAAGGAGCAGTGGATGCTGTACTTCCTGCTGGCGGCAATCGGCGTTGTCCTGCTGCTGCCGACGGGAACAAAAAAGACCAGTGAGGAGACAGAACAGCCGCAGGAGACGGCTGTGCGTCCGGCGGGGGATGCGGGACTTTCGGTGCAGGAGGAGATGGAACAGCGCCTTTGTGACGCACTTTCCCAGATGGACGGTGTGGGCGCAGTGCACGTCGTGGTGACGCTGGAATCCACAGGAAAAAAGATTGTGGAAAAAGATGTCCCAACGCGGAGCACAACGGAGGAAAACAAGAAGGGAGAGGAGACCGGAAGCGTTACATCCTCGTCGCAGGATGAGGCAACTGTCTATGAAAAGACACAGAACGGGGCCGAGACACCGTATGTGGTTTCCGAGGAGTACCCGGCGGTGCGCGGCGTGCTCGTTATCGCAGAAGGCGGGGGAAACCCGGTGACGATACAGGAGATTCAGGAGGCCGTGATGGCATTATTTCAGGTGGGCGCAAATAAGATTAAAGTAGTCAAAATGAAGTAAAGGAGTCAAATGCGTGGAAAAATTAGAACAGGAAATGAATGCACCTGAGAAAATGGCAGAGACACCATCGCCGAAAAAGACGGCCGGGAAAAAGAAAAAATTCCGGAAAAACCAGGTCATCATCACCGCCCTTGCGATCATGATTGCCGTCGCCGGATACATCAACTATGCGGACAGCACCCTGTCCACCAAAGGAACGGCAGACGGAACCACCGCAGACACAAGCACCGTATTAAAAGACATCTCCAGCCTTGACACCGACATCACCGATGAGGTGGACGCCGGAGCCGCTGGCGATTCCTCGCGGACCATCACAGAAACACCGGGAGAGGCTGTCCTTGCCGGGGCATCTACATACATGGCCCAGGCCAGAATCGACCGGGAACAGATCCGTTCCCAGAATAAAGACACCTTAAACGAAATCATCAACAACACCAACCTCTCCGAAACCGAGCGCCAGAGCGCCGTCCAGAGCATGGTGGAAATGACGGAACTCGTAGAAAAAGAGTCGGCAACCGAACTCCTCCTCGAAGCCAAAGGCTTCAACGATGTCGTCGTAAACCTGACCGGCGAAACCGCCGACATCGTCGTTCCGATGAAAGAAGTAACCGAGGAACAGCGTGCCCAGATCGAAGACATCGTAACCCGCAAAACCGGAATCGGCGTAGAAAACATCGTCATCACCCCCATGAGTTCCGCCGCCGACACAGCCGCAGAGGAGAGTGCTCAGTAAATTTTGATATCCACGTAAAAAATCCGGAAACGCAAAATCATGCGTTCCCGGATTTTTTCACGTAATTCTATTTAATTTGCACCATGTGCCGTTCTTGCAACCGTCTGCAGTGCTTTCTTCACCGGCGGCAGCGAGATCAGAATCACCGTCAGTACACCTTCAGCCAGCAGATAGCTGTAGTTGTAAATAATCGGATACAGCGCCTTCAAAGACTGCGGGAAATTCTCCGGCATATAATCCATCCAGTACAGATATCCGCCTAACGTATGGAAAAATCCCCTCGCCAGCACAGCCACAATATACCCGATCAGCAGCCCGTTTTTCTTCTTTCCAAAGAATCCGGCCACACCCAGCGCCGCAAACGCAAACACATAATCACAGCACACCTGGAACAGCGACAGCACATACGGCCCCTGGATAAACTGCAGCAGTCCATAAGCAAAACCAACGAGAATACCCGTCTTCGCCCCATACCAGTTCGCAATCAGCACAATAAACAGCATCGAAAACAACGTAACCGATCCCCCGTACGGCAGCTCAAACACCTTCACATACGAAGTCACAAACGCCAGCGCCATCCCCATCGCACAAAACGCCAGCTTCCTTGCATCCATTCCCGTCCCCTTACTCTTCTGAGCAGAAAGAACCGAAGCAATCACCACCAGCGCCACCATCAGCACCACGCATCCAACATAACCGGCCGTCGTCAGTCCGCCGTCAGCAGTAACAAAAAAACTCATAAAAAAACCTCCTTCGCATTCCGCTTGGAGGGGCTCACATAAAAACACAGTCCCGAATCACATCCGAAACCACGTTCCAGCTTCCCTACGCAGGAATTATCCCGTTCAGGTAGTGAGGGTCCGTGAGCTTATCCCTGTCCCACGTTCTCAGCCAAAGGCTCCCCTAGCGTCTTATTATTTTAACGTATTAAAGTATACCAACTCCCCCTTATTTGTCAACCTACCCGTTTTTTCATCCAAATACATGTTGACAAGAAGTACATACAAGTGCTATATTACAATTAGTTCAATCATTAAACTAATTGCACGAAAGGAGCACCAAAACAATGCAGATTCTGAAAGTAACAGACGAAGCATTCCGCCAGTACGGCAAAGTCATCAAAGACCTCGACGTCAGCGACATCATCACCGCCATGTCCGAGACCCCATGTCCCGACGACGTAGTCTACGAGCCTTCCATTGAAAGCCTCGAAGCCTGCAAAAGCGCCCAGTCCGTATCCGACAGCCTCTACGGCGGCATGCCGATCCAGATCGGCTACTGCAACGGCCACAACCATTTACTGAACGCCGTAGAATACCACCGCGACAGCGAAATCAACATCGCCGTAACCGACCTGATCCTGATCCTCGGAAAAGAACAGGACATCACCGAAGACCACACCTACGACTCATCCAAAATGGAGGCCTTCTTAATCCCGGCCGGAACCACCATTGAAGTCTACGCAACCACCCTCCACTACGCACCATGCAACGTGGCAGCCAGCGGCTTCAAATGCGTCGTAGTCCTTCCAAAAGGAACCAATACCGACATCACCCTGGAAGAAAAACACACCCCGGAAGACGACCTGCTCTTCGCCAGAAACAAATGGCTCTTAAGCCACCCGGATGCAAACATCGCTGGAAGCGTAGCAGGCATCAAAGGAGAAAACCTCTCGGTAAAATAAAACCAGAGACAAAACCAGAAATCAGAAACACTGCCCCAAAAGAGCAGTTCTGAACATAAAAAGAAACCAAAAACCAAGAAAACCCAAAAAGGAGGATCTTCAAAAATGATCAACAATACACCGGAAATCAAATTAGGTATCGTTGCAGTAAGCCGTGACTGCTTCCCGAACAGCCTTTCCGAGAACAGAAGAAAAGCAGTCGTAAAAGCATACGACGGAGAAATCTACGAATGTCCAATCATCGTCGAGAATGAAATCGACATGATGAACGCACTCGAAGACCTGAAAAAAGCAGAGTGTGATGCACTTGTTGTATACCTTGGAAACTTCGGACCGGAGACCGAGGAAACCCTGCTTGTAAAATACTTCGACGGACCTTGCATGGTAGTAGCAGCAGCAGAAGAGACCGGCGACGACCTTGTAGGCGGACGCGGCGATGCATACTGCGGCGTTCTGAACGCAAGCTACAACCTGAAACTGCGCAACCTGCACGCATACATTCCGGAGTACCCGGTTGGCGATGCAGAAGACGTAGCAGCCATGATCAAAGATTTCGTACCGGTTGCAACTGCAGTTGTAGCTGTTAAGAACCTGAAAATCATCAGCTTCGGACCGCGTCCGACCAACTTCCTGGCATGTAACGCACCGATCAAACAGCTGTACAACCTCGGCGTAGAAATCGAAGAGAACTCCGAGCTTGACCTGTTTGAAGCATTCAACAAACACGCAGGCGATGAGAGAATCCCGGCAGTCGTAGAAGATATGGCAAAAGAGCTCGGCGAAGGAAACCTGAAACCGGAAATCCTGCCGAAACTGGCTCAGTACGAGATCACCCTGTTAGACTGGATCGAAGCACACAAAGGATCCAGAAAATACGTAACCCTGACCGGAAAATGCTGGCCGGCATTCCAGACACAGTTCGGATTCGTTCCTTGCTATGTCAACAGCCGTCTGACCAAGATGGGCATCCCGGTATCCTGTGAGGTAGATATCTACGGAACACTGTCCGAGTTCATCGGAACCGTTGTATCCAAAGACACCGTAACACTCCTCGACATCAACAACACCGTTCCGAAGGATATGTATGAGAGCGAAATCAAAGGCAAATTTGATTACACCTTAAAAGATACCTTCATGGGATTCCACTGCGGAAATACCGCTTCCACCAAACTGGCATTCTGCTCTATGAAATATCAGATGATCATGGCAAGAACCCTTCCGGAAGAAGTAACACAGGTACCCTCGAGGGAGATATCGTTCCTGGAGACATCACCTTCTATCGTCTGCAGAGCACATCTGACGCAAAACTGCGCGGATACATCGCAGAGGGCGAGGTTCTTCCTGTAGCAACACGTTCCTTCGGAAGCATCGGTATCTTCGCTATTCCGGAGATGGGCAGATTCTACCGTCACGTACTGGTAGAGAAAAACTATCCGCATCACGGCGCAGTAGCATTCGGACACTTCGGAAAACCGTTATTCGAAGTATTTAAAATGCTCGGTGTTGAAGTAGATGAGATCGGCTACAACCAGCCGAAGGGTGTTCGTTACCCGACAGAGAATCCGTGGGGCTAATCCGTTCCGGAAGATTCACTGAAAAATAAGAAAGATATGCAGTAACGCATAAGCAAAAGGGCGGAGCAGAGATCTAGGTCTGCTGCCGCCCTTTTGAAAAGAGTAGAAAAAGGAGATTCGACATGTATTTTATTGGTGTTGACCTTGGTACTTCCGCTGTCAAACTGCTTCTGATGGACGAGGAAGGCAAAATTGTAAATATTGTATCGAGAGAGTATCCGCTGTATTTCCCGCATCCAGGCTGGTCTGAGCAGAAACCGGAAGACTGGTGGGAGCAGAGCAAAGAGGGAATCCGCGAGCTGGTAAAAGACGTAGACAAATCCCAGGTAGCCGGCATCAGCTTCGGCGGCCAGATGCATGGCCTTGTCATCCTGGATGAGAACGATAACGTCATCCGCCCGGCGATCCTCTGGAACGACGGCCGTACCGCAAAACAGACCGATTATCTGAACACCGTAATCGGAAAAGAAAAACTCTCCGAGTATACCGCAAACATTGCATTTGCAGGCTTTACCGCACCGAAGATTCTCTGGGTGAAAGAAAATGAGCCGGATAACTTCGCAAAAATCTGCAAAATCATGCTTCCAAAAGATTACCTGGCATACCGTCTCTCCGGCGCATTCGTAAGCGACTACTCCGATGCATCGGGCATGCTTCTGATGGATGTCAAGAACAAATGCTGGTCAAAAGAGATGGCAGAAATCTGCGGTATTTCCCTGGAGATGCTGCCGGAGCTCCATGAGAGCTTTGACGCTGTCGGAACCTTAAAACCGGAAGTAGCAGCAGAACTTGGACTGCCAGAGACCTGTAAAGTTGTAGCAGGAGCCGGAGACAACGCAGCAGCCGCAGTCGGAACCGGAACCGTAGGCGACGGCATGTGCAACGTTTCCCTTGGTACAAGCGGAACCGTATTCATTTCCAGCAGCAAATTCGGCGTAGACAGCCACAATGCCCTGCACGCATTCGCACACGCAGACGGCCACTATCACCTGATGGGATGCATGCTGAGTGCAGCTTCCTGCAACAAATGGTGGATGGATGAAATTATCCGCACAAAAGAATATACAAAAGAGCAGGAGAATATCACAAAACTTGGCGAGAATAATGTCTTCTTCCTGCCGTATCTGATGGGCGAGCGTTCCCCGCACAACAACCCGGATGCAAGAGGAACCTTCATCGGCCTGACCATGGACACCACAAGAGAGGATATGACCCAGGCTGTTCTCGAGGGCGTTGCCTTTGCGATCCGCGATTCCTTTGAGGTAGCAAAATCCCTCGGCATCCAGATCGAGAGAACGAAAATCTGCGGAGGCGGTGCAAAGAGCCCGCTGTGGAGACGCATGATCGCAAACGTGCTGAACATCAAAGTGGACCGTATTGAGTCCGAGGAAGGCCCGGCACTTGGCGGAGCCATGCTGGCAGCCGTTGCCTGCGGTGTCTTTTCATCCGTAGAAGAGGCGGCAGAAAAAATTGTTCGTGTGACAGAGACCATCGAGCCGGAACCGGAACTGGTTGAGAAATATGAGCGCCAGTATCAGAAATTTGCAAAGATTTATCCGACCGTAAAAGATCTGTTTACAGAGCTGCTGTAATAAAAAGGGGTAAGAAATAAGATGAAGAAAGTGGAACATGGGAAAACATTTGACCGGAATGCAGCAAACCCGCCGGCGTTTGAAATCTTTCACAACACCGTGACAGAAGGCTATCCGGAGCACTGGCATACCGCAATTGAAATTATCATGCCGACCAGAGGCGAATATGAGGTTGTTGTCGGAAAAGACAGCTATAATCTCAAAGAGGGCGACATCATTATGATCAATTCCGGCGTTGTACACGGAATGAGATTCGTATCCCAGGGAGAACGGATTGTCATGCTGGTGGAACCGGGCTGTGTGGAGAATCAGGAAGAAATGGAAACGATTTTCCTGCGGCTTCCGGCCATCTACTTCAAAAAAGAGGATGAGGAAGATCCCTTCTATCTGTTTCTACGCAGCCAGATTCTGGAACTGGTGCGGGAATACGATAATGAGGGCGCAGTGATGACGCACAGAATCTGCACCGGCCTCAAAGAGCTTTTTTCAGAGTTTGGCCGCAAGGGCTTTTCGGATGCCAACGCGCAGAATACGTTCGGGGCAATGAAGCAGCAGGAATATATAGAGGCTGTTTTAAGCGCCTGCCGTTATATCAATGTCCATTACATGGAGAATCTTTCTCTCGAGGAAGTAGCTGCGGTCAGCGGATTTTCCAAGTTCCACTTTACCAGAATTTTCAAGCAGTACATGAACATGACATTCTATGAGTACCTCAATTCTAAACGCGTCAAACGCGCAGAGGAGCTTCTGTACGACAAAAAGATGAGTATCACGGATGTGGCGATGAATTCCGGATTCTCTTCTTTAAGTGCCTTCAACCGTACCTTCAAGACGGTAAAGGCCTGTTCGCCGAGCGATTACCGCAGACAGCGGGAGTCGATGGTACAGGCTTTGCTGATGCAGGGATAAAAGGACTTGTATTTCACACTTTACTGTGCTAAAATGGTAGTATTCCGAGTTATAAGAATGAGATGGGGACTTAATTTTCGTACAGGAGGGCTTGAAATGAACAAGAAACTTCATTCAGAAGCAGTAGACCAGCTTTTTGAGGCAATTTTGTGTCTGAAGAATAAGGAAGAATGCTATACTTTTTTTGAGGATGTATGCACCATCAACGAACTGCTTTCGCTGTCGCAGCGGTTTGAAGTGGCGAAAATGCTGCGGGAGAAGAGAACGTATCTGGAAATCTCCGAAAAGACGGGAGCATCCACGGCGACGATCAGCCGCGTGAACCGTTCCTTAAGCTATGGAAACGACGGATATGAGATGGTGTTTGAACGGATGGAAAAGAAAGAAAATGTGTAAAATCAAAAAAGACGGTGCGATTCCAACGCAGCCGTCTTTTTTAATTACACGTTTGTTCTTAATTTTTCTTTTTCGGATCAGAAGGCGCCGCGAGGGATGCCAGTTCATCACCATGTGCTCGAGCATCTGTTTTTTCAGATAGACATCGAAACTCAGCAGACAGATAAACGAAAAGAGCTGGAGAAATTCCCGGTCCTCCTCCGGTGAGCTGCCGAACATGGACTTGGATACATCCGCTTTTTTCAGAAGATCTTCTTTACGGATGCAATTTCTTCTTTTCCATCTGGAAAATTTCGTCGTAGATATCTTTGATGGAAAGCCGCTCTCCGTGCCGAAATACCGATCGGTGATCGGGGCGAGCAGTGTCTGGATATCCGTGATCGAGAGGATGTTTTTAAAGTAGTAAATAAAAACCAGAAGCATCATGTGCTCCGGCGAATATTTCTTTTTGACCGGCGGCGGGAGCAGCTTGTTTTTTGCATAGTTGTTGATCATTGTTTTTGTCAGAACCTTATCGGACTCGAAGCGGCGCGAAGAAGCGAGCTGTGCGTCCATAAAGGTCGTGACTGGTCCATATATAAAGCAATGTTCGGGATTTCCCCCGGGCGGATGCCTTCGAGAGAATCCAGTGAATTCAGTAAATCATGAAGAATTTTATCTGAGTCTATCGTCATTTGTTATCACCTCACTGTTCCCATTATATAGTTTTTAATACCAGATAGCAAGGACTTTGCGAAAAAAGTTTCCATGATAAAAATGCAACGTATGTTCGTTCTTACTTGTAACCGGGGCGGATTTGTTATATACTGAGATGCATGTGAAAAGATTCGAAGCAGATGAAGGAGAAAGAACATGAATCAGACAGAAACAGGATTAAACCCGATGCAGATGGAAGCTGTGGAGTACACCGAAGGGCCGCTTCTGATCCTTGCAGGTGCCGGTTCGGGAAAGACGAGGGTACTGACGCACCGCATCGCCTCCCTAATCCGGGACAAAGGCGTCAATCCGTGGAATATTATGGCGATCACCTTTACGAACAAGGCCGCCGGAGAAATGCGTGAGCGTGTCGATAAAATCGTGGGATACGGATCGGAGCGGATCTGGGTCAGCACCTTCCATTCCAGCTGCGTGCGGATTCTGCGCCGCCATGCTGAACGTCTGGGATACGCCAACAATTTTGCAATTTACGATACCGATGACCAGAAATCGCTGATCAAGGACATCATGAAACGGCTCCAGATGGATCCGAAACTGTACCGCGACCGTGCGATCATGGCGGCAATTTCGTCCGCAAAGGATGAGATGATTGAGCCGGACCAGTACCGGATTGACGCGGGAATCGACTGGAAGCTGCAGAAGTATGCGGCAGTTTATGCGGAGTATCAGGCAGAGTTAAAGAAAAACAATGCGATGGACTTCGATGATCTGCTGGTACAGACCGTAAAATTATTCCAGCAGTTCCCGGAAGTGCTCGACTATTATCAGGAGCAGTTCCGCTATATCATGGTCGATGAGTATCAGGATACCAACACGGTTCAGTTCCGCTTTGTAAGCCTTCTGGCGGCAAAATACCGCAATCTCTGCGTTGTCGGCGATGATGACCAGTCAATCTACAAATTCCGCGGGGCGAATATTGAAAATATTCTGAGTTTTGAGCATGTATTCCCGGATGCGAAGGTCATTAAACTGGAGCAGAATTACCGTTCTACGCAGAATATTCTGAATGCGGCAAATGAAGTGATTGCGAATAACCAGGGACGAAAAGCAAAACGCCTGTGGACAGAGAACCCGGAGGGTGACCTGATCGATCTGCGGCAGTTCCAGAGCGGTTTTGAGGAGGCGGAGTACGTGGCAGGAGAAATCACGCGCGGCGTCCGCACGGAGGGAAAGAAGTATCGTGATTATGCAATTCTCTACCGTACCAACGCACAGTCCCGTCTTTTTGAGGAGAAACTGCTGCTTGCAAATGTTCCATATAAAATCGTGGGCGGTGTCAACTTCTATGCGAGACGCGAGATCAAGGATCTGCTGGCGTATCTGCGTGTGATCGAGAACCCGGAGGATGACCTTGCGGTACTGCGTATCATCAACGTTCCGCGGCGCGGTATCGGAGCGGCGACGATCAACAAAGTGCAGGACTGGGAGCAGAGCAGGGCATCCGTTTCTACGATGCGCTTCTCGAGGCCGAGTATGTGCCGGGGCTGATGCGGTCTTTAAATAAGATTAAATCCTTCACGTCCTTTTTACAGGTACTCCGCGCGAAAGCAGATTATCTGTCGGTCAAAGAGCTGCTGAATGAAATCATCGAGGAGACCGGCTATGTAGCAGATCTGCAGGCGGAGGGAACCGAAGAAGCGGCAGCCCGCATCGAGAACATCGACGAGCTGATTTCAAAGATTGCGGATTATGAGGAGAGCGCCGAACAGCCATCTCTCGGTGGTTTTCTGCAGGAGGTTGCGCTGGTGTCTGATATCGACTCGGTGGATGAGGAGAGCGATTACGTGCTGTTGATGACACTGCATTCCGCAAAAGGACTGGAGTTCCCGAACGTATTCCTTGCCGGCATGGAGGATGGTATTTTCCCAAGCTACATGACGATCACCGGGGATGATCCGTCGGAGCTGGAGGAGGAGCGCCGTCTCTGCTACGTGGGCATCACGCGTGCGATGCAGCATCTGACATTGACGTGTGCGCGCCAGAGAATGATCCGCGGCGAAGTGCAGTACAACAAGATGTCCCGTTTTGTCAAAGAGATTCCGCGGGAGCTGATTTCCCTGGAGCGGGAGCGCGGGGAGATCGAAGACCGGAAGCCGAAGATGGACATTCCGACGAGAGGCAGCGTCTATGCGGCGATGAAGCAGGCATTCCGCGAGAAGCCGCAGCAGGCGAAAACCTTCAGCGCGCAGAAGGCGACGAAACTCGATTACGAAATCGGGGATACGGTGCGCCATATCAAGTTCGGTGTCGGCATTGTCACGGATATCGTGGACGGCGGAAGAGATTATGAAGTTACCGTCAACTTCGACCAGGCTGGTACGAAGAAAATGTTTGCTTCGTTTGCAAAACTGAAAAAGTTATAAGGAGAACGAGAGCGTGTCGGAAAACAAAATTCCGGCACGCTCTTTTTTCGACTGGTGCGTCAGACGCTCAGGTGGTAATCAGGGTGGAATAGCCGTCGCGGCGCAGGCGGCGTTCCATCAGAATGGCATTTCCGAGCTGGCGGTAAGCGCCGACCTGGACCTTGAAAAAGCCGTCCTCGGCGAGAAGAAAAGCGGGATAGCCCTGGTCGAGAAGGTCGTAAAGCATACGGTCGGCATTCTGGCGGATGCGGAAAAGGCCGGTCTGGACACGGTAGAAGGTTTCCGGTGTGTCGGAAGGATTTTCCTGTTCCGGCGGCGTGGGATGGGGCGAAGCGGAAGCAGTGACGGTATCCGCTGTTGAAACGGACGGACGGGCGGTTTCCGTTTCCGCAGCGCGCCGGTCAGCCTCCGTGACCGTCTCGAGATCCAGCGTTCCAAGCACTGCATCCGCGATGGCGCGGGCGATTTCTTCCTGCTTTTCATCGTAGAGCGTATTGTCCTGCTCATTGTTCAGAAAGCCGGTTTCAATCAGAAGAGCCGGCATTTTCGTCCGCCGCAGAACAACAAGCCCTGGCCGTGCCTTGACACCGAGATTCCGGAATCCCAGCTCCGAGAGCGCGCCGTTAATGTTTTCTGCCATTGTCTGTTTGATGCCGGAGTTGTCATAGACAAGCGTTTCCACGCCGGTATACTGGTTCGGTTCTTCCGAAGAATTCCGGTGAAAAGAAATAAAAAAGTCGGCATCCGCCTGATTGGCCATCTGCGCCTTTTCAAACGGCGTCTGATAAACATCGGTTGTGCGGGTATAAATGACAGAGACACCCTGCCGGGAAAGAAGCTCGCCGACCGCGATGGCGAGGGAAAGATTGTCATCCTTTTCCCTGCGTCCCTCATAGACAGCGCCCGGATCACTTCCCCCGTGTCCGGCATCGATTACGATAGTATAGGGCATAAGATCAAAGCTCCTGAAAATACGGTTCTACTTACGATATGAAGAAAGGACGAAAAAGGTTATACTTTTTTTAGTTTTATTTCATTGTATCGTATACGGGCGGTGTGTTAGAATAGGAGATAACATTAGGAAAGTGTGTCAAAAAATCTGCGGAGGATACAAAAGACACACAGATGAGAGTGAGGATTTCATGAGAATTACAATATTCAGTCTGGGGGGACTGCTTGGGCAGTATGTGACCAACACGGCGCTTCTTCACAGCGCACAGGTGACCGCCTACGTGCCGGATGCAAAAGCGATCTGGCCGAGAAAAAATCTGACCGTGATTGAGGGAAGCCTTCAGAACCGGGAACGCGTGCTGGAGGCACTGCTGGAAGCGGATGCAGTCATCAGCGTGCTGACTCCGATGCGTGTGAAACATGTAAAAGAAGAGGAGACACCGCTGGCTGACGGAAACGCGATGATTCTTTCGGCCATGAAGCAGCTTGGAAAAACGCGGTTTGTGACGGTAGGCCATGTCTGCATTCATGCGTTTGGAGACTGCGAGGACAAATACCAGAGAATGAGTACGAAATTCATGCAGATTTTCTGGCCAGGTGTCTATAAAGATATGCAGAAGATGGGACAGGTTCTGGCACGGAGCGATCTGAACTGGACACTGGTGCGGACGTGTGCGGGAAGAGACGGGAAAGTGAAAAAGGTAGGCAGAACTGCAGTATTTCGCTGGACGGCAGCCAGTTCCGGCTGGATACTCGAGAGAGGCCCTGGCGGAATTTCTGTACGAGGCGGCCGCCGATCAGCAGATGTACAGCAGAAAAATGCCCATTTTTTACAGAGAGGGGTAAGAATGGATTTTTCAATTTTATATGTACTGCAGCATCTTCACAATGCAGTGCTCGATCGGGTGATGGTGGGAATTACTTCACTTGGAAATGCGGGATGGATCTGGATTGCGCTGACCGCCGTTTTCTTAATCCTTCCGAAATACCGGAAATGCGGTGTAAGAATGGCGATTGCGCTGATTTTAGATTTGATTTTATGTATCTGGTGTTAAAGCCGCTGGCAGCGCGCCCGCGTCCGTGCTGGATTGACGAGCAGGTAAAGCTGCTGGTTGCCGCTCCGAAGGACTATTCCTTCCCATCAGGCCATTCGGCAGCTTCGTTTGCGGCGGCAGTCTCTATTTTTGTGATGCACAAAAAGAAGGAGCTGCCGCACTGATTCTGGCCTGCCTGATTGCATTTTCCAGACTGTATCTGTTTGTGCATTTCCCGACCGATGTCCTAGCGGGAATTGCGGTTGGTTTTATCTGTGCTTTTCTGGCTGCGAAGATCCAGAACGGTTTTCTTCTTCATTTTCGAGGTCGATAAAACGGAACGAAAGCATCAGATACAGAATTTCATCCGGGCTGGAAAGATCAGATTCTAAAATTTCCTTGATCTTTTCCAGGCGGTAGAGCAGGGTACTGCGGTGGATAAAAAGCTCACGAGCCGTCTGGACGACATTGCAGTGGTTGTCCAGATAGCAGCGGAGCGTCCGCATATAGTCACTGCCGGAGCTGTCGTCGTGCTCCTGCAGAAAGAGAAGTCTCTCATGCACAGCATGTAGCCTGGGAGCTTTTTTGTTGCCTGATCGAGGATGTAGTCAAACGAGATATCGTTGAACGGATGCATCCGTTTGTCGGGATATTTTCGCGTACCGAACTGCAGGGCGATTTTTGCCTGGATATACTGGCGGCGCAGATTCATGTGGCCGTTCATGCAGCGCGAAAAGCCGGCATTTAAGGAACTGTCCTCCACAAAGTGCACCATGCGTTCCATCAGATCGGTCATGGAAAAATCGGACAGCGTGAGGTTAAAGAACGCAACGATACCGCCGCCGTGCGGAAACGCGGAGCAGCCGGTCAGAATGTTTTCCAGATAGGCGCAGACCGAGTTTGCCGTCAGGTTTTTCTGATCCATATCGGAGAGCTGCAGATAGAGGCAGCAGTAGGTGTGGCGGGAATGCCAGCCGAGCGCATCGAGAGCCTGGCTGACCGCAATATAGTCGGCCATCCGGTCGTCGAGGGCACGGAGCAGCACGGTGTGAAGCGACTGCGCCGGCGAGGTTTTCTGCATCACATTGTGCAGGAAGGCGTGATGGATCATTCTGCAAGAAATTCAAGAAGAAAGCCTTCGGAATCAGAAAGATCCTTTTTCGTGTCGAGGAGCAGCAGGCGGTAGGCGCTCTGACCATGCTGCGTGATGTTGACGCAGAGGGAACCAAGTCCCGTTACGTGATCCGGAAAGCGGAACCATCCATCGAGATCGCGGACGGACGCGTATTCGCTGCTTTCTGTCAAGGAGAGCAGAAGCGGGCGCGTTGCATCGAGGGAGCCAAACACCTTCTCGGGAAAAAAGGAAGGTTCTTCGGACGCTGCGGCGATGATGGAAAAATCCATGCCGACCACCATCAGCGGGTGGGCAAAAACAGGCAGGGAGAGATTTAAAAGATGCTGGATCGATTTTCCGTCGAGCCGTGCCTGCATCAGCTCCTTCTGCCAGGAATCGTACGTCCAGAAAAGCTCCTGCAGGAACGAAAAAACAGCGGATACGCTGCTCTTAACGGCGATCGAAACCGGAGCCGGAAGTTCCTCCGGCAGTTCTTCGGTACAGAGAAGAAAAAGGGAGCTGCTTTCTTCCGGGAGGGAGGAAAGAGAGCCGATCTGTTCTTCTGTGCAGAGAAAGACCCGGTGCGCAGTGGCTGCGGAGCCTGTCTGATAAAGAACAGGCAGCTCCAGTGTGCCGGAGAGCGGCAGGTTTTCCGGTGCAAGAACCGAAAAAGCGCTGCTTAGTTTATAAGCGAGAAATGCGGGGGAGAGCTTCATCGTATCATCCTCCCTGCGCGTGTCATATCGTAAAAATTCATAAAAACCTCCTCAGAAATGAGTGACGTTCTGCGGACGAAACCGCGGTACTTTTTATTTTAGCAGAACAAAAAGGTCTGTCAAGAAAGAAAAGACAGGGGTGCGGGAATTTTTACGGCGGCAACAAGTTAAGATTTTGTGAAGATAGTTGTGGTTTGCGGGGAAAACTGCTACAATATGGCTGATTTGGTTACTGTTCACTCAGCAGTGAAACACTTGCTGTTTCGCTGCGTAAGAATATGATTCAGGTGATTTGAAGTGGTTTTTTACAGAAGAAAAAGGAAGGTATGACTTTAATGTATCATATTATAGTAAATAAAAAATCGCGGTCGGGGCGCGGCGAGAAGCTGTGGCCGGTGATTGAGGGCGAGCTTGAGCGGCGCAGGACGGAATTTCGTGTATATCCGACAAAGTATCGCGGAAGCGCACGGGAGACGGCAGCACGGCTGACCGCGAAAGGGGTATGGAATCCCGATGATGTCCTTCTGGCGATCGGCGGAGACGGTACGGCGAATGAGGCGGTCGATGGAATCACCAGCCTGTCGGATGTAAAGTTCGGTTATATTCCAACGGGAAGCGGCAACGATTTTGCGCGCGGTGCCGGAATTCCCTCCGATCCGCTGCAGGCGCTGGAAACTGTGCTGAAAGGGGAGGAAAAGGAGATCAACATTGGAACGGCGCTTCTTGGCAGCCAAAAGCGGAGATTTCTCGTCAGCACCGGCATCGGTTTTGATGCAGGCATCTGCCACGAGGCGCTGGCATCAAAAATCAAGAATACGCTGAACCGGCTGCATCTGGGAAAACTTACGTATGTGATGATTGCACTGCGGCAGCTCTTTTATCTCGAACCGTTCACACTGGATGCAGCGCTGGAAAACGGAGAACACCGTTCGTTTGAAAATGTTCTTTTTGCAGTGGCAATGAATTTTCCGTACGAGGGCGGCGGCTTTTGCTTCTGCCCGGAGGCGGACGGGACAGATGATCTGCTCGACGTGATGGTGGTTTCCAATCTTGCCAAATGGAAAGTCAGCTATCTTCTGCCGATGGCGCTGTTTGGACGCCACACGGGATTTCCTGAGGTACATATGGAGCGGTGCAGCAGCCTTTCCTTTCAGACAGACCGCGCGGAACCGGTCCACCTGGACGGAGAATCGGGCGGACACCGCACGGAGGAAAGGATCGGACTGGAAACGGAGCGTCTCCGCCTTTTGGGCGACTGGGTGAAAGAAGGGATGGAAAGATGATGTTCTGGATCATATTTTTTCAGTGCTTGCCGTCCTGGCAGCAGGTTATTTCTTTTCCATTCTGCCGGCTACATCGAGACGGCAGGAATGTCTGAAATTTGCGGAATGGAATTATGCGCACCGCGGTCTGTGGAACGCGGCGGAGGGAGTTCCGGAGAATTCTCTTCCGGCTTTTGCCCGCGCGGCGGAGCAGGGATATGCCATCGAGCTGGATATTCAGATAACAAAGGATGGACGGATTGTGGTGTTCCACGATGACACGATGAAGCGGATGTGTGGAAACGAGGGAAAAATCAGCGATTATACGTATGAGGAACTCCAGCAGTTCCATCTGGGCGACAGCACGGAAAAGATTCCGCTGCTTCGTGAGGTACTGCAGACGGTAGACGGCCGCGTGCCGCTTTTAATCGAAATCAAGATGCCGGGACTTTCCACGGCGGTCTGTGCGGGATTTCAGAAGGAGATGGAGGGGTACACCGGTATGTTCTGCATGGAATCCTTCAACAGCCTGGCCCTCCGCTGGTGCCGCCGCCACATGCCGCAGACGCTGCGCGGCCAGCTTTCCGGCCGTTTTTCAAAGGATGATAAGGTGCATCTGATCCTGCGGATAATGGCGCGTCATCTGATGCTGAATTTTATCGGGAAACCGGATTTTATCGCCTACGACCACCGCTACGCCGACTGCCCGGGCTTCCTGATCGACCGTATGCTGTTTCGGACACCGGCATTTGCATGGACGGTAAAAGATGAGCATGTATATAACCGGACACGGAAAAAATTCGACGCGGCGATCTTTGAACATTTCCATCCCAAGGACGGTTTTCAGAAACCGATGAATTGTTTCTTAAAAAATAATAAAGCTTATTGACTTCGGTTTTCGGTGTGCTATAATTTCAGCAGGTTGAAGAGAAAAACCTCGTCAGAAAAGTGGAGGGAAACTATGAAGACAATAAAAAAATATAAGCATTTTCTTCCGGTAGTGTTTATGGCATTTTCTATCTGAAATGTTTTCAATATCTGGAAACGCACATTACGAAAGGATATCATCTGATTCATACTCCGTTTGATGATATGATTCCGTTCTGTGAGTTTTTTGTGATTCCTTATTTTATGTGGTTTGGATTTATTGCATGGTCTGTCCTTTATTTCGGCCTCTGCAACAAGAACCGCAGAGAATATTATCAGCTGATTATCAACCTGGGAATCGGAATGACGGCGTTCCTCGTGATCTCCTATCTGTACCCGAACGGCCAGAACCTGCGCCCGACGGTATTCCCACGGGAGAACATTTTCACGGATCTGGTCAGAGGCCTTTATCTGACAGACACACCGACCAACGTATTCCCAAGTATTCACGTATATAATTCCGTAGCCGTAGCTGTTGCCGTAGAACACAGCGAGCAGCTCAAAAACCGCCCGGTATTCCGAAACGTCTGCCTGGGCCTGACGGTGCTGATTGTGTTTTCGACCATGTTTTTAAAACAGCACTCCGTATCGGATGTGTGCTGTGCGCTTGTTATGAATGCGGGAACCTGTATGCTGCTGTACCGGCCGGCAAAGGCGGGGAATGCACTGCGGACACGTGAGAAAAAAGCGAAATATAGAATGTAAAAACGGAAACGGACGGCCCGCGCACCAGAAAGTGCGCGGGCCTGACGGTTTAGGACAGGAGAGAATGGGTGATGAGTGGGATGGTAGTGCAGGAAAAATGAAATGCGTCCGTCTATTAAGAAACAAAACTTATAAAACATATAAGATATATTAATTTCATTTATAAAGATAAATATGCTATTCTGTAAGTAACGAAAGATTGTCCCGTTTTTGGGGGACTATGATTCAGACAAATGGAGGATAAAAATGAGTACAGTCAGACGCGTTTATGTGGAGAAAAAGCCGGAATTTGCGATTAAGGCGAAAGATCTGAAGCATGAAATCAAGCACTATCTGAACATCCAGACCGTAACCAACGTACGGGAGCTGATCCGGTACGATGTAGAAAATATCAGTGATGAGACATATGAGAAAGCATGTAAAGTAGTCTTTGCAGAGCCGCCGGTTGATATCTGCTATCAGGAAGATTTCCCGCGTGCAGAAGGTGCGAGAGTATTTTCCGTAGAATTCCTTCCGGGACAGTTTGATCAGAGAGCCGATTCTGCCGTACAGTGCGTGCAGTTCTTAAAAGAAGACGAGCAGCCGATCATCCGCTCCGCCGTTACGTATGTTATCGAAGGAGAGATGACTGATGAGCAGTTTGACGCAGTAAAGCACACTGCATCAATCCGGTAGACTCCAGAGAGACAGGACTTGAAAAACCGGAAACCCTCGTGACAAAATTTGAAGAGCCGGCAGACGTCAAAATCTTCGACGGATTCATCGACATGCCGGAGGCAGAATTAAAAGCCCTGTATGATTCCCTCGGCCTTGCCATGACCTTCAAAGACTTCCTGCATATCCAGAACTACTTCCGCGGCGAAGAAAAACGAAATCCATCCATGACCGAGATCCGCGTACTCGATACCTACTGGTCCGATCACTGCCGCCATACCACCTTCTCCACCGAGCTTACCAACGTGACCTTCGGCGAAGGCGACTACTACGAGCCGATGAAAAAAGCTACGACCGCTACTTAAGCGACCGTGAGGTACTCTACAAAGGCCGTGACGACAAATTCATCTGCCTTATGGACCTTGCCCTTCTGGCAATGAAAAAACTGAAATCCGAAGGAAAACTCGCAGATCAGGAAGAGTCTGATGAAATCAACGCATGCTCCATCGTCGTACCGGTAGATGTAGACGGAAAAGACGAAGAGTGGCTGATCAACTTCAAAAACGAGACCCACAACCACCCGACCGAGATCGAGCCGTTCGGTGGTGCAGCAACCTGCCTTGGCGGTGCAATCCGTGACCCGCTTTCCGGCAGAACCTATGTATATCAGGCAATGCGTGTGACCGGAGCCGCAGATCCGACCCGTCCGCAGAGCGAGACACTCGAAGGAAAACTTCCGCAGAAAAAACTCGTAAGAGAAGCAGCACACGGCTACAGCTCCTATGGAAACCAGATCGGTCTTGCAACCGGCTATGTCAAAGAAGTTTACCATCCGGACTACGTGGCAAAACGTATGGAGATCGGAGCCGTCCTTGGAGCAGCACCGCGCCGTGCCGTTGTCCGTGAAAATTCCGATCCGGGCGATATCATCATCCTGCTCGGCGGCCGTACTGGAAGAGACGGCTGCGGCGGTGCAACCGGTTCCTCCAAAGTACATACGACAGAATCCATCGAGACCTGCGGTGCAGAGGTACAGAAAGGAAACGCACCGACTGAGCGTAAACTGCAGAGACTGTTCCGCCGCGAGGAAGTCAGCCTTCTGATTAAAAAATGCAACGACTTCGGTGCAGGCGGAGTTTCCGTTGCCATCGGCGAGCTGGCACCGGGCCTTAAGATCAATCTGGACAAAGTACCGAAAAAATATGCCGGCCTCGACGGAACCGAGATCGCCATCTCCGAGTCCCAGGAGCGTATGGCCGTTGTCATCGACCCGAAAGACCGTGAGCAGTTCCTGAAATATGCCGCAGAAGAGAACCTGGAGGCAACCGAAGTTGCAGTCGTAACCGAGGACCCGCGTCTGGTACTCTCCTGGAGAGGAAAAGAGATCGTCAATATTTCCCGTGCATTCCTGGATACCAACGGAGCACATCAGGAGAATGATGTCTTCGTAGAGATTCCAAAAGCAGAGGACACCCCGTTAAAAAGAAGCGGTGACATTGCCGACGTGAAAGAAAAATGGCTGTCCACCCTGTCAGACCTCAACGCATGCTCCCAGAAAGGTCTTGTCGAGATGTTTGACTCCTCCATCGGAGCAGCCAGCGTGCTGATGCCGTACGGTGGAAAATATCAGCTGACTGAAACTCAGGCCATGGTTGCAAAAGTGCCGGTTCCGGATGGAAAAACCAACACCGTTACCATGATGAGCTACGGCTTTGATCCATACGTATCGAGCTGGAGCCCGTATCACGGAGCAGTCTATGCCGTAACCGAGTCCCTGTCCCGCATCGTGGCAGTCGGCGGCGATTACAGCAAAGTCCGCTTCACCTTCCAGGAATATTTCCGCAGAATGACTGAGGATCCGCACCGCTGGAGCCAGCCGTTCGCAGCACTTCTTGGTGCATACGACGCACAGATGGGCTACGGCCTGCCGTCTATCGGAGGAAAAGACAGTATGTCCGGTACCTTCAACCATATCGATGTACCGCCGACACTCGTATCCTTCGCGGTTGACGTTGCAAAATTAAAAGATGTAGTATCTCCGGAAGCTGAAAAACACAGGAGACAAACTCGTGTGGATCCACCTTCCAGTCGACGCACATCTGCTTCCAGAGTACGAAGGCGTCATGGAAACCTACAGAAAACTGCATGAGGATATGCAGAACGGCCGTGTGAAAGCCGCTTATGTCGTAGACCGTCAGGGTATCGCAGCAGCCGTATCCAAGATGGCATTCGGTAATGCTCTCGGCGTAACCATCGAGCACAATGTAGACGAGAGAGATCTCTTTACTCCATATATTGCAGATCTGATCTGCGAAGTTCCGGCTGAAAAAGTCGGAGAGCTGGCAAGCACCTACACCGTCATCGGTGAAGTGACAGACAAACCGGTTCTTTCCTATAAAGACACCGAAATCACCATCCGCGAGGCCGTTTCCGCATGGAACAAACCGCTGGAAAAAGTATTCAAGACCGTATCCGGTGCAGAGCTTCCGGAGGTAGATGCCCTGAATGTGGCAGCAGCAGACGAAAACGGAATTGTTGCAGACAGCTGCTATCAGGCAAAGAGCATCCACGTATGCTCCCACAAGCTGGCACAGCCGACCGTATTCATTCCGGTCTTCCCGGGAACGAACTGTGAGTATGACAGCACCAGAGCTTTCGAGCGTGCCGGTGCAAAAGTTATCACTCAGGTATTCAGCAATCTTTCCGCAGAAGACATCCGCGTTCTGTCGATGCCTTTGAAAAGTCATCAACCAGGCGCAGATCATCATGTTCCCTGGCGGATTCTCCGCAGGTGATGAGCCGGATGGATCAGCAAAATTCTTTGCAACCGCATTCCAGAATGCGAAGATCAAAGAAGCTGTTACCAAACTGCTGAATGAGAGAGACGGACTTGCCCTTGGTATCTGCAACGGATTCCAGGCACTGATCAAACTGGGACTCGTTCCGTACGGTGAGATTCTCGGACAGACGGAGGATTCCCCGACTCTGACCTTCAACACCTATCGGACGCCATATTTCCAAGATGGTTTACACGAAGGTTGTGACCAACAAATCCCCATGGCTGGCAGGCGCCGAGCTTGGCGGTGTTTACACCAACCCGGCATCCCACGGAGAGGGACGTTTCGTAGCATCGAAAGAGTGGATCGACAAGCTGATGGCAAACGGCCAGATTGCAACCCGCTACTGCGATGTCAACGGAAACCTGACCAACGACGAGTACTGGAATGTCAACGGTTCCTACTGCGGAATCGAGGGTATCACCAGCCCGGACGGCCGTGTCTTTGGTAAGATGGCACACGCAGAGCGCCGCGACAACGGCGTAGCAGTCAACATCTACGGAGAGCAGGATCTGAAGATCTTTGAGTCCGGTGTTGCTTACTTTAAATAAAATAAAACCAAAATAGAAGATTCCCGCAGAGAGGAAGAAAGCTCCTTTCTGCGGGAATTTTTTGTCAGAAACAGTAATTTCTGATTTCGAAAGAAAAAATTTGATTATGCGCCGCGGTGCAGTTATAACGCAATATTTTGCTTTATTAACAAAAGTAATAAGGTCAAATAGTAGAAATATTCTGAAAAAACGAAAGATTTCGATAGTCTCAACACATTACATATATGACGGGCCCGGAAGAGAAGGACAGCGAAATAACAGGAGGGAGAAAGAAGTGTATGAGACAAGAGAAGGAACGATTTTTTCAGATCATATTCGAGGAAAACAGTCATGTGCTGTTCCGTTATATCTGCGGTCAGTTGAACAATGACCGGGAGACGGCGAAGGATGTGCTGAACGATGTATGGGAGGTATTGGTGGTAAAATTTGAAACCGTTGCCGATCTCGAAGGAGAAGAGATGACGAAATGGCTGTTCTGTGTGGCAAAAAACAAGATCAAGAATCAGCGCAGAAAACATTATTATCAGAATGAAGTTTCCTATACACAGTATCAGAAAGAGAACAGAAATGAAGGGGAGGCGGCCGCGACAGCCGAGATTGAGGAACGAATGGTGATGCAGAACTGCATCCAGAACCTGAATCCGATGGATCAGCGCATTTTCTGGGGGAGAGCATATGGATTCAGCTACAAAGAGCTCAGCGGATTCTGCAAGAAAAGCGAGCAGGCGCTGCAGTGCCAGTACAGCCGCGCAATCAAGAAACTGCAGGGAATGATGAGTCAGGAAATCAGTCTGACGAGAGCGTAGAAAATGGAAATGGTATGCAGCGGAAACCTCAACTCTTACAATCCAAAAACAATAGAAATATCTAAAAAATTCTCTGCAGGAGAATATCCTGTGTCTAAAAATAAAGTGTTACCGTTTACATATCAAAAATCCGTTTTCCTCGTTGTCGTGGCGCGGAAATTGTGTTAAAATATTTTTAGAAAATTCACACGATGTGCGAGAAGGCAGAAAGGATGAAAACAACATGAAGGATGAGTACGTAGCTATGTAGGCACTTATACCCATGGAAGCAGCATTGGTATTCATTTATATGATGTAAATGTAGAAGAAGGCACTCTGACAGAGCGAAAAGTCATACCGGTCAACAACTCTTCCCACATTGCCCGTTCCTTAAACGGCAAATACCTGTATTCGATTGCAGATGAAGGCGTTGCAGTGTTTGCAGTGGAGGATGACGGAGACCTGACCCCGATCAACAAAGTAGACATCGACGGCATGCGCGGCTGCTATCTGTCGGTGGACAAAACCGGAAGATACCTGTTCGTGGCAGGCTATCATGACGGAAAAGTAACCGTTGTACATACCCATAAGGACGGCCGCCTCGGAAGTCTGATGGACGGCGTGTTCCACAAGGGCCTTGGCAGTGTGGCAGAGCGTAACTTCCGCCCGCATGTCAGCTGTGTCGTTCCTACACCGGACAACAAATATGTCTGCGCAGTCGACAACGGCATTGACCAGATCAAAATGTACAAGCTGAACACACAGCGTGACCGCCTGAAACTGGTGGATATCCTGCGCTGTGAGCGTGAATCCGGTCCGAGAGAGATCGTTTTCAGTGAATCCGGAAAATACGCGTATGTCATTTACGAGCTGATGAACAAAGTCGATGTATTCAGCTACCGTGATACGGGAAACGGACCGGAATTTGAAAAACTGCAGTCGATCAGCACCACATCCGCGAACGTGGACCAGGCGCACGACGCTGCATCCGGCATGTGCCTTTCCCCGGATCACCACTACCTGTTTACTTCTACAGCCGGAGACAATACCGTAGCAATGTTCCATATCGACCCGGAGACCGGCTGCATGGAGAAGAAGTTTGCACTTCCGATCAGCGGCGAATATCCAAAGGATATTGCAATGTTCCCGGACGGAAAACATATCGCAGTGGCAAACCATGAGTCCAACACGATCACAACATTTACCGTTGATTATGAGAAAAACGTGCTGGTTCAGAAAGGCCGCCCGATGAAAGTGGAGACGCCGAACTGTATTCTGATTACGAAAAAAGGCGTTCACTAAAAAATAACGCAAAAATGCCTGCAGGAAGAACTGTATCCCGCAGGCATTTTTTGTGTTGAAGCCAGAAAGAAGCAGTCCGGCCTTTATTTCTCGTCCAGAGCCCAGACTTTCTTTACATTGTCCAGTTTGGCGCTCATGCCGACGAGCAGTGCGTCCGCCAGGACAAGAGCGGTCATGCATTCCACGACAACAACGGCGCGTGCAACGATGATCGGGTCGTGGCGGCCTTTGATTTCGATGGCAATATTTTCGCCGTCTTTGTTGATGGTCTGCTGGGAAGCAGCAACGGACGGGGTCGGTTTGAAACCAGCCCGGACAACGATATCGCTTCCGTCGCTGATACCGCCTAAAATACCGCCGGCGTGGTTGGTCAGCTTGACAATGGAGCCGTCCGCATTTACATGGAAGGCATCGTTATTGGTAAGCCCGGTAGCTGTGCAGACCGAGAAACCGTCTCCGATTTCCACGCCTTTTACGGCGCCGATGGAGACGAGTGCTTTTGCAAGGTTGGCATCGAGCTTTTCAAACACCGGATCGCCGACACCGGCCGGCATATGGTGAACGACACATTCGACCACACCGCCGACGGAATTTTTTTCCGCC
>ENA-OQDW01000210-OQDW01000210.1-human-gut-metagenome-genome-assembly--contig:-NODE-210-length-24646-cov-3.272646_pt1 | contig 24646 bp, 31 predicted proteins | sample MGYA00242784_ERZ504613 | MGnify/ENA primary metagenome ERZ504613 (study PRJEB26092, sample SAMD00036330) | human gut metagenome | host: Homo sapiens | study: EMG produced TPA metagenomics assembly of...
GGCAAAGAAGCTGCTCTCCGTTTTCTTGGCCGCCCTGATGGTGATGACAACCCTCGGCGGCGTAATGACGGCGAGCGCAATGTCAAACGCTGAAGCTGCAACGGCGGCTGAAGCGTTCAATGCGACACGGCCCGACCATTCCGCAGTGTATGAAAATATGAGCGCAAAAGCCGCAAAGCAAACAAAAGACACGCTCAACAGCCTGCTCTCCGCAATTCTGAAGGCATCCGACGTCAAATCCACCCTTTACAGCGATCAGACCATATCTTCACTGATGATCCTGCTCAATGGCAAGGTTTCCTTCCTGAGCGATCTAAAGCCCAGCACTTTTGCCGGCAAGGTAGCGGCTGCCGGCTACACCGAAGCCGCAGCATACATCAAAACATTGTCCAGTTGGGACGACGCGAACGCCGCAGATATCAAGTGGGGCATCACCCCCGGCAATGCCGATGAGTTTCTTGAGGTTTCCGGCACTGCTCTGATGGGTATCGGCCAAATTCTGGCGCTTGCGGTTGGCTTCCTGCAACTTTACGACAATTTGGTTCCGGTAATGGAAGCTTTCCATACGGTCAAAATGCCTACTTCCAATGAGTTTATGGAGGAATCCAACGCATATGCGGATCAAAGCACCGGCCTCACGGTGGCTTTCATGAAGCGCCTGCTCCCATCCATTGACGCTTTGCTCGCCAATCCGATCAATGTTCTGTGCGACGCTTTGCCGGATCTGGTGGCCGGTTATAACGGCCTAGTTACCGCAATCAATTCCAACCCATTGGCAGCAATGTTCGGCTTGGCTCTGCCTGATTTTAACGGGCTGGTTTCCTCCATCGGCACAGGCATCGGCCTGACTTTCCCGTCGATTGATACCGACTATCTCACCACGATGGGCGAAGCTTATGCTGCTGAGAGCGGCATAGCAGGCGGCTACCGCATGGCGATCAAGGGCGACCAGCCCATGGTCTTCGCGGCTCTTATGAACTATGTGGGTAAGGCCCTGAAAATCCCGGCCAATCAGGTTGCCTTCTCCAAGCTCATCGGCGATCAGATCGGCATGGGCTATGGCGATGAGATCGGCGCGATCGTCGTTGCCGCGCAGGGCGGTGACGCGCTTTCAATTGCGGACGCATCCGTCGCTCTCTGCGAATCCATCGCAGAGAATCTCGGCATCAAGTCCAACAACGAAGGCATCGGCGGTTTCTTTGCAAAGGTGATGGCGTTCTTCAACCGCATCGCCCGCGCGATCGTCGATCTCTTCAAAGGCTTCGGCAGCAAGGCTGTAGCATAACGCGAGCTATCCGAAAAAACGATCTAGAAACTCGCTTTTCTCTGTATGTTCGAAATCTTCTAATCCCTTTCGGGAAATCATTATTAGAAAATCCGCCGTGCCACTTCACGGCGGATTTTCCCTGTTCCTCCAGGCGAACCAACCTTCTAGACGGGTTCACCAGGATCAACCCCGATATTCCGTTCCCCTCCGCTGCTGAATTTCGTGGGAAATCTGCTTGACCAAAGCGGGCTTGAGCTTGAATTTTTTGAAATAGATCGCCAGAGCCACCAGAAGAATCAGCGGCGGCAGGATATACATCATAAACTCAATGCAGTTCACCGCCTGCGGTGTGGCCACGGAATCTTCCTTTCCCTCAAAGCCAACGGCAGCAAATCCAAGCATCGTAATGAGGGAGCTTAGCCCCGCCGCAACCTTGCTCAGAAAGGTCAGCATCGAAAAAATCACGCCCTCGTTGCGCTCTCCCGTGCGCCATTCGCCGTAATCCACCGCGTCCGCGAGCATCACGTTCTGCATCACGCCCATGGAGCCAAAACCTGCGGACATCACAAACGCCGCGGCCGCAAACGGCAGGAACTGCCCATGCAAAAACAGGGTAGAAAGGAACATCAACAAATAGCCGATACAAGGCAGCACAAGCGAAGCAATATTCACACGGTTGCGGCCAAACCATTTGGAGAAAAGCGGATATCCCAACAGCCCGATCGCCTGCGAGGCTCCAAGCAGGATGGTAAAGAAGGTATATTGATCTTTGCTGCCGATCACAAAGACAAAATAGAACACATTGACCGCGTTGGTTAAATTAATCGCAAGGTTGAACAGGATCATAATCACCACAATGACGAGCGCTTGATCGTTATGGAAGAGGATTTTTGCGCTGCGGATCAGAGAGAATCTTTCCTCCTTCTGCTGCGGGGGCGGCGCGATTCTCTCTCGCACCGTGCCAGCGCAGATCAAAACGGTCAGGATATAGATCCCAGATGTGAGCAGCGCATACTTCATAAACCCGCCGTTCGCAACTCCGCCGAGCTTGTCTGTGATTTGCAGCGTAAACGCGCCCACAATGCCCGCCGCGCCGCCAAAGATACGCGGCAGCATAGAAACCTGATCACGATCATGGGAATCGAGCGTCAGCGCGGGGATCATTGCCCAGTAGCTAACGTCAATCATCGTATAGGTCATATCCCACAGGACAAAGCAAACCGTCGCATACACATACAGGCCGACGCCTCGAAAGCCGGGGTTGGTGAAAAGCAAAACCGTCACCGCCGCATTGGTCACGGCTCCAATCACCATCCACGGGCGGAATTTTCCCCATTTTGTACGCGTGCTATCGATAATCGCGCCCATGAGCAGGTCGTTAACGCCATCCCAAAGGCGCGCGACAAAAAGCATGACGCCCAAAAATGCCGGCGATAGCCCAAACCTGATAAAAACCAATAAGAGATAAATCCACTTGCCAGGCCGTAGCTCATGCTTTTGCCGATCGTACCGACGCCGTATCCGATTTTGCTGCGCCATGTTAACCTGTTTTCCATCCGAATTCTCCTCCTTCAAATCACAAACCGCATATTTTATTCTTTATTTTATCAAAAAATTTATGAAAAAGATATATCTTTCAAGATTAAATTTTCATTCATTTGCGTGCTCCTTCCCGCTTTTACAGTTTCATTTCGTATAAATCTCATTGTTTTATTGGATTTTCCAAGCCAAAACGTAGAGCAGGGCGCGTCGCCGGCCTCTTCGCAAGGGTCGCCGCCTTCTTCTTCAAGATCGGCAAGTGGATTACAAGCCTCTTCGGCGATAAGGCCACATAACGTTACGCTTCCTATCCAATTAACTTTCAATGAAAAAACGGCGCAAAATGTGCAGTCACGTTTTGCGCCGTTTTTGTTTTTTCTGCCCAAGCACTCTGCAAGGCTGGGCGTTACTGGAGTGATTTCACAGATTCATATCTGGCAAATTTCGTACGAAGTTCGTCTGCGCTAGAGATCCTCACCTATTATCCCCGCTCCAGAATCCGTTTGAGATACCGACCCGTATAGGAAGCCTCCACCCTCGCCACCTCTTCCGGCGTGCCTTCTGCCACGATCATGCCGCCCTTGTCGCCGCCCTCCGGGCCAAGGTCAATGATATGGTCGGCGGTTTTGATCACGTCGAGGTTATGCTCGATGACCAGCACCGAATTACCATTTTCCACCAATGTATGCAGCACTTCGATTAGGCGGTGCACGTCCGCCGTGTGCAGGCCCGTCGTCGGCTCATCCAAAATATAAATCGTGCGCCCCGTGGCGCGGCGGGAAAGCTCGGTCGAAAGCTTGACGCGCTGTGCCTCGCCGCCGGAAAGCGTGGTCGCAGGCTGTCCAATTTTGATATAGCCCAACCCCACGTCATAGAGTGTTTGAAGCTTACGCTGGATTTTCGGCACGGCGGAGAAAAATTCCAGCCCCTCCTCCACGGTCATCTCCAACACATCGTAAATATTTTTACCCTTATATTTCACTTCCAGCGTTCTCACGGTTATATCGTGCGCCTTTGCAGACCTCGCAGCACGTAGATATCCGCCAAAAAATGCATTTCAATTTTTACTATGCCGTCGCCCTGGCAGGCCTCGCAGCGTCCGCCCTTCACGTTGAAGGAGAAGCGGTTCGATTTGAAGCCGCGCATCTTCGATTCCTGCGTGGAGGCAAACAGCTCGCGGATATCCGTAAACACACCGGTATACGTTGCAGGGTTGGAGCGCGGCGTGCGTCCGATGGGCGACTGGTCGATATCAATCACTTTATCGAGATGCTGGATGCCCACCATATCCTGATGCGCACCGATGGTGCGCTTCGCGCCGTTTAATTCATTCGCCAGCCGTTTATAAAGGATTTCATTGACCAGAGACGATTTGCCGGAGCCGGACACACCCGTCACGCACACAAACTCGCCTAGCGGGATCGTCACGTCAATGCCCTTGAGGTTGTTTTCTTTTGCGCCGACCACCTTGAGGAACTTGCCGTTACCCTGGCGCCGTTTCTCCGGGATCGGGATAAACCGCGCGCCGCTGAGATACTGCCCGGTTAGCGACCGTTTGCAGGCCTTGATCTCATCGACCGTGCCCGCACAGACGATCTCTCCGCCGTGGATACCCGCGCCGGGGCCAACATCTACAATATAATCCGCAGCATACATCGTATCCTCATCGTGCTCCACCACAATCAAAGTATTGCCCAGGTCGCGCAGGTGCTTGAGCGTTTCCAGCAGCCGGTCGTTATCCCGCTGGTGCAGGCCAATGCTCGGCTCGTCCAGAATATATAAAACGCCCATCAGCGAGGAGCCGATCTGCGTCGCGAGCCGGATGCGCTGGCTTTCGCCGCCCGAAAGCGTGCCGGCGGGCCGTGAAAGCATCAGGTAATCAAGACCGACGCTTGAGAGAAATTGCAGCCTGCTGCGAATCTCCTTGAGAATCTGTTTCGCAATCATCTGCTCGCGCGTGGTGAGCCGCAATGCATTGACGAATTCCAACGCGTCGGTGATGGATTTATGGCTGAACTGATCAATATTGATACCGCCCACCGTGACAGAAAGCGACTCCGGCCGCAGCCGAGCGCCGCCACAATCCGGACAGGGCTTCGCGCTCATCACCTGCTCAATTTCCGCCCGCGACCATTCGCTGCTTGTCTCCTGGTAACGGCGCTCCAGATTAGGAATCACGCCTTCAAAATCCGTGGTATAAGTGCCGCTACCATATTCGCTGCGGCGATGCATTTTGATCTTTTTGCCTTTCGTGCCGTAGAGCACCGCATCGAGCGCTTCTTTGGAAAGCTTATTGACCGGCTCGTCCAGCGAAAAGTGATAATGCTCCGCCAGCGCTTCAAAATACATCTGCGCAATCGTGCCGCCTTCCGCTGCCGTCCATCCACTGGCCTTGATTGCCCCCTGCCGAATGGACAATCGCGGGTTCGGAATGACTAACTTCGGATCAACTTTCATAAAAATGCCGAGGCCGGAGCAGGTCTGACACGCACCGAAAGGATTGTTGAAGGAGAACATGCGCGGAGTCAGCTCTTCAATACTCACGCCGTGCTCCGGACATGCGTAATTCTGCGAGAAGAGCAGTTCCTCTCCCCCCACCACGTCGATAAGCAGAATGCCTCCGGAGAGGGCGCAGGCCGTCTCAACGGAATCCGCCAACCGGGCGCGAATTTCCTCATCAATCACCAGGCGGTCAATCACCACCTCAATGTTATGCTTTTTATTTTTATCAAGCTTGATCGTTTCAGAGAGGTCATAAATGCTGCCGTCTACACGCACGCGCACATAGCCGGATTTGCGCGCCGCATCCAGCTCCTTACTATGCTCGCCCTTGCGCCCGCGAATCACCGGCGCGAGCACTTGGATTTTCGCGCCCTCATCAAGCGCCATAATGCGGTCCACGATTTGATCCACTGTTTGCTGCTTAATCTCCTTGCCGCAGACCGGGCAGTGCGGAATGCCAACGCGGGCATACAGCAGGCGCAAATAGTCATGAATTTCCGTGACCGTGCCAACCGTAGAGCGTGGGTTTTTAGAGGTGGTTTTCTGATCGATCGAAATCGCCGGAGAAAGCCCGTCGATCGAATCCACATCCGGCTTCTCCATTTGGCCTAAGAACTGGCGCGCATAGGAGGATAAGCTCTCCACATAGCGCCGCTGGCCCTCCGCATAGATCGTATCGAAGGCCAGCGATGATTTTCCGGAGCCGGAAAGTCCCGTAAAAACAACAAGCTTATCGCGCGGGATTTCAATATCAACATTTTTTAAGTTGTGCTCACGGGCACCTTTTACCAACAAATTTTTCTGTGCCATACACAGACCTCCCTAAGCGCAGCGGCTCTAAACATTTGTTCCCTCGATATCATACCAGATTTGTGAAAAAAGTCAAGGAGCGTCGCATGCAAATTGTTGGAAGCCGGCCTGCGCAGACATGCTGTTTCTTTCTGGTTTGTCTTTTCAGTTTTCTGAAAATGATGTTTTATTCTAGCGTAATTATATTGACATCATCCTGTCAACATTTCAGAAAATCGTGTGTTGTAAGTCCTCCAGTCGAAAAAATCACGCTTCAGCCACCATTATTTACGGCTGAAGCGTGAAAAAGCAATTTGGTTCTCTCGGTTCTATGCATCATGCCGGGCAAACAACGCCGAACAATCGCTCCGCATTCTCTCTCGTCATCCGCAAAACCTGCTCCGGCGTCATCCCGCGCACCTGGGCGATTTTCTCCGCCGTGTAAGGAATGAGCGCCGAGGAATTGCGCTTGCCGCGAAACGGTGCGGGCGTCATATAGGGGGCGTCCGTTTCGATGAGCAGCCTGTCCTCCGGCACCCAGGCCGCCACCTCGATTGGACGGCGCGCATTTTTGAAGGTCACTGCGCCGCCAAGGCCGATATACATGCCGATGCCCACCAGATCCCTCGCCATCTCCACACTGCCGGAGAAGCAGTGCATCACCCCGCGCGGCTTATATCGCTGCAACAGCTTCCACATATCCTCATGCGCCTCCCGGTCGTGCAAAATTACCGGGATATCACGCTCCACGGCAATTTGGAGCTGCCGCTCGAGCAGTTCCCGCTGCACCTCGCGCGGCGCACCGTCATCATAGTGGTAATCGAGGCCGATTTCTCCGAGTGCCACCGCGCGCGGCTCCTCCAAAAGTGGCAGTAAGCGGTTAAGATCGCCCGGCTTTGCCCGGCCCGCCTCCTGCCCGTGGATGCCAACCGCTGCCCAGAGAAAGGGATACTGCGCGGCGAGCGCAAGCGCTTTTTGGGAAGAGAGAATATCGACGCCGCAGTTAATGACTCCGCAAACCCCGGCCCCCGGCAGGGTGGAAAGCACCGCCTCACGGTCGCCGTCAAAGGCGCGATCGTCATAGTGCGCATGAGAGTCAAAGATGATAGGTGAATTTGGTGTCACACGCGGTGTTTGCATCGCGGGCGAATCAAAAATCAGTGAATCCATTCGATGAAACCATCCTTATTCCAAACTGAATAACATTGATAGCGCGTGCGCCAATTCCAGCGCAATGCGGAAGCCTTCGATCTGGCAATCTTTTTCCCTGTGATTCCCCAGAATCCGAACATCCCACTCCGCAGCATCCAACAGATCGCCGCCGAAGAGAAAGGCATAGTATTGCAACTCCCGGAAACTACACACCGCCTGAAGCCCCGCGCACTCCATCTCGACAGTCAGGCAGCCCTCCGCCTTTCGCTTGCTCATATTCGCGCGCGTTTCGCGGTATAGCCCATCCGTCGTCCAGGTTTTTCCGGTGACAAACGGGATACCCTTCCGCTCGAAAAACGAGGCCACTCGCCCGGCATTTGGGAGCGGCAGATAATCCCCAGCGGCACGTAGTGGTAGGAAAGCCCCTCATCCCGATATGCCTGTGTGGGAACGATGAGCTTTCCGGCGGTGATCTCCTCATGCAGGCAGCCGCAGGAGCCGAACATGATATAGTGAGATGCACCCGTCAGGCAACGCGCCTCCTCCAGGCAGGCGCCCGCCGCGGGAGCGCCGATCATCGACTGATAAAGGGCAAGCTCCTTTTCCTGATATGTCATGATATAAATCGGGATAGAACCCCCCGTGCTTTCAAGCGATATGACCTTTTTACAGTCATATTTTTGCAACGCATATTCGATCACATGCTGCGAGAAGGTGATGATGCAGATATCGCACAGCTTCTTCCGTTTTCCGTATATCATCTCTGGCCGAATGATCTCCTCCGACCGGTCAAAGGTTTCCGTCAGCATTCGCTCTCCCCTTTCAAATCGTATTCACTGGAAGCTGGTTCGATCCGTTTCTCCAACCAGTTCCGGTAAACCGCCAGCTGCTCCGGCGTGTGGAACCAATGCTCCCCTTGCTTCACCACCTGCAAGCGGCAGTCAAAGCGCTGGACGAACGCGTCCAGCACAGCCCGTTCGCATAAACCGTCGTTTTCGCCATATAGAATTTCCGTCTGCGGTTCCCATCGGGTCACAGGATGTGCTTTGATGAAGCAGTAATCATCCCAATATAGCGTTTGTCCGGCTACCGTCACAAGCTCCCCCTCCGCAGCCAGCCGCTGCTGGCTGAGATTGGACCAGCGAAGCATATTTTCAATCAGCCGCCTCATATCTACAACCGGGGACAAAAACAGGCACTGGCGAATGGTTTCGTCCGGATATGCCAGCAGGCTGAAATACGCCCCCATACTACAGGCAAAGAGGCTGATTTCCCGCCAGCGGGATTTCGCATATTCCATCACAAGCCCCAGGTCTGCTTTCGCCGCTGACGCTTTGCAGGGCGGATTTCCCTTTGGCCGGTCTCCATGCTCCGGCAGATCGAAGCTGAGCACCTGCAAGCCCTTTGGCATTGCCGCCTCAGCCAGAAGCCGAATCACGGTATCCGTCTTATGCGAAAGATTGCCATGCACCGCGATTAATACGTGGTGAGACAACTCTCCCCACACCACGGCGGGAATTCCCCGGATGAAAAGCGTCTCCATCTCCATTTCATCACTCCTAATAAACAGAATCAAACGAGCGGCGCAATGCATTTCTGCCCTGCGCCGCCCGAAATTCTTACCGGATTTTTGCCCCTGCCGGCATGTTATCAACAAAGAGCACCTTCACATCATCCTTTGCGCAGTCCGCGGCAAGGATCATGCCCTGGCTCTCCACGCCGCAGAGCACCGCAGGCTTCAGGTTTGCCACCAGCACCACCTTATGCCCGATCAAATCCTCCGGCTTGTACCACTGCGCAATGCCGGATGCTACCGTGCGCGGCGTTCCGCTGCCGTCATCCAGCGTGAGCTTTAACAGCTTCTTTGCGCGCTTGACCGGCTCGCAATCCTTCACTTCCGCCACGCGCAGCTCAACCTTTGCAAACTCATCGATTGAAATCTGGGCGACGCCTCCGCCTTCTGCTGTGCTTGTTCCTTCGCCTCGCGGGCAGCCTTCTGCTGCGCCTCCAGCTCCGCGAGCTCCTTGGCGATATCAATGCGTGGGAAGATGATCTCGCCTTTTTGCACCGAAAAGCCAGCCGGCAGCAGGCCCCACTCGCCCGCCTGCTCCCAGGAGAGCACAGCCGCAGGTGCGCCGAGCTGCGCCTGAATCTTCGGCGCGGTGTGCGGCAGGAAGGGGGAGACGAGGATGGAAATAATCCGGATCGCCTCACAGAGGTTGTACATCACAGCCGCCAGACGGGCGCGGTTCGCCTCATCCTTCGCGAGCACCCACGGGGCCGTCTCATCGATATATTTATTCGTCCGGGAAATGAGCGCCCACAGCTCCGTAAGCGCCTGGGAGAACTGCATCTCATCCGCGTAGGCCTCCACCTTCGCCTTTGTAGCAGTTGCAAGCGCGATCAGGTCTTCGTCGAATTCCCCAGCCGTGCGTTCCGTAGGGATCGTGCCGCCGAAATATTTGTTAACCATCGCCACCGTGCGGGAGACGAGGTTGCCGAGATCGTTGGCAAGGTCGGAATTGATGCGCGTGATGAGCGCTTCATTGGAGAAGGTGCCGTCCGAGCCGAACGGGATATCGCGCAGGAGGAAGTAGCGGATTGCATCCACCCCGTAGCGCTCGCAGAGCACCACCGGATCGACGACGTTGCCTTCGACTTGCTCATCTTGCCGCCCTCCAGGATCAGCCAGCCGTGGCCGAGCACCTTCTTGGGGAGGGGCAGATTCAGCGCCATGAGCATAGCGGGCCAGATGATCGTGTGGAATCGCACGATTTCCTTGCCGACGAGATGGATATCCGCAGGCCAGTATTTCTGATAGAGACTATCATCCTCCGAGCCGTAGCCAAGCGCGGTGATATAGTTGGAGAGCGCATCCACCCAGACGTAGACGATATGCTTCGGGTCGAATGTGACCGGCACGCCCCAGGTAAACGACGTGCGGGACACGCACAGGTCTTCCAGACCCGGCTTGATGAAGTTGTTGAGCATCTCATTGCGGCGGGAGGCGGGCTCTAGAAACTCCGGATGCTCCTCAAAAAGCTTGATCAATTGATCCTGATATTTGGAAAGGCGAAAGAAATACGCCTCCTCGGACGTGCGCCTGACCTCGCGCCCACAGTCCGGGCACTTGCCGTCGACGAGCTGCGTCTCCGTCCAGAAGGATTCGCAGGGCGTGCAGTACCAGCTCATAGGAGCCTTTGTAGATATCGCCCTGGTCATAGAGCTGCTTGAAGATTTTCTGAACGGCCTTTTCATGATAATCGTCCGTCGTGCGGATGAATTTATCATAGGAGATATCCATCAGCTTCCACAGGTCTTTAATGCCGGATACGACATGGTCGACATACTGCTTCGGCGTGATCCCCGCGGCCTTCGCCTTTTCCTCAATCTTCTGGCCGTGCTCGTCCGTGCCGGTGAGGAACATCACGTCGTACCCCTGAATCCGTTTATACCGCGCCATGGTATCCGCCATCACGGAGCAGTAAGCGTGGCCGATGTGCAAATTATCCGACGGATAGTAGATCGGCGTGGTGATATAAAATTTCTTGTTCTCTGTGTTGTCCATTGATGATTCCTCCTGAAAATTGAGGTATGCGCAAAGCCGCACGCATGCTTATTCATTGTTATTATACCATCTATTTCGTGCTTTTCAAGGCGGCAAGAACCACTTCCTTTCTACAATATGCTGCGTCAACCTCCCCTCACTTTCATCAGTATACATTCTAAGGGACAGTTTGAGGTGATATTCCAAATCCAAAAGCAGATATTGACATAAAATTTTTATTCCATTATCCTTTGAAATAGAGTTGCCGGCCGCTCTTTATTGTAACAGATGAAGGAGCGAAATAATCATGTATCATGCACATTTGAAAGGGACACACTACGAAATCGGGTTTCATTGGGGGTCCCTTTTGGAAAAGCACGGCCACTTTATTTTAAACAACCTTCCTTTTCCAATAAAGAAAGAGCGAAAGGCGTTCGCTTTGGCTTGTGTTCCCGTTTATCAAAAATACTTTCCAGAAATATTAGAAGAAATCCAGGCTTGGCGGATGGGCAGCATTGTGAGGCTGAAATGCTCCAAGCTGTTTTATTCAGCATGTATGCCATGCCGCCCGCCTGCCATTGCTCATGTTTTGCAGTGGCAGATCATGAAACGATTCTGTTCGGAAGAAACAGCGATTTTTTAACTGAACTAGAAAAATATAATTTAAATGTCATTTATCATATTGACGCTGATTCCTATGGATTTACAGGAAATACGACAGCATTTCTCGAACTGGAGGACGGCATAAACGAACAAGGGCTTGCTGTCGGCCTAACCGCGGTTTATCCTCACGCCATTCAGCCAGGGCTCAATGCAGGGATGCTGTTACGGTTCATCTTGGAAAAATGCAAATCAACCAACGAGGCGATTCACTACATTCAAGAAATTCCTATCGCCTCGGCCCAAACGCTAACGATAGCAGATCGCATAGGAGAGATTGCCGTTGTAGAGTGTAATGCAGAGAAAATAGAAATCATCCGGCCATCTGAAGGGCGCCCCTATGTCTACGCCACCAATGTCTTTCATTCGGAAGCGATGGCTTCGTTTACAAACCCAGAAATTGATAACTGGCAGGCAGAGACAAGATATCAAACGCTCAAAAATGCACTGGAGCGTAAGAGAGGGCAAATCGGAATCCAATCGGCACAGGAGCTTTTAGCGGGAAAGGACGGGTTTTTATGTCAATACGACAGGAGCACAGGGAAAGATACGGTGTGGTCTGTCATATACGACTTAAAAAACGTAGCGATTTATCGTGCAGAAGGGAATCCGTGCCGGTGTAAATTCAAAAAAGATGCCAGGTTTCGTTTCGGTATCGAACCACCCTTTCAGAAACACTGAATCCAGCTGATTGGCCTGTAGGGAGTTCGTCCTTTTCGGACGGGCTCCCCGTTCCCCCTCCGGCAAATTGGTTTGATAGCTCCGCTTAAAACGATTTTGATATCAATTAAAAGCAAAACGCGCCATAAAATGCAAAAGTGCAAATTTACGGCGCGTGTTCTCCTTATTTATAATACCCAGCTAGCCAGCCGATCCATCAAAAAGCGATATCTCGGATATCCAACCAGGTGCGTGGCCGATTTAGCCCCTATTTTTGGATCAGCTTTTGCTTACGGAGATAGACCAGCAGCGGCTTGCATACCGCCATGCCGACGACGACAGCCATCGCGATCTCCAAAAGGCAATTGAGCGACATCATCGTGGCAAATACTCCTTGAGCGGAAGAGAATCGAAGAGAAACCACATCAGGCCGAGCACCATCGCGCTGTGGCACAGCGTGGCAATTCCAGCGCTCAGGCCGATCGAAGCTGTTTCGTTTTTGATGAGCTTCTTCAGGCCGATAAACAGCCATGCGGCGATCACACCGAGCAGGATGCGCGGCACGACGCACAGAATCAGCGACTGCACCGGCGTTCCACTGATAAAGGGGGAAAAGATAATATCCGCCGGGCTCGCAGCGGCAAAGGTTGCCTTGAGCATTGACATCACGCCAAAGGAAGCACCCAGAATCCCGCCGAACAACGGCCCCATCGTCACCGCGCCGATAATCACGGGGATATGCATGATCGTGATGGAGATCGGCGGAATCATGATAAAGCCAACGGGGTGAAGGTTAGGATCGCCTGGATGGCAATCAGCATGGCGAGCTGCGCGAGGCGCATCGTCCTCGCAAGGGTATTCTTTTTCAATTTATATTCCTCCTTGCTGCTGCTCTCCCCCAAGGAAGATGCAGCGCAAAATTTGGCAAAAAAATATTGAAAAGCAATTTTTAAACCAGTGTTGCGGAAAAATAAGCTAAAATATGATTTTTTCCATTGGAATCAATTCGTAAAGTATTTTAACCTTACAATCAATTCCTGTCAAGTGGCAATTTCAGCAATCAACGCTGCATGCCGCGGCCGCCTTTCGACGTGTTTTTATCATAAATCAGCTTAAGCCCTTCCAAAAGCAGATTTTCTCTGTAAAGGACTTTCCGCTTACAGTTGGAAACGATTTCCTTTGCAAGGCCCCCAGTCGCTACGACCGTTTTCACCGACCTGCCGAGCTCTTCCTCAATACGATCGCACAGGCCGTCAAGCATGGCGGCGGTGCCGAACACCGTGCCGGACTGCATGCAGTCCGGTGAGTTCGTGCCGATCACATGATGCGGCGCCTCAATACTAATGTGCGGAAGCTGCGAAGTGCGGGTTGCAAGCGCATCCAGTGAAATGCCAACGCCCGCAGAAATCGTGCAGCCAAGATAGGTGCCTTGCTCATCAAGGACGCTGATTTTTGTTGCCGTGCCCAAATCCATCACAAGGCAAGGCAGCTCGTAAGTGTGGATGGCGGCCACCGCACCCACCACCAGATCCGCGCCAAGGATACCGGGCGTATCCGTGCGGATATTGAGCCCGGTTTTCAGGCCCGGCCCAACGAGAAGCGGCATATGGCCCGTGACCATCTGCGTGGCCTTGCGCACGGCGGCAGTCAGCTCCGGCACAACGGAGCTAATGATCGCGCCTTCAAAATCTTTCGGCACCACATCATAAAGCGCAAAAATGGATTTCAGCTCCACCGCGTATTGATCGCCCGTGCGGGAACGGTCTGTCGCAAGGCGGGCAACGAATAGGAGATCATTCTCCCGATATACCCCCATCGTGATATTGCTGTTGCCGATGTCGACTGTTAAAATCATCTGATTCTCATCCTCTCCATTGGGGCCATTTGGGCGGGGAAGCCGCCTGCCGCCCCATCCAGAAAACCTTCTCCATTTCAATCCACGCTCCCCGTATGGGGAGCGACTTTGATTTCGCCCCGAACAACATCCGCCCGGATCTGCCTTTTTATTTAGTATACACGATTTCCGACCGGAAAGCAAACGGCATCCGTTCCGAAAAAAGCGCTCTGCCCGCCGCCTTTTTCGACAGAACGTGGCAGCCCGGCCCCGCAGTGCGCCGTCATAGCGGATGAGAGGCAAAGTGGGGCCGCTGCCGCGCCGTTACCGCCAGGCGCGGAACAGTTCCGCAATCACCTGCTCGATCGGCGCTTTTTGGATTTCCAATCCCGGATGCCGTGTAGCGTTGAAAGCTGTGCAAGCAATTCATGCACCTGTATAGAGGATAAATCCAATTCATATTCGCAAACGCCCTTTTCCTCTGATAGAAGGTGCCCAATGGGCAGGTCGGGCGGGCAGACGCTATCCACCGTTAGCCGGAGTCGGGAAGGGCGGCCCGTCAAGGCGCGCAGGCCATCAAAGTCTCCGTCATATGCAATCTTGCCCGCAGAAATCATCAGAATGCGCTCTGCCATCTCCTCCAGATCGTCCATATCATGGCTGGTCACAATGATCGTCACGCCGTTTTCCCGATTGACCGTTTTTAAAAATGCAATCATCTGCCGCTTGGCAACGACGTCCAGCCCCAGCGTTGGCTCATCCAGTAGGATTACCTCCGGGGCGTGCAGGAGCATCATGGCGATATCCGCCGCATCCGTTGGCCGAGCGATAGTTCCCGCGCAAAGGTCTTTAAAAGATCCTTCAAATCCAAAAGCTCAATTGCCATCTCCAAATTCCGCCGATAGACATTCTCCGGAATCTGCCACACGGCCTTTTTCCACGCGAAGCTCTGCATAACAGGGTGATCCCACCATAGCTCCGTCCGGTTGCCGAACAGCACGCCGAGCCTCTTCATGAGCGAAATCCGGTTTTTTTCAGGCGACAGGCCGAGCACGGAGACTTTCCCATCCGTTGGCAAAAGCATGCCACAGAGTAACTTCATCGTTGTGCTCTTGCCCGCCCCGTTCGGCCCGGCATAGGCGACGAACTCGCCGCGCCGGATTTGGAAGGTCACATTATCAAGCGCATACACGCGCTTTTTCTCAGGCCTTGCGAGCCTTTTCAGCACGCCGTTCCCGGCATTCTCCCGCTGGGATTGGGTAAACACCTTCACAACAGACCGCACGTCAACGGCGATGTCCGATGGCGAGGTAGCGGTTGATCCCTTTTTTAACATAGTAATGCAATCCTTTCCTGAAAAAGTAAGCCGCGCATGCGGCGAGCGCCACCGCAATGATTGCGGGGTAATAGCCCGGCAGGTCGAACGGCGGTTTCCCAAGCAGTGCAAGCGATGGAAACCAGCCCAGCAGCCCCGCGGGAAACACCGTCAGCAGAGGCGCTTTCAACGCAAGCGGCATGCCGGAGAGTGGGAATTGCGCCAGGCTGCATTGCGCATCGATTACATAAGTTGAAATTTCCTCCGCTTGGGCAGGCGCGTAAAAGGCCACGCTAGAGGCAAGGTAAGAGGAGGCAACCAGGATCGCAACCGTAGCGGCCAAATGCCCGGCAAGCGCCAGCGCCCACCACCACGGCGGCCGGATGCCGAGCTTTGCAACGGCAATGCAGAGAAGCGCCGCGCCGGAAACCAGGTTGCTGCTCCCTGAAAACGGGATGAAGCCCTCTGTCATTAGCTGCACCGGCAAGGGGAGCGGTTGCATCAGCATGTGATCCACCTGGCCGCGCCCGATCCGGCGGCTGATATGCCCAACGTTATTGCTGGAGAAAAACACCTGATAAATCCCCGTCATCAGGGAGGTGTATCCGAGCATAAATAGAATTTCATACCGGCTCATTCCGCCGATTCCTCCAAATTTCCATGCCAGCAGAAATATGCCCGCGATCGAGGAGAGATTGGATATCACGTCCGACAGGATTGCAAGGGACGCAAACACTCGGTCCCGCAGTAGCCAGGCAAAATCCATTTTGGCATACAGCACATACAGCGATAAAAATTGTTTGAGGGATATTTTCTGCCTATCCACCAAAGCTCACCAGCCTCTCTCGTGATCTGCAAAACCATAAAATAGCCGCGGGCCAGAGCGTCAGGTTCCAGAACACCTGTGCCAACAGAATGCGCTCAGGCCGTGCCGTGCCGACAAACAATGCCAGCGGCGCACCGCCGAGGCTGCCGAAGGGCTGTAGTTCAAACACACGCGCTAACCCAAACGGCAGCAACCGAAAGGGCAGCACAGTGCCGGAGAAAAGCGCCACGATCGCTGTGCGAATCACATGGGCAAGCCAGGAGATGCCGCGCAGCTCAATCGCCACACAGGCAAACAGAAAGTCAATCGCAAACCCGAGTGAGATACAGAGCAGCAGGCTGGGGAAAAACCAAGGGCTTGCCGGCAAAACCGAAATCCCCAAAAACGGCGCGGCGCACAGCAGCGGAAGGGAGAAGAAAAGCAGCATCGGGATCCATCCGCCTACCGTTTCCGCCACGATCCCGCCAAAAATAGGGTCGGGCGGAGATAGAGCCTGTGTAGCTCCCCTTCATAGCACCAGCTCGATGCAAAGGTTTGCACCACCAATAAATCGGCCAATATCGCATTGAGATAGGTATAGGAAAGCATCTGCTTCAGCGTCATGCCGGTTTCTACGCCGCTCCTTGATAAAACGGACCAAAGGAATAGCAGCGGGATCAAATGCACGAGCCGAACGGCTATATTCGGGAGCAGATAGAAAATGCCGCCGTTCGTCTGGGCGCGCATCGCCATACGCATCGTTTGGCTATATTTTAAAATCATATGAAAATCATTCCTTCCCTGGGGCTGTTGCAACATGTAAGATTTTTCAACAGACCCCCAAAACCACTTGAGGGCCGTACAATATAGCCTCATTTTGCGTCTCAAGACGCAAAACCATGCTTTTTCTCAGCTTAGTGAACATTTTTTATTCAATATGCAACGCATCCTTAGAACAATCGAATTTGGGCATAAAAATACCCTGTGCAGATCGTTTTGACTGCACAGGGTACCATTCATTCCGTTTGGGCCTGGTTATGCGGCCCAGACGAAATATGGTGAAAGGCATTCAAAACAATCCGGCTTTTCTGCAAAAAGGGCAGACTTCTCCCCTGCTGCGGCAAAAGCTGCCGTCAGCATATGGTTCAATTTTGCCAAAAGGGCAGACTGCCCCCTGGGCGCGGCTGTTTTGAATGTGTAGCTGCGGACGATATCGCTGCCCGGAAACAGCTCCTTGCAGCATATATCGTTTCGCACGGCCAAATTCCAAGCTGTCCCTTTCGCCGGACGCATCAACCTTTCACCACCTTTCCACTTGTATTTGCTATTCATTATAATAGAATCCGTTTCATAAAGCAATCTGAATTTTATCAGGTTTTCACCTTTTTTTCCGTATACGCAGCGCTGAGCAAATTGTTACAACAGCAAACAGAAGCATCACATAGGGCAGTTCGAGAAAAACCGTTGCAGCGGCGCACAGAAAAAACAGGATAATTTGGATGGGCTTTTTGCCGCCGAACACGGTTTTGAGCGCCTGGAAATCGAGCTTTTCCCACATCGTCACAATTAAGATCACCGCCAGGACGGACAGCGGAATTCGCTCAAACACACCGCCCAGCAGTAAAACGGCGGCTAACATCAAAAAGCTGGAAAAAAGTGGAGCAACGCGCGTGGCTTGTTCCTTCTGCTCCTGCGCCGCCCCCATCGGCATTCCGCCGAAGAGCGGCAGGAGCATATTCCCCACACCCAGCGCAATCGCTTTGACGGATAACTTGCGTTCCTGTGACCATGCACTGCCGCTACAAACCAGAATCGAAAGCGCAATCGCAGCGGTGGAAAGAACCACGCCCCCTACCGGCGCAACTGTAAACCCATTGAACAGCAGCCCCCGGAGGAGGACAGCTTGTGGGAAAAGGCTCCCACCTCCAGAACCGGTGACTGCCCCGCGGACGGAACAAGGCAAAGGTGCAACCCCAGCGCGATGACAAGGCTTACAAATTGAGCCGGTATTTTCCGGTGAAGCTTTTTAAATTTACGCGGATAGGTAATCATCAGCACCAGCACGATTGTGCCATAGAGCACTGTCCTCCAATTTGCATGAAAACCAAAGCTGCGGTAGGAGAGCAGCATATCCACTGCGCTGACGCCGGTTGCATTGATGCCGAAATAATTGTTTGTCTGCAAAATCGTCATGACCAACGCCGTGCCAATGGTAAATCCGCCCGCGACCGGCGCGGGGATAAATCGCAGCAGCCTGTCCGCACGCAGCAGCAGCGCGGCAAACACCAGCACACCCGCAAAAATGAGGCAGTCAGCGCTGCCGGCAGCCCATAACGCCCTGCGCAGGCGGAAAACACCAAAAACACAATGCAGACCGGCCCAGCAAAATAGGCACGCGGCCTGGGACGAGCGCGGTCACGAGACTCGCCCCCACCGCTGCAATCAGCCCCGCGGGCATGCCAATCCCCGCCAGTGCGCCGAATGCCAGCGCAAAGGGCAGCATAGACATCGCCGCTATCCCGCCGGAAGAAAGGTCTTGCCCCACTTGTTTTCTATCGTAAGGAGCTTGCGTCAATCTCTGTTTCATTGTTCCTCTCACAATCCTGAAGATTTTACATTCATATATGTAGCCTGCCTTCGATTATACCGGACCGCATCGAAGGATGCAAGAAAAACGTTTTGCATCTTGGAATTCTGTGCTATAATAGGTTCCCGAAAACGCCGGTTCCCGCTCGGCGCGGCCTTGTGTTTCCATTTATTTTTTCATATCGGAGTGCAAATTGTAACAATGAGTAAGATGAAAAAAAGAACCAAACGTATTTTAAAGGCGATCTTCATTCCGATTGCCTGTATCACCATCTTTTTCCTGCTGAACTTTCTGCTAAACGCTGCCGCGGAACCGCGCGACCATGTATCGCCCGATTATGCCAAAACAGATCTTAACTCGCTTTTAGCGAAGGATTCTCTATCCGATTCGGATTATGAGCTCCTTTATCGGCAAACCGGCTTGGCAGGCCTGCCGTGCAAGATCTGCTCCTGCTGCCGGATGGCAGAGAAAAAATCCAACAATTCCAGGCAGATTTTTTCCGTGCGCCACGGATTGAATGCAAACAAAACTCCCTCACCGCCTTTCAGGAAAGCCTGACGGATGAGGCCGGCGGTCGGATTTATGGCTTTCAGCTTGCGCCTCTAAAAGATGGGGATATCCTTCTCACCCGCTCCATGCACTCCTTCGGTTGGAGCACGGCCATGCCGCCCTTGTTACAAGCGCCGCCGCAGGGCAAACGCTGGAGGCAATCTCACTCGGCGTGGATTCCACCTATCAAAGCACCAATGGGTGGCGCGATTGGCCCACCTTTATGCTGCTGCGCCCCAAGCCGGAATATCGGGAGAAGGCGGCTCAGGCCGTCGCGTTTGCAAACGAACATCTCGCAGGCATCCCCTATAACCTGGTAGCGGGGATTTTCACCTCCAAATTCCAAGAAGCCCCCGGCGGCACACAGTGCGCGCATCTTGTTTGGGAAGCCTATCAATCCGCCGGGCTCGACCTTGATTCCGACGGCGGGAAGATCGTAACTGTTAAGGATCTGGCCAACAGCGAATATCTCGATGTGGTACAGGTGTACGGAGTGGACCCTGAGGAGATATGGCCGTAAATGCAGTCGGACTGATCGCCTTACGATACAGGCATCCCCGCAGGGTCAGCCGATCCTGCGGGGATGCCTGTTTATCATTCTACGATCAATTGTCACTTTGTATCGTGCTTCGATTCCTGCTCTGTGCCATCATCCTCTTTGTAATAAGAAGCACGCTTAGAGCCGGAAAACAAAGAAACCAGAAGAAAAAGCAACCCGATGATACCGATGACCATACCGACGACTGCAATGGTTTCCTCGCTGGTCATCATAATTGCGCCGCTCAGAGTCAGTACAGCGCCGATGACCAATTTTCTTATTTCCTTTAACAATTCAAGTCACCTTCTCCTTTGTATGGAGACAATCAATATCCAGCCAAAACCGCTGGAACAGATTTGAATATCAGCCAACTTTCTAAATTGGCTTTTTGCTGTGGTCCTCCTATTTAGAATCATTCCCGGGAGCTTCTTCTTGCCCCTGTGGTTCCTTGTATGTTTTTCCCTGTTTTATACGAAACGAAAATTGACACGCTAAAAATATTCTTATATTTTATTTTTTTTGCAAATCTTGATGGTCATTGCGATCATCAACTTCAGTATTATCTCTTTTATTCAGGGAAAGCGATATAATGACAAACAAAATTCCCAAAGCGCCTAAAAACAACGATAAAATATCAAAGCCAGAACCGTTTACGGTAATACTAGCACAAATCATAATTGCGCTACTTAGAACGAAAGTGCATCCCGCGATTAAAAGCTTTATTTCTGTATACAAATTGTTATCTCCTTTCTTCCACTTGTGATTTAGTAAAATTTATTAAGATGCAGGAATTTCAACTCTCTTGGAGCCCGCAGTGCGGGACCACCGCATGCTCTCTTTACTATAAGTTACATTCAAATTAAAATTCTTGATATCTGCTCCAGAAACAGAGACACTGCTGAATACAATCCATTTATAATTATGCTCAAAATCTGCTCTTACATAATTAACCCTGCTAGAGCCTCTTGTTTGCAGCCAGCCGATCAAAAGCAAATCTGAAAGGCCATATGTATTCCCCAAAATTGCATTCCCCGTCGTTTGATCTCTTACATTAAAAATACAGCCATTCCAAAAATCAGTCCGCGCGGACACATGTGTTCCAGAAACGATATGATATTGATTCGCCTCACCCATTTCCGTCATAGTGGAATCCGACATCGTATAATTATTAAAATATGCTGTGACAGATATTTTATTCCAGCTCCATCCAATTCTCATCCTTCATCTCCATGGAAACCAGGTCATAATCTCCCCACATATCATTTAAAAAGGTCGTAGCATAAAAAGCGGCAATATAACAGAATTCCTTTGTATTTGAAAAATAAGCAACGTTGGAATCCGTCTGCATCTGGCCGGCATCTGACGAAAACAATGCAGGCGAGTCGTCCTTTATCCAAACAGCGCCGTAAGACTCCAACATCTCTTTCATTTCATCTTCATAGTTTGTCTGCACGATTTGCATTTTCTGATCCAGCGATTGCATATCCTGCTGCATTCCATCAGAGAATACGCTCCGCGCTTTCACATTGCCGCCCATTTCAGCACGGATAGATGCCGCCTCAGAGGAGTATCGGCAATAAATTCCCTTAATCTTCTGTTCGATCTCTCGATGAAATGTATCATATGTATCAGAACCTATCCCTATTTCCGGTTCTTGAATGGCCCACACGCCGCTTGAACACAGAATGCTTCCCAGCAAAAAAACACTAACCAGAACACGAATCCACTTCTTCATTTTTTAATTCTCCCTTTTATTGTAAAATCATTCTACAAACCTTCAATATTGACATGAATAGATTCCCCCTTCTTTACAATCTATAGTATTATATTACAACTTTTCCCTGATTCGTTAAACAGTTATAATCTACAAGAAATTGATATTATTTTTATGCACATTTTATGCTCAATTATAAATAACCGGAAGGCGGCAGATGCACAACGCACCTGCCGCCTTCCGTTTGTGTGTGAACTTCATCAAAAGGAGATAAAGGAAATGTTGTTGTAAAAATCTTCGCTTTGCTTATTTCGCCAGCGGCAGCACATACCAATAAACCGCCACGAAATGTAGCGTGCTGCCCGCCAGCACAAAGATATGGAACAGCGCATGGAAATACTTGACCTTCTTGCCGAGGCCATAGATAATCGCACCGACCGTATACACCGCGCCGCCCAGGATCACCAGCACAACGCCCGCCGTGCTCAGCGCGTGAAACAGGGGCTTTACCACGAACAGCAGCGTCCAGCCGATGGCGATATAGAGCACCATTTCCATGACCTTAAATTTTTCAAAATCGATCAGTGTTAGAATAATCCCCAGCAGCGCGCAGCCCCAGGTGACGCCAAACATCACCCATCCCGCCACATTGCTCTCGGAGCGCAGCGCGATCAGCACGCAGGGCGTGATTGTGCCCGCGATCAGCAAATAGATCACCGCATGGTCAACGATGCGCATAAACCGCTTTGCATTCCCTGCCGGCAAGCCGTGTAGAGTGCCGAGCAGAAATATAGGAGAATCATCGACACACCGTAAATTACGGAACTGACCACGCCCATCGCCGAGCCTAGCTTTGCTGAACGCACCGTGCACAAAATGAGCACGATAACGCCAAAAACCGCGCCCACCGCATGGGTGACGGAATTGATGATATCCTCCGCCTTGCCGTATTGAATCAGCGGCACTTTATCCAGTGACATAATCGTCCTCCCTCTCTTTTCAATCGGCCTATCAGTTCTTCTCTCTTTTGCGATACCCATCATAGCACTCTACACATCTCATGTCAATAGTTTCCGCAAATTAAAGTTTTAAATTCTTTTATTGATTTCGTCATATAATCTTGATACGGTTTTTAATACTATATAATCACTCCGGTGAGATCAAAAGGCGGAATATACTCCTCTTTTGCCGAGGATAATTCCTGCAAATATCCGCCGGTCAAGCCCAGCTCCAGCATTTGATCCACCACTTTTTCATATTCCCTGCGCGTGAGCCGCCGCTGAAGCTCTGGGAAGTTTTCCAGCTCCCCGCACGGCGTATACTGGCACATTAGGCTGACCAGCGTCTCCTCCGGTAAGTTTTCGCGGATCCAGGTGAGCGCTTTAATCGATTGCGCCGTATTGCGCGGCAGGATCAAATGTCGGACGATCAGCCTTTTTTCATCACTCCATTTTCATCAAAGGTCGCTTTCCCTACCTGCCTGCTCATTTCTAAGATCGCCTTCGAAGCATAGTCAAAATAATCTGCCGCACCGGAATAACGCAGCGAAACCGCACTGTCCACATATTTCAGATCTGGCAAATAAATATCAACGAGCCCCTCCAGGGCCTTGAGCATTTCTACCCGCTCATATCCCCCTGAATTATAGATAACCGGCACAGGCGAACAGTATTTTTTCAGAGCCTTTGCAAGCATCGGCGCATAGTGGGTTGGATTAACTAGATTCAGGTTATGCGCGCCCTGCTCAATCAGCCGGTCAAACATCCGCAGCAAGTTCTCCTCCGTCACCAGCGCTCCATAGCGGCCGAGGCTGATCTGCTGGTTTTGGCAATAAACACAGCGCAGCGAGCAGCCGGAGAAAAACACGGTTCCAGAACCGTGTTGCCCACTAATGCAAGGCTCCTCCCACTGATGCAGAGCCGCCCGCGCAACCACAAACCCGGCCGGCATCCCGCAAAATCCTCCAGAGGGCTGCGCCGGTTTCCGTAAGGCGCCGCAGCGGCGCGGGCAAGCAGCGCAGGAAAAAGCATCCATTATATGATCCTCCTTTCATAATGGGGCTTTTGAAAGATCGATTCTTTGCACTGCCCCCCGTTATCAAAACACAACGATTATGATAAAACGGAGTGGGAAAAAAGGCAAGCATTTGCGCCGGAAATTCAACTTTCCCGCTTAACAAAACAGATGGTATCAGGTATAATAGGCACGGAGCATTCATTTCTTTACCGATATCAAAGGACAGGAGAGATTTTTTATGACAAAGATCCTCGCGCACCGCGGCGCAAACAAGCACGCGCCGCAGAATACGATCCCCGCATTCCTCAAGGCAATCGAGCTCGGAGCGGATGGCGTGGAAAACGACGTCCATCTAACAAAGGATGGAGAACTGGTCATCTGCCACAACTACACCATCGATGAAACCTCCGATGGCAAGGGCAACATCTCCGACTACACGCTGGAAGAGCTCAAAAAATTTGATTTTGGCTCCTATTTTTCCCCTGATTTTGCAGGAACGAAAATCCCCACTTTGCATGAATTTTTGGAGATTGCGGATCCGTTTTCCATCATCAACGTGGAGATCAAAAGCCCAAAATCCGGAGAAAAAGATATCGTCCGCAAAACGATTGCGTGCGTCAAGGCGCATCATCTTTTTGATCGTTTAATCATTTCAAGCTTTGATCCGCGCCTGCTGGTGGAAGCGAAGGAAATTGACCCAAACACTCGCACTGGCTTCTTATATTCCCCTGATTCCCCCGTGATCGAGCAGGTTTATGACGATCCAATCGCTTATGCAAAACAAATCCATGCCGACGCCCTGCATCCCCTGATCGCCTATGTAGACGAGGATTATTTAGATGATTGTCATAAATCTGGAATCATTGTAAACCCATGGACAGTCAATCTGGAGGAAGCCATGCGTCTATGCAGCGAGTGGGGATCAGATGGTATTATCACCGACACGCCGGATGTGGCAGTGAGCGTTATTCGATAAAGGTTATTGTTACCCGTCTTTTTATGATTCGGAACCAAACGCCTGGGAAGAGGTTTTCCAGGCGTTTTATTTTTGCTGCCTTTAGGCTTAACAAAACCCCTGGTTGAACCAGGGGTAGATAAAAAAGCCTTGGCAAATAAAACCTCCATGCTACAATCAAGATGGTTTGGCAACCGCATCAGGAAAGAGCAAGGAG
>ENA-OQDW01000211-OQDW01000211.1-human-gut-metagenome-genome-assembly--contig:-NODE-211-length-24630-cov-5.272375_pt1 | contig 24630 bp, 23 predicted proteins | sample MGYA00242784_ERZ504613 | MGnify/ENA primary metagenome ERZ504613 (study PRJEB26092, sample SAMD00036330) | human gut metagenome | host: Homo sapiens | study: EMG produced TPA metagenomics assembly of...
TCCTTGGTAATCTCCATAATGATATCTTTTTATGTTTGTAACTAATTGGATTTCAACTACAAAGATACAAAAAACATCGGAGATTACCAACTTTTTTAGGCACTATTTCTTATCCCGAACTGAGGTATATCTTCAACCATGAATGCCAGAAGTTCGCCATCTGTAAGACTTTTTACCTGATGATTGCATCCCTCATATTTGGTATTTTGCAGTTTAGCAAAATTATAAATGAGTTTTCGTGTATTTAAAGCAGCTTTCTCTCGCAGCATAGGATCCTTGATGCTTTTGAAAATATCATGCTCTATCTCTGTTAATTTTCCATAATGATTTTCCTTATCTTTAAGAAGTATAGAAAACCAAGGGAATTGTCCTGTTGTAATATAATGATAATAAAAAGGAGCAAGATCTATAATTGTCTTGTTATAGATACTATTAAGCATTTGTGCATCTATTTTTTTCTTTGCCATCTCAATCATGTCTTCATCGATGTTATTCGCATCCTTAATTTTCAAATCAGAAAATGCTTGCTCGATATTTTTATTTAGAATGATACGTGCCTGGATAGGATTCGAATGCAGGCTTTGAGCATAAAGATCAATTGCCTGCGCATATCTGTAGGTTCTAAGGAAACAAAAAATAATTCTCTTATAAAGACCAAAAATCTGCATTGCGTCTTTACCGGCACATTGCTTTAAAGTATAAAGCGATATTGAATAGTTATCGCTGCATACAGATGAAGACTTATGAAGGTCATGGCGAATAGGTGCTCCTGCAGAATTCCACATTTTTCGACCATGCTTTCTTGTATTGCAAAATTGTCTAAAGAAAGATTCCTCAATTTTAGCGAATTTCTCTGCTTGTTCAAGATAAGCAGCATAATCCCTAAAACAAGTTGGAGTATCACAAGCATACATCTGAACCCATTCGGCACCTGCCTTTTTAATATTGCATTCATGCCCTTCTGCTTCAACAAGGATTTCAGAAAGATACTTTTTAAAAGCATCGCAATCATTAGTTATAGAGCATTTACTAGGGCATCGACAAATCTATCTTCTACTATCTTAGAATCAACAAGGGAAGAAGTGTAAAATTCTTCATCAAAAGGAGAGATATTGCCAAAAAGGTCGGCCACAAAAGAGTTCTTTTTGGTACATAAGCATTGCTCAAGGCATTTACCTATTATTGCAACTGACTTTGCTGTCAAACCATTATAATTCATACTTTGTTTTTAATTATTTTACCTCTGCCAGCCTTTAGCAAAGTTGTTAATAAATTCCTCCTTTCCAGGCTGAGCCAAGAAAGTTGGTGGCGATAGTTTCGCAAGCTGTTATCCTGTGTTGGCTTACCACCCACCATTCGCCTACAAAATTAACAAAAATATTTCAAAAATAAGACAAACTTACTTATTTTTTTTTTCAATTTCTGTATATTTTATGCTACATATAAATAAAATGCACCTAAAACCCATATTTAAGTGTATTTAATTTACTATAAACAACTTAGCGAAATATTTTATCATCCATTTCACAATAGTTTCTGATAAGGAAATAAAGGTTGCAATCCATCTTTCCGATGATTGCAACCCTTTATAGAAGACCTTTAGGTAAAAGTTACCACAAAGCCACTTTACCTACACCTGTTATTTCTAATGAAGCAGGGATATTTAAAGTTTCTCCCTTTTATACTATAGTAATCTTCGTATCATCCCATACCAAACTGCGCTGAAAGTCTGGCAACCGGGCTTTACACAAAGGACATCAAACTTTTTATCATGTGATTCTACAGCCATTGTTTCAAATCGTTTTTATTATCAAACATTACTGCATCGCACTTACATTACTTTCTATAAAATCAATCTCATCTTGCGTGAGATTATACTTTTGGTATAAAGCAGTATCAAGTTCGGGGATAGACAAATCCCAATTTATGCCTGATTGTTGCGTAAAGTTCTGAAGAGGAACCGCTCTCCATGCCTCTCTTGTGGTATGCTGAGTAACTTTAAATATTCCCAACATACAACGAGCAAATTTTGTTTTAACATACTTTAAGCAAGACTGCGCTTCAAATAAAGTATAGAAATTTCCAGCAGAAAGGAATGTCGTATTTTGGGCACAATAAGGACCACAAACAAAAGGATCGGACAAACTTTCACCAAATTTACCTGAACCATTAGCTACAGGAAATGCAATCTTATAGCTTTCAAAGTTATCAGGCAACTTTAGATACTCTTTCTTTATCCACTTTGCAATTCTCGTATCATTCTCTCTGCCTACAACTAGAGCATAGCCGTCACCAGCAGGCTTCTCATCCGAGAAAACCTCTGGGAAAAGCGAGAACGCAGTAGTACCTAAATCAAATCGATGCCCTTTACTTTGTCTTCCTTCCAGTTCAGGGTTTTCTTTATAGAACAACTCGGTTAACTGGTACAAATCACGTGAATATACTAATTTTGAGAAAGACTCTTCACCTAGTGATTCTACCTTTTCTTGTATTGTACGTAATTCATCATGAAGAACAAAAGTACCAATTGGTCCTATAACGTTTTGTTTATCCCACATAGTTACAGCAACTCCGCCTTTAATGTCCACAGCATCAAACACCTCATCGCTCTTCTTCCAATATTTTACTACTTTAAAATGCTCATCATTAAGCATCTTTTGATTCCATGCTTTTGGAGTTTTACCTGCATTAAACAGGAATCGTCCAGGGTGTATCAATGTACCTAAGTCACCAATCTCCATACCTATACTAATGAAATGATGGTATAGAGGTTCCTTGTTTACTCCTACCTGGTAAGGAGGATTGCTTACGACTGCATCAAACTTCATATTTCTATTATTATTTGCTTTCCAAAATTCTTTGCCATTTTTCACATCTTCCACAAAATGCTGTGGATTGTTCTTTAGAGTCTCAATGATGTCTGCATTGTTATTACGTACGTCTGTGTAACACTTTGCATTGACTTTAATATTAGAGAAACCGACAAGTGTGCGATTGGTAATTCTTTCAGCCATCTTGGTTTTACAAACCACAAAGATGTTCTTCTCTATCACTTTTTTCCATACGTCAGCCTTTTCTTCATTAGTCAACTCGGGACCAAAACCTTGTTGTTTTTTACATTGAAGACGATACAACGTATAAGCCATATATAATGGATATAGGCCGGTCTTTGAATTGAGTTCTAGAATATTCGGCGCTGGCGTAAAGAACACACGCTTTGTTACTTCTCTGTCTTCACCCACAAACCGAGGTTCAGACAAGAGATCTTCATCTCTATGTTTCTCTCCAAAGAAATCATAACCACCCACTGTATCACTCAGGTGCATATTGACTACTCGCCAAGGAGTAAGAACAGTTTCCTTGTCAGGATAGCGGAATTCAGAGATGATGTCTGCTATTCCGTTAACACGCTCATCTACAGGCTTACCTTCTAAAGCATTGACCTTTTCATAGATAGATTCAGCCCATGCTATGAAGCGTTCGTTCTTTATAATATGTGCAACCTTGATAAAGTCTGCTTTGGTTAATCCTTTAGGCATAAACTCCTCCCACGATTTTTCGTCGATATCCTTGACAAACTTATCAATGGTAAAAGAATCACTCAATTTGTCTATAGCTCCATAAATGAGCATAGGGAAACGAATGATGATTTTTTCGAGTATCTCATATGCCTGATCGCCCTTAGTCTTATTCTTCTTGCCAATTTTAGGTTCTTTAGGTTCCTTAATTGTCCCCGAAGATGAAGAGCTTGTTGTAGCACCTTCGCCAGTAACTCCTTCGCTGTTAACCTTTACCTTTCCTCTGCTTTTTTTACCAGATGAAGACACGGACATTTTTGCATCTATATTTTTCAACAATTCAAACACATCATTACTAATATTATCTAAATTGTCGAATAGTTTACGAGTATGTCCTCTCATAATCTCTTCCGAATAGGCACGATTGACCTGCTTCATAAAGCTACGAGTATCAAAATTGACAGTCTTGCTTCCATCAATGCTAATGACAGAACAAAATCTCAGAAAGCGTTCAGTCTCTTGAGCTTTCTTCTGACCAAAATTCTTGCTACCACTACCACGACTTATTTCTGTCAGATAATTATCAATAACCGTCAATGTACGATCAGGAGCAAAATCGAAAGCATAGCATTCACGCTTTGTCTTTCCCCTGAATGGGGTCTGACAACGGAAGATAGTCTGAAGATAACGAGCAGCCTTCGTCTCATATGAACCAGACAGCATCAAGACGGCCGTCCATTCTGGAACACTGACACCAGTCGTACATCTGCCACAAGTCAGAGTAATTGTTTTCTCATGAGTTCTGATGGCATTTTGCACTTTAGCCAAAGCTTCAGTTTCCTTCTTATCACGTGTAGCGTTATCTTCGTTTTCACGCTCAATATCACTATCACCCTTGCCAGCAATGTTTACTATTTCATAGTCACGGAAGTAGTTATCCTCCTTATCTTCACGCAATATAGCGCTCAGACAACGAGCCGCATCTACACCAGGAATAGACCACAGTGTATGTTGAAAATAATCACGATACTCGCTTGTTGCAAAAGGATAATTGAGTTCTTTATTCTCACCATCCTTAGTCATCAGTTTGAGAAAAGCACGTACATCATCTTCATGCACGAATTTATCCGTATCAGCGTCAACACGGAAAAACTCTGTAAAGTTGAAATAGTCATTTTCGTCATGACTATAATTAGTCATCACTTCACCAAGATTGTAAGTACATATATTCAATCGAGCCAATCCCTCGTAAGGATTCTTCTCGTCAGGATGCTCCTTGGTCCAACGTTCCTTGGCATCCTGCTCCATATTGTAATCCCATCGGTAGATTTCCTTCTCTTTGAAAAGCTTTAGAATATTATATGGCGTACCTGAGAGATACAGGCTCTTCATCTGTTTGTTCTTCTGGAACTCTGCAACTACAGCCTTTCCTTGTTCTGTACGAATACCCTCATGAGCCTCATCGATGATAAGCAAATCCCATTTCTCCTTGAAAAGTTCGTTGTTCTTGTCAAACTTACTTTTCTTGTTTACAGTCTTTGAGCCACGGATATCCTGAATAGATGCAAAATAAATATATTTATAGTCTGGATCATGCTCGGTATATTGTTTCAGCACCTCCAAACCACCTGCAATCTTTTGTCCATCCACAAGAAGTTTATTCTTTACACGAGTTACATAGTGGAATCCTGGCAACTGCAACAAATTGAAGTCTTTGAACCAACCATCACGAACCGCCGGACGATGGGTAAGTATCAATACACGATTAAAAGGCTTACGCTTGACAACTTCCAAGGCACACAGTGTCTTACCAAAACGCATTTTGGCATCCCACAGCATTTTGGAACCATGCAGAAATTGAGTAAGAGTTTTTGTAACAGCTAACTCCTGTTCTTCTCTCAGTACAATCTCTGTCTTTTTCTCTCTTGCAGATGCAGTTTTCCAATCCTTTCTCTCAAGAAGTGACTGATTATGCTTAACTGCATTAATAGCTTTTATTACCAATTCTGTCGTTACAGGATACCATTCCTTTGGATTGTATTCTAAATTAGCAAATTCAACAGCATGATAACCACTGTTTTCCAAAACATCATGTACATCATGATCATCAAAGCCAAATTCCTCACCATCAGCTTCATAGATAGCAAGTTCGGTATATTCCAGTTTATACTCAATAGCTGCGGTACCTGTTTCTTGAGTGATTCTTGCTTTTGCAGCCTTTATCAACAGTTCGCAATCAGGGGTAAGGTCTTGCCACTTTTTAAAATAGTTGATAGTAGCCTTACCCACTTTGAGCATATTGTCATGCCTGCCATCATCTATACTGAACGCATAGATGAGTGTATAGTCGTATGTAGGTTTATGCTTTGCCATATTACTTATTATTGATGAGATCAACAAATCTTATATTTTCACCAGCAGGAGGCTCCTGCTTATGCCATTCCTTTATCAGGCAAAGAGTCTCGTCTTCAAATAGTTCTTGGTTATTTGACATTCTTTGCAGCATTGGAATGCCCTCTACTCCAGGCAATGTTCCTTGAAGTCCATCCATTTGCCAAATGTTCCATGAAATGACTTCAACAGGCTTTTCCAAAGCTTCCTTTAAAGGAAATTTTCCCCACTTATCAACATAGAAATCTATATAAGTCAACAATAAAGCCTCACGAGCAAGAAGAACATTATCCCCTTGCCAATCAAATCCATAAACAGATTGCAAGGCTCTGAGAGCCCATCTTCGCCACTCACGTTTATTTAACTTTGTTGGTTCGCTCTTGGTAAATTGATTTATCAACTTGAATTTGCGGTCTAGCAAACCAATTCTGTCTTGAACAGGAATGATTTCACCTGTTGTGACATCATATCTGCTTACCAGATATGGAGCCTCTCCACATGCCATTTCCAGTCTCTGGAGTTTTACATACTGCTTCCAATCATAATTATCAGGTATATGTATCTGACCTTTTGGAACAGAAGTCCATGTCTTATCAGCATTTTCTGTATTGAATATTCCTTCTGTTCCGAACCAAGCATCATCAAGCAAATTGTTCTGAGAGTTGCATATCCAAGCTGGTGTAAATACTTCCGCTTTATCCTCAGTTCTTGATTTACGCAGTTCTTCATTCTTCAAAATACGAGGTTTGATGATGCCGTTGTTTTCACCAGTAACGAGGTTTGGAGTAATTGGTTTATCCTTAGCATATGATTCACCCATATAGGAGTAGTCATTTGTACCCCAGACAATATATGAAGCAGAACCAGAATAATGAGTTCGGGTTCTATCTATCAACAATGAGTCAAGCAAACCTGAGTAAAGCTTACTTATCTCATCCTCCGAGATATCGATTCTGTTTATATCTATTGAAATTGACTTAGTCATATCTATTCTGTTTATCTTCTTATCTATAGCGAATCGCTTTATAGAATGAGTGCAAAAATACAAATAAATATTGAGAACACGACGAAAAAAATAAAAAATCATAAAGTATTATCATAAAAAATATTTTTCCGCTTATTTAGTTACAATATTTGGCTAAAAAATGATTCTGCCAATGAGACCAACAAAGTGAAGGTTATTACCAACGAAAAAACTAAGGAACCATCAAATACGATAGAGTTATTGAACTCTTATATATAAAAGGTATAAAGGGTTGCAATCCATCTTTCCGAAGATTGCAACCCTTTTTCTTTTATCCTTATCTAATGACTATCATCTATAGTCAACATCATAACGTGGCATTAATGAGAAAAGAAACAAAAAATAAATTTCTAATCTCTCAAGCACCCTACCGGCACAACATATACGCCGTCCTGCGGACGCTGGTAGGCATATTTACCGACACCAGTCAACACCATTTTGAAAGAAGGAGACTTCATCTTATCGGTATCTATTTTACTTAATTCTTGCTTTATATTCTTTCATAAAATCTCATTTTTAATTCTTGATACAAAAATAACATATTTTGCTGAATATCAAGCAAATAAAACAGTTTAACCTTGTTATTTTCCTATTCCGTTGTGGCAGTTGGCGCTTTTTCGTTGTGGCAGTTGACCCAATTCTGTTGTGGCAGTTGACCCAAATTTGTTGTGGCAGTTGGCGAAATTATTGCTTCTGATACATGTTTTATCCTGTTTCATGGGCCATCACCGGCAACATAAAGAGCCGCAGCTACGGCACCTGCAGAGAAGTAGGCTTCAGCTATCCCAACCATTTCGCCCGCCTCTTCAAACAAAAGACGGGAATGTCTCCTAGTGCTTTCAGAAAACAGCTGTTAAAAGAATAATCATGCCTGTATCAGGAAGCAACGATGGAATGACTGAACTTATGATGCTTGACCATCCAGCGGTATACAACCACACAGATGATAACAGAGAACAGCGAACCGAACCACGTCGTGATACCCATAGGATAGAGCGTATCCGGATACATCTCTGAGGCAAGATAAGCCAACGGAATTCTTACCAGGATGACCGACAGGAAATTATAAACAAAAGAGATGATGGAATAGCCGCAGGCTGTAAACAAGCCTGAGAAGCAGAAGTGAATGCCGGCAAAAAGACAATCATAAATATATCCCTGCAGATAAACAGCTCCTTTTTCTACAACAACAGGATCATCGGTAAAGATACCCACTGCCACCTCCGGGAAAATCTCCCAAACGGCAATCATCAGCATGCCATAACCCAAGATGATGACAAGAGAACAGCGCAAAGTTTTAAGCACACGTTCTAAATTACCTGCACCATAGTTTTGGGAACAGATGGCAGATACGGTAGACAGCATGGCAGAAGGAAGAATAAAAACCAGACCGATAAACTTCTCTACGATACCCACAGCACCGGCATCATACACACCTCGTCCATTGGCAATTACGGCAATGGCAAGAAAGCCCAACTGGATGAAACCATCCTGCATAGCTATCGGGAAGCCTATCTTCAGAATACTTTTTACCGTCTGACGGTTTGGACGGAAATCATGTCTGTGAACATCAAATACTTCTCGGTGACGCCTGATAGCAATGAGGGCTACTATCACACTGAACATCTGCGACAAGGTAGTACCCAATGCCGCACCTCGGCTCCCCACCCCAGATATCCGATAAAGAAAAAGTCGAGAAGGATGTTCACCACACAGGCTACAGCAACGAAATACATCGGACTCTTCGAATCACCCAACCCACGAAAGATTGAAGCTATCACATTATATGCCATGATGAACGGAATGCCGATAAAGCATACCATGAGATAATCACGGGTACCTTCCACAGCCTCTGGTGGCGTATCCATCAATCGGACAATACCATCACGGCAACAAAGCAACACCAGCGCCAACAATATACTCAAGATAAAGAACATGGTAGCAGTATTACCAATAACCCGGGAAGCCCGGCGCTGATCCTTTGCACCGATGGCATGAGCCGTATTCACAGTAGTACCCATAGCTAGACCGATGACTACGCAAGTAACAAAATACATTACCTGCGCACCATTAGATACAGCCGTAGTACTATCTACATTACAATATCTACCTATCACGAAAAGATCGGCCAAACCATAGAGAATCTGTAGGAAATAAGCCAGAATATAAGGTAACAAAAAGGTCGTGATATTCCCCCAAATGCTACCTTGTGTCAAGTCTGTTCTATTCATCGGTTGCAAAGATACTATAAAAAACAGAAATAGCGAGACAATCTTACTTATTTTTTCTCAAATTCTGCAAATTTGTGATATATCACCAACATTCACGGAGCCGTGGTTACCTCATACCGGACATACAAAAAAAAACTCCGAAGAATCAAGATTGATTCTTCGGAGTTTTTGTACACCCTTAGGGATTCGAACCCTAGACCCACTGATTAAGAGTCAGTTGCTCTACCAACTGAGCTAAGGGTGCCTCTGATAAAAGCTTTGTTTTCAAAAGCGAGTGCAAAGGTAATACATTTTTCTGAAACCACCAAACTTTTATGGATATTTTTTGAAAAAATCTTTCATTTTATCCATTATGATTGGTTCATGGAAGCATTATTCCTTCAGCCAACTACCTATCAGACTGATGATTTCCTGTCTTATAGGCTCTGGGAACGACAAGATGCGAGTTTTGTGCGAACCGCCATGACACATATAAACATGCAGGTTCTTCTTGTTCTTGGTGAAAGGCAAGCCGTAAATGCCCGAAGCTCCCCATGGGTCGATATCACCATAAATATAAACCATCTTCGGATCATTCTTGGTCAGGAACTCTACCGTATGATTATAGAGTGCTGGCGAGAACTTCACGTTTTCTGCCCCCTTTGGCACCATCAGTTTCTTCAGATAGCCCTTAGCTGTCTTGATACTGAGATATTTCTTGAATGGTTTGGTATAATAGCCGTAATAACCCAACTCCCGGGCTGCCTGCACATCAAATGAGGCTGTGGCATTATAGTTGGTGAAATAGTCTGGTTCACACATGTTGATCCAGTAATCAAACACCGTCTTGTCATCTGCCTCTCTTGCAGGAATCTTGTTGATGTCTTCTCCCCACTGCCAGAAAGCAAAGGCGTATTCGAATACAGAGTAATCAAAAATCTCTGCCAGCGGAGCATTGAATACATATTTCTTATCGTTGCAATATTTCTCGAACATTGGCAGCAACGCAGCCTTTCGCTTGAAGAGGAGCAACTGGAAATCGAGCACCTTCTGTCGGTTTTCCTTGGTTGATACCTGATATTGCAGGAACTTCTCATGTCGTCCATCCTCCACACCCTTGTTGAGCGGAGCTACGTATGGCACAGAAATATCTACATCATCAGGGAAGTAAGAACGGTAGAACATCGTAGTCTGTCCACCCTTGCTGATGCCGGTAGCAATCCATTTTCCCTTGTACATCGCATGCAGGGTCTGGTTTACATGATGCAGATCATAGAGCGAATTCTCAACGGTAAGATAATCCCAGTTGCAAGGACTAGGCATCGACTTGTCGAAATAACGGTACTCTACGGTAATGATATTCGTATCGAAGAGTTTGGAAAGTTCTTCAATATATCCTTCACGCAGCGCATAGTTGGCATTATATCCTTCTGTCACGAGCACGGTAGGACGGTCGAATCCTCTATGGCAGAGCACCACCCTCTGTTCGAAATAGCCCTTGGATGCATCCTTGGCATCGAGCTGTTGCTTGATAAAGAACACATACTTTTCCGGGAAATGCGTACTTTTCAGCGTTTCCACGTTACTTACTCCAGGCAATGCAGCCAGTTGCTTACCAGCCACGCCCAGTTCTGCCGCCAGCATCTGCAAAGGCAGGATGAAGAGCAGCAGCATCAATTTCAAAAATCTCAGTTTCATCTGATTCTCTCTTTTTATTTATTATATTCTAAAATTCAAGATTGCAAAATACATTCTATATGTTTTCTAAAATCAGAACAAGAATCCTGCATTGATATAGAATCCTACATTCTTACCCAAGCTAGAATAATTAGCCTGAATGCTTACCGGACCCAATACGAAATCATAGGATGCTCTCAAGGCTCCTCCCCACAAATCATCACCGATGAGAATATGGGAAAACTTGCGGGCTTCCTTGCCATACTCTCCCAGAGCGGTAAGATAGAACTTTCCTTTCACCCGATAGCGGAAACCAAGCTGACCTGTCACCACATTGCGCTCCAGCAGATGAACATGCTGCGCACTCTCCCATGCCACTTGCCAAGCAGATAGTAACCGTCAGCTACTCCACCTGCATAATTCTGATAAATGGCTGGTACGGAACTGCCAAACAAGAAGCGGCTCTTGAGCTTAGGAAGCAGATAGAATCTGGAATTGAGACGTACGGCACATTCTCCTTGAAAAACAGCTTCACCGAAAGGATTACCATCAGCATAATGTATTCCATCATCCGTATGCAGAATGCCCTGAACCTGAATGCGGCTACCACGGGTCGGGAAATAGCGGCGGTCGTAAGTATCCATCACAACAGATGCAAAGTAGTTCAGAAAATGGTCTGACGAACGTGTCTGTATGCTTCCGTCGCGTTCGAACATATCAGAATGATAATGATAATAATCAAACTGCACTCCCGATTTCAATCTGAAATTACCGATATCGCGGGTATAGAATCCAGCGAAAGAATGCGAAAGAAACTCCAGGGCATCCAACTTATGCTTATCAGCATAAAGGTCGAAATCATAATGAGCCATACGATAGGAAATGCCAATTTTCGCTCCGAAAAGGTTGCCATAGGCATATTTCATTTCCAGATATGGATTACGGGAAATGCGTCCTGTAAAGGCATAATGATGACGGGTAGAAACTGCTGGTTATTGGATATCTGAGCTATGACGCTCGCCAGATCCTGCGTATCAAAACGTGCACCTACACTGATTCTTCTGGATTCGTTGGGTTCCAGCATGAATACCAGGTCATAAGGTTCCTCGTTAGACTGTCTGTATTCTACACGCGAAAAGATATTCAGTCCCCTGAGCATAGCAAGTGTGCCATCTATCTCCTCAGGACTGACTTCCGAATTCTCCCGTAAAGCAATTTTCTTTCTAATCCACTTTTCCTCCTCTCCGCTGATGCCTTCTATCCGGATGCTTCCTATATGATAAGCTTCCGTCTGAGAAGGTTTCGGCTGTTTGAGGCGTTTATCCTGTAATGTATCATCAGAGGCTACAGAATCACAAGCATCAGCATAGATATACTTTCTCAGAGCTATCAGCTCATCCCATTTCTGGCGGGCAGCCTGTTCTCCCCGCTGTATCATGGTATCAATGGCTTCAGACTGGAAGCTGGCTGCCGAATAACCTTTCAGAGAAGGATTGATATAAAGATCGGCTTCAGCCATATTCTTCCGGTATTTGTTCTGCCCCATCATACTTATGAGCTGTTCAACAACAGAAGAAGCCGATTTCAGTTCTTCCTTCTTCTTCCAACCGGTACTCAAATCTACACAGATAATCACATCCGCTCCCATTTCCTTTGCCACATCAACCGGCAGATTGTTCAAGGCGCCTCCATCCACCAGCATCTTCCCTTTCCATTCTACCGGAGCAAACACGCCCGGTATCGACATGCTGGCACGCATCGCCAATGGCAACGAGCCCGATGAAAACACGACCTCCTTGCCTTCTACCAGATCTACCGCCACGCAACGGTAAGGAATAGGCAGGTTGGAGAAATCATCCACCTGATGATACCCCACGGTAAGTTTAGAGAAAAGGTTAAAGATATTCTGCCCCTTCACATAACCGGTTGGCAACGAGACCTTTCTCTCTTTGGAAAGAGGAATATGAACGATATATTTCTCCCTTTCTTCTTTAGAAAGAAAAGTCTCCGATTCACGTTTCACCTGGTCGCTCAAAAGGAAAAGCCAGTTCTGGTTACGGTAGAGGCTATCAATATCAGCAGCATCGTAGCCGATGGCATAGAGTCCGCCCACGATGGCACCGATACTGGTTCCGGCAATATAATCTACAGGAATATCAGCCTCTTCCAGCACCTTGAGCACACCTACTTCAGCCGCGCCCTTGGCACCACCTCCACCCAACACGAGCCCCACCTTCTTGCGTGGCTGCTGGGCTTGCAGAGGAGTATATGCAAAGAAGAAGCAGAATAAAACCAAAAAACATAATATCTTATCTCGATGTACCATCATATTGCTCCTTATTAAAATGAATAACTGACACGGCAAATACTCTTCACTCTTCACCAACCCCTCTGAAATACCGATAAACAGGGCGGTTGGCGAAGGTGAAGAGTTCTCTGAAACTCTTCACCAACTCTTCACCACTCTTCACCTAAATACTTTTTCAAGAATCCGACAGAAAAGAGAAGAATGATATTTCTTTTCCTCCATATTTCTTTTGTTTTTAAAGTTATATAAAATCACTTGTATTTTGAGACAGAGAACCTTTTTGGATTCTGTCTCATATCCCAAATGTCAACAATATGCACCACATCCAAGGATTCATCATAATAATAAACCAACTTGAAATTACGCATAAAATTAGCACCCCGAAGCAAATAGCTAAACTTTGGTGCACCAAGAAAAGGGGGCTTACCTTCAGGATATTTTCTCAGGAAGTTCTGGATTTTCATCAGTTCCTCTTTCCATCTTCGAGCTGTTTTCTTACAAAAATTCTCATAAGCATCGATAATATACTGGCGTTCCTTTTCTTCATACAGTTTGTGAACAACTATTTCAGCCATGGGAATTCCTCATATAACGTTCGTTAAAGGCATCAACAGATTCCCATTTAGAAGGATCATCCTTAATGGTTTCACAATAATCGATACTATCCAAAAGACCCTCATAACTAAAATGATTTTTAAGAACAGGTATTTCATCTTCCTGCTCTATCCCAGAATCAATCACATGATGAGACACAGACTCTGATGCAACAGATGCATAAGCAGGCGATGGCTCGCAGACCTTATCCCCTGCTACCTTAGATTCATCGATATGATATTTCCTTTCCTCCATATTTCTTTTGTTTTTAAAGTTCCACGTTACTTATTGGTGCAAAAGTACGAAGAAAGATTGGTATTCGCAAGAAAAATACTATAAAATTGCGGAGAACACTGAAATTTAACGGATTATGCGGATTAAGTTGGATAAAAAACGACCCGGTATATTTTTTTCTTCTTAAAATCTTTGGAGTATCAATAATTATCTGTATCTTTGCAGCGTTAGTTCCAGCCGAGCCTCTTGACAAAGCTTAAATAGGCTGAGCTTTTTTCATTTATAAATTATGACTATGAGTAAGGTAAACTTCTATGATATATATATTCATTTCAATGATGATATAATGCTGGAGCCATCCTTTTCCGTCAACTATAAGGATGAGAGCGCATCATATAATTTCAAGAAATTAAAGTTTGATTATGCATTTATTCCCAAGGATCAACAACGTCTGGTGAATTATTGGGCACACCTTCATCAGCGTGAGCTGATGGACCACTATCACTATATCAAAAAAGTGAAACCCCTTGCCAAAATTGAGAATTTAAGCAAGATAAGGGAAATCCACATAAAGCCATTAGATACAAAAGACAAACTGGGAATCATATTTGTATGGTATCAGGAGGATTACAAGCTGATTATCTGGTTTAGCAATATGGAACGTAAACTTATAGACATCAAGAAACTCATGCTTTCTGATGAAGAAAAGTTCAAGCGTTTTTATGACATAGATTACTACGAAAGCTACAAAGTAAATCCATATAGCATAATATGGGATACAGAAATCAAACTGACTGCAAAAGAACTCTATAACATCGCTGAGCCACTTCCGAACAACGTAGATTTCAAGGAATTGGACAAAGGAATCTTGGATGAGATTGCCGAAGAGCAAGAAAGATTAAAACGGGAGAACCATTCTTTCACCTCAGACGTAGGATCCTGCTTTTGGGGCTGTCTCGCCTTTCCTATCACACTTCCTGCACGCATCCTCTGGTTTATTTTGAGAAAAGCTAGAATTCGCTAGATTGCAATACTTATTCCTACCCAATACACTTTGGCTAACGTTCAAAGTGTATTGGGCAGTTTTTTATATTACCGAAAATCATAAAATCTATTTTTTGAAATTCTGCAAGAAAAAGCCTTTCAACTTTTATTTCTACTATTTCCATCCGGTATTGCCTTTCGCATCTGCTCTTCAAATTCATCTATGGAAATCCAATAGTCAGGATCATCCAAGTATTTCTCTACCTCTTCACAATGCTCCATCACCTGCTCCAGCGAGCGCCCCATAGGATAGGAATCGGTATCATAAGCCTCATCCCATGATACGGATGATGCTGATGTTGCCGAACGATAAGCAGGTGATGGCTCACAAACCTTATCCCCCGCAATCTCCGATTCATCGATATGATATTTCTTTTCCTCCATATTTCTTTCGCTTTTAAATTCTACATTGCTTATTGGTGCAAAAATACGAAGAAAGATTGGTATTCGCAAGAAAAATACTAGAAAATTGCAGAGAAAGCTGAAATATAATGGATTATGCAGATAAATTCCCCACGCAAAGAACAAAATAAAGCCAGCCTTCTCCTGCAAAAAGACTGGCTTTATTTATCATTATTGCAGCATTTGCTTCATTTGTAGCAAATGCTCTTACATATCAAACAGATTTCCCGTTGCCACAGAATACGATACCTTGCACTGGTTGCAGATATCAGTAATCGTAGCGCCACTTCCACTCAACGAGTAGAACACGCTCTCGCCTATCAAAACATACTCCAGGTGCGGTTCATTCTATCCTCAGGCTCCAAAGCGTTGATTTTCTTATCCACTCAATGGTTGCCGTCTGTTTCTGACGCACATTCACGTCATCTACCTTGTCGTCGCCCTTGGTTTCAATCAGATAAACCTTATCAGCCGTAGCCACGATGAAATCAGGATGATACGTTGCCATCAAGCCATCCTTCCTTACATAGAAGATGATGGCGAAGGAATGGCCACTCTCATTAATCTTCAGAAATCTTTCTACCTCGGCATCCCTATCCAGAAACTTAATGAATGCCTTTTCCAAACCTCCGCCATGAGAAGGATAACCCAGTCGGGGATAGATACATTTCTGCACATCTAACGAGTAAGACTCTCTCATCTTGATAGCTTTGAGCGAAGAGAAATCCGTATGGCTCACCTCTGCATCTACCATAGTCAGGCGGTTCTGCATTTTATAGATTGCCACCGCAAACTGCTCCACGATGTGCTTCGTCACGATGCCATCCTTCGCCAGCAAAATCTTCCAGTCGCTTCCCTGGAACGGGTCGAAAGGTATTGCGAAAAGTTTCACCCTGATGTACCAGTCCATCACCTGCACCGTTTGAGCCCCATTGATCTGAATGGTAGGGAAACCCTGACGGCGACAGTTCTCAAAGCGCAGGGTTACTACCCTTAGCAACTTCTGCAGATACTCATTATATCCATTGGCATTGAAGAGATTAGCCGTTACCTTATACTTGCCAAAGGTTGTCTTGGTCAAAGATTCCTGCGATACGAAGGTCTCCCCCTCCTTTGCCAGGAACTTACGGAGCAAAGACAGCGGATACATCGTGAATGGCTGTAAATCATCTAAATCTATTTCTGCATCTTCCAACTCTTCTAAGGAATCATGCAGAATAACCGGCCATTGGAAATCATACTTTTCGTAATCCTCACGAAGTCCCACGGTCAGGATATCGCCAGTGGCTCCTCCTGTACCCACGTCGCCTTCATCCACTGCAACCAAGCCTTGATCCTGCAAGTCATCATAGAACTTGATGAAAGCCGGATGCTCAACGATGGACAAGGTATCGATATAAGTGCGAGGAGGTTGATGATTCTTCAATACCCTGAGGCGGTCTTCACGCTTGATGTCGATGTAGTCAGGCTCTCGCCACATCAGTCGCAAACCTCTACCAACCAACTGCTCCAGCAGGATTGCGCCTGCGAAGAACGCAGCGGTACGAGCACACAGATGTTGTTGACATCGAAGCCCTCACGGAGCATCAGCACCGAGATGACCACCTTCGGACTCTTATACCTATCTATATCGAAGAGCTTCTTCTTGATTTCCTGCCATTCCTCATCCTTCACCTCGCCCTGCTTGTTGCTGTCGATGGTAACGATGTCTTCATCTTCCAGACCTTCCGACTTCAGAAACTCTTCTACAAAAGGAGATACGGTGGTATCCTGGCAGACGATGAGCATCTTCGGGTTCTTAGACGCATCATTTTTCAGGAATTCCTCTTCCAGTTTGTTCAGCTTGGTCAATCCGGCACGGAGCATCATGCGCTGGCCCTCGCTCAGCCTACTACCTTTCCCTGCTCATCACGCTCGGCGTTGTAATCCAGGTTCTCCAGGTCGGTGAGTTCCTGGCGGCGGTCGAGCAACAACAGTTTCACCAGTCCCTGCTTCATCGCCATAGGCAAGTCGAAGTCAACAATGATATGCGGGAAGAAGAGTTTCACCTGCTTCTCTCCGGCACCCTTTGTATCAAAAGGAGTAGCAGAGAAGTCCACCTGTATGAATCTTGTACCCTTGGTGGCACTGATGGCATTCAGGCCTCTTTGCCATTCCACCTCCTCGGTTTCGCCATTACGCTTGATTTCGTGAATATGATGAGCCTCATCATTGATTACCATCAAATCCTTTAAACCAGCCAGATATTCCAGTTCGGTGCCACCCAGAGCACGGCGGTCGAGCATGCTGAGGTCGTTGCCAGCCGATTTGCCCGGACGGATAGGCAGCAGGTCGCTGATGATTTCTGCGGGTGTCACCGTGCTGGAATCGTCCACCTCCTCATCCTGCTCCTTCTCTTCCATCTGATTTTCAAACAGATGCCAGTTGGTCAGGGCAATCAGTCCCTCGCCGGTGGTCTTCCTGCCGATGCCATCCTCCTTGGTCACTACATTGTTCTGTATAAACGAAAACACCTCGTCACGATAACGCTCGGGGATGAACACCTCCTGGTTCATGTAGTAGTCGTTGGTCTGAGGGTCACGATATTCCTCATCTCGCTTCTTTCTGCCGCAGAAGGCATCCAGCAGACGGTCGTAAACAATCAGACCCGGAGCCACTATCAGGAACTTCTGCGTAAATCGTCCACTCTCCACATCCTCGTGCCGGGCATTCAGCATCTGCCAGATTATCAGGGCATGCATCACCCATGTCTTTCCCGTGCCCGTAGCCATCTTCACTGCATACTTAGGCATCTGATATTTAGGTTTGGCAAGCTGAGCCAGGTCGGCCCTATCCATCAGTTCCGGAATGATGCCCTGATAGGCATCCATCACGCAGTTTTCTCCCATACTTCGTGCAGATAGATGATGTTGAGGATAGCCTGTCGCTGACCCTCATGGAAATTTCTCACACGCTCGTTGCAGAAACCCTCTCCAAACCAATAGTTCAAGAGCGAGGCGGTGGTTGGGGTCACCTTCTCCAGCATCTCCCCACTCTTCCAGGCGGCATTGACCACATCGGTGAGTCGATGCGCCAATTCCAAAGATATATTACTTGAATTGATAGCCATAGTCGTAATCTCCTATTCGTTCTTAACACTAACACTTCACATCCAGGATAACCTGACTCTCGAATCCGAACACATCCACCGCCTTGACGCAGACTTTTCGCTCGTCCTTATGCGGCATAGCAATTCGCGTGGAATATACGCAGTGCAGCGGGTCGCTGTCGTTATCCACGTTCTCACGATAATCCTGCCAGGTGCTGCGGAAGGTATCGCCGTCATAATCAGGGTCGATGCTCCAATATTCTATCAACGAGAGAGGGTCCTGCTCCATCACCTGCTGCAGCTTCTCCTTGTCCTTATCGTCCAGCGGAATATTATCAGGCGAGAGCAGCACATAGTTGTTGAGACTGATATCGAGTTCATCCTCGCCATTGCCGTTCACGGTTACCTCCACAGGGTTCACCACCAGATATTGCAAAGAAGAGAAGCGGACGGTTTTGTCGGCGATGAGCTTCTTGAAACCTTTCTTGGATAGCTTGTCGAGCAGATCGGGCGGAATCACCAGCACCTCTACATTGCTGTTCTTATATTTCTCGATGGCTTGCGAGATGTCGAAGGCGAAGTTCCAGCCGAGCACGATGACTTTATCCCAGTCGCCACCAAGCAGAGAAGCCTTTGCTTCCACGGCACGGCGAACGGTAGCGGCAGTGGTCAGGCGGTTTGGACTATCCACCATCACCAGATTTCGTGTGCCTTTTACGTAACCGAAGTTTCTGTCGCTCACCTGCTCTGGAGAGAATGGCAAGGCACCGAAGAGGCCTAATACGACCTGAGAGAGATCGCCCACTCTGCGAAGCTTCTTGTTGTTATGGAAAGCTTCTTTCTGATAGTCGCCGATGCTCTGATAGAGGAACGGATTTACTTCCTGGTCGATGAAACGCTTGCGCATGACGAGGGATGCCGGCTTGCCGATGTCGCAGGTAATCCAGCGACGACCCAGCTTTTCGGCTACCGCTGCCGTGGTGCCGCTGCCGCCAAAGAAATCGCAGACAAGGTCGCCTTCGTTGGAAGAGGCCTTGATGATACGTTCGAGGAGGGCTTCGGGTTTTTGGGTGGCGTAATTCAAGCGCTCTTTCGCCATTCCATTGATTGTTGCAATATACCATACATCAGAAGGTAAAGCTAATTCCGAATCACCTCTTCCCTTGTTACCATCTTAATTAAGGCACCTTTATATTTTAAGCGATTTGCTGTTGACTCACTAACTTGACGTTCTTCGAGAACTTCATTAGCATTAAATTTTATATTCTCTGCAGATTTACTATACATATAAATTGTATCATGCTTTCTATTCCATCTACTATCTGTTCTAATTCCCCATGAGTAACTCCAAACTATCTCATTTACAAAGTTTTCTTTTCCAAATATATCATCTAATATAGTTTTTACATAAGGTCCAACATGCCAATCTATATGAACATAAATACAGCCATTAGATGATAGTAACTCTTTCATCAACACTAATCGCTTATAAATCATTTTCAGATAAGAGATTGTTCCTTCTTCCCATGTATCAGCATAGGCAAATTGTTCTACTACCGTTGGCTTCTGTTGCAAATCAACTCCTGGCAACTTAACCTTCGTTCTATAATCCGCCTTAGAATCAAACGGCGGGTCGATGTATATCAAATCCACTTTGCCTCTTAATGAAGGCAAGCCCGTCTGAGGTCTCCGGCTAGCAGCGCCTGCATGGTCAGGAGATTATCACCATACACCAGACGGTTCATCCAACTCCCCCCATCCAGGGCGGCATTGAATGCATTAGGGATATTGGGAACTTGTCCACGGAAGAATCCGGAGACATCCTTACGAGGCAACACCAGCTCATTGGTCTGCAATCCAATGCGTGTACCACTGCTCAATCGCTCAATGATGCGCTGAGCCTCTTGCCTACCTTCGCTTGCAATGCGAGGTAGTTCTTCAATCAATGATTTTGCCATAGCATTAAAGCTTAAATATAGTTTTAATGCGTAGCATGCTATTCTTTAAAACGAAGACTCCACCAAATACCCAAACGCAAGAACGTGGACAGTTCAACTCATCCACGTTCAGAGGTACTTGGCGGAAACCTATGTATACAGACAAGTCGAACGCCCACGTATATCGCAGGCGCTCGCACATTTATTCATGTATACATTCTTTCCACCGCCAAGTTTCCTGAACGTTTATCGAATAAACAGCAAACGCTATTATTTTAACCCACAAAAACAGACGTCATCGCCTTAGGGCGAATCAATCCGAATGCAAAGTAAATGCAAACGAGCGCAATGAAAGCTTGCTTTCAAATTGCCGAGTGCAGCTTTGCTTCTGCAAAGATACTGCAAAAATCAGAGATAACAAAAAGAATCACCACTTTTTTATATTATCCCCCATTTTTTCTTGCGAAATCAAAATATTCTTCTCAAAATCTTTGGAGTATCAATAATTATCTGTATCTTTGCAGAGTGAAATGTTTAAAAATTACAATTATGGCAACACAAGTATTACAATTCAATCAGGCTCAACAGGCGGTGCTCAATGTTATCTCTTGTTTACAGTCAGAACAGGACTTGGCAGACTTGAAACGAACATTAGTTAAGTTCATGAATGATGCTTGCAGCGAGAAATGGATAAGCTTTGGGAATCTGGCGAAATGAGCAATGAAAAGTTGCAGGAAATGCAGTCAGAACATTTGCGCACGGCTTATAAATAAACTGACTATGCAGAGAAACATCGTCTTAGATACCAACTGTCTCTTGCAGATAATTGCAAGGAAAAGCAAGAATTATTTCTTATGGGAAGGATTCTTGAATGGTGACTATTGTCTTTGCTATACAACTGAAATTCTAGAAGAATACGAAGAAATACTTTGTTTAAAAACGAATCGATTAATAGCAACTATGGTATTGGAGATTATAACTCAAGCTCCGAATACCCAAAGAGTTGATGCTCATTATCATTGGAATCTTATCACACAGGATCCCGATGATAATAAGTTTGTGGATTGTGCAGTCTTTGCCAATGCCGATTTCATTGTATCTGATGATAAACATTTCAAAGAATTAGAAAATATCGATTTTCCAAGAGTACTTGTAGTTCGATTAGAAGAGTTTGCCAGATTATACCGAAATCTTGGTGCCAATTAATTAAAACTCTTTTCATCATTGACACATATTTCGAGAGATAATATTAAAATGAGCAAAAGCAAACACGGAAATACTCTTCACTCTTCCCCAACCCCTCCGAAACACCGATAAACAGGGCGGTTGGAAGAGGTGAAGAGTTCTCTGAAACTCTTCACCCACTCTTCACCACTCTTCACCTGAATACCTTTTCAAGAAACCTACTGAAAAGAATACAGTTGGCTACCTCCATCATAAATAAAACGCCCCGCCATTTTACGAATTGACAAGAATACTGCAAAAATCAGAGATAACAAAAAGATTCGCCACCTTTTTTATATTATCCCCCATTTTTCTTGCAAAATCAAAATATTCATCGTATCTTTGCAAATAGAATTTGTAGTAAGGCGAATAGCTCGCAAAAAGCTATCCTGAAAACATAGGAGATTAGATTATGACAGAAATGAACGATAGAAAATTGCCTGTAGGCATCCAGTCTTTTGCAGAAATAAGAAGAGAAGGATATCTGTATGTTGACAAGACTGATATAATCTGGAGACTTGCCAACAGGGGAAAAAAGTATAATTACCTGAGCCGCCCACGCCGCTTCGGTAAGTCCATTCTCGTGGATACACTCCAGGCTTACTTCGAGGGGAAAAAGGAACTCTTCGAAGGATTGAAGGTGATGAAACTGGAGAAAGAATGGACCTGCTATCCCGTCATTCGACTCGACATGAGTTGCGGAGGTGCTGCACCAGAAGAACTCAACTCCTATCTCGACGATGCCTTCTATAAATACGAACAGAAGTATGAAGTAGCTGTACGCCCGGAGGCTTCCCTTGCCGTCCGCTTCCAGAACATCATCGAAACGATGTTTCAAAAGACCGGAAAACAGGCGGTTATCCTCATCGATGAGTATGATTCTCCATTGCAGCATTCCTGGAAGACTCCAGAGCATGATGCCTGTACAGCCATCTATAAATCCGTGTTTGCTGTTCTGAAAAAAGAAGACGAACACGAGCGTTTCGTCTTCATCACGGGCATCACCAAGTTCACTCAAATTTCTCTCTTCTCCGTGCTCAACAACCTGAGCAACATCAGTTTTGATGCACCCTACGCCACCATCTGCGGTATTTCAAAGCAGGAAGCTGCCGAAAACTTCATACCTGAGATTGAGGCAATGGGAGAAGAAAATGGATGGACTCCAGAGGAGACTCTGAAGCAGCTCACGGCGTTTTACGACGGATATCATTTCTGCCGCAAAAATATGGTGGATATTTTCAATCCGTTCAGCCTCATCAATGCCCTGGATGATAGGGAATTGAGAAATTACTGGCTTCATCAGGGGCCACTTCCCTATTGCCAAAGTTCGTGGATGACATGGAGATGAAGATGGAATATTTTGACCATTGCTTCATCGAGCGCGATACCCTGGAAACATCGGATGTAGTGAATGGCGGAGCCGAGCTCTTCCTCTATCAGTCGGGTTATCTCACCATCAAGGGTTACGACGATGGCGTTTACATCCTGGGCTTCCCTAACTTTGAAGTTCGCAAGGCATTATACCGGGTAGTGGTTCCTGCCTTGACCATGAAGTCGAATTCGGAAGTGGTTTCTGCGCAGAGCTTCCTCAGAAAAATGATGCAGGACGGAAATACCGCTGAAGCCAAGAAGGCATTAAAGGCTCTTATCGCCGATGTTCCATACAGCAACAAGAAGATGGCAAGTATGGATATGGAGGAACGTTACCGACTGATAATGAGTACGATATTCAGAGCCTTGGGCTTTAGGGTGGAAGTAGAAAGGATGCTGGCCACTGGCAGGATTGATATGATTGTAGAGGTTCCATCCTTCATCTACGTCATGGAGCTGAAGCTATCGAACAATGGCGGCATTTCTGCTGCGAGAGCCAGATAAATGAAAAGAGCTACACAGAACCATTCAAGGCAGACAAACGCAAAGTTATCGCCTGGCAGTGGAACTCGATGAAACAGGCAAGGGATTGATAGATTGGAAAGAAGTGGATGAGTCTTTGTAATCAAGATAAAGCTCTTCACCCTACCCCAGATAAACAGGGAGGTTGACGGAGGTGAAGAGTGGTGAAGAGCGGGTGAAGAGTTGCTGATGACTCTTCACCTCCCGAAATGCCGATAAACACAGGGGATTTGGGAAGAAAGGTGAAGAGTGAAGAGATTTTTGCAGAAAGCTAAACATAAATCATATTGATAGGATTGGGAAATCTGGTTTCCCCGTCTGCGATGACTGTCTTATAGGAACAGCCGACTGTTCCCTATTCCGCCAGTAGGCTGTTCGCACCAAACAGCCTACTGGCCATACGCAAACAGCACATTTATCTTTCGGAGATAAATATCAGAACATCGGAGATTTATCTGCCAAAAACAGCCATATCAAAACAAAAACGAAATGAAACTTCCCTGAAATTTGGAGGGTTTAAAAAAATATATTACCTTTGCACCCGCAAAAAAGATAAGATTATGAACGGATTGTATACTATATTATTATTGGTGCTGAGCAACATCTTCATGACGCTGGCTTGGTACGGACACCTCAAGTTGCAACAAACGGGCGTGAGCAGCAACTGGCCTCTTATCGGTGTCATCGCCTTCAGTTGGGCCATCGCCTTCTTCGAATATTGCTGTCAGGTACCAGCCAACCGCATCGGTTTCGTAGATAATGGCGGACCGTTTAATCTGGTCCAGCTCAAAGTGATTCAGGAATGCGTATCGCTTATCGTCTTCGCCATCATCGCCAATATCCTCTTTCAGGGACAGGGATTGCACTGGAATCATTTCGCAGCCTTCTGCTGCCTGATTGCAGCCGTTTATTTCGTATTCATGAAATGAGGGTGTGTCATAAGTCTGTGACGCACCCTTTTTTTTTTTGTGTTTCTGTATATTCTAGTTGAATCGTAGTCTTTCTTCACAAAGGGAATCTTATTATATTGTATAGAAACTTTACTTTTCTTGTTTTATCGATAACAAAACAGCCCCAAAGTTCACA
>ENA-OQDW01000212-OQDW01000212.1-human-gut-metagenome-genome-assembly--contig:-NODE-212-length-24620-cov-5.017066_pt1 | contig 24620 bp, 30 predicted proteins | sample MGYA00242784_ERZ504613 | MGnify/ENA primary metagenome ERZ504613 (study PRJEB26092, sample SAMD00036330) | human gut metagenome | host: Homo sapiens | study: EMG produced TPA metagenomics assembly of...
CGACGCGACATCGACTTCCTGTTCAGCGTCTACTCCGCCTCGCCGTCGCGCGAGGACGGAGGGCCGGAGTGGGGCGACAGGGCAGTGTGGAGGACCTCCACCACAGGACCCGTACCCGTTCTGGCTGGATTAATGGATGGAAACGGATGTTCTATCGGGACACACATTTTGTCCTATAAGCCACAATGCTACCCGGGCTGTCTGTTTGCTATTGGGTTGTCGGTGCATGAAAAATGCCGACATCCCGCCTCGGGGAGGAGGCGGGAACACACCGAGTAGACGGAGGGGTGCGGAGCGCGGTCGCGTCTCGACTGAGACGTTGCCCATCGACAGGACCATTGTAGCGCATGGCGGTTCTTGGTATATCGTGTCGAGCGTTTGCGTTGTGCCATTGCCTGTGGCAACGGTGTGCTACACTCTTGCACTGCTGAGTGGGCCAGACGGTCGCGCGATGTGCTGCTTGCAGCACGCGTGAGGAAAGTCCGGGCTCCAGAGGGCGGGATGCCGGCTAACGGCCGGGCGGAGTGATCCGACGGAAAGCGCCGCAGAAAAGAAGACTCCCACCTGCGCCGCAAGGCGTAAAGGGAAAAGCTGAAACGGTGGTGTAAGAGACCACCAGCGTCGTGGTAACACGGCGGCTTGGCAAGCCCCATCCGGAGCAAGCGCGAATAGGAACGCTATGGGCCGGCCCGGTCCGCGTTCGGGTAGCGTGCGTGGAGCTGCACGGTAACGTGCAGACAAGATAAATGACCGTTCACGACAGAACCCGGCTTACAGGCCCACTTGGCATTTTTGTTACCCTGACAATCGGTACGGGCTTTGCCGTATTATTGAGGCTGTTTGTTGCTTTGCTTGTTGTTGAGGGGCTTTGTTGGACAGCTATTTTACTCTGCAATCGAATATTGAGGTTTCGGGCGAATTTGTGGACCGCAAGAGCCGGTTTATTGCCCAGCTGGTCCATATTGAGTCCGAGGATGAGGCGAATGCCTTTATCGAGACCGTTCGCAAACGTCATTACGACGCTCGACACAATGTTCCCGCGTGGATTTTGGTCGATGGACGCGAGCGTCAAAGCGATGACGGTGAGCCGAGCCGCACGAGCGGTATGCCGACGCTCGAGGTGTTGCGCGGCGCGGGGCTCAAAAATGTTTGCTGCGTAGTGACGCGCTATTTTGGTGGCACGCTGTTGGGGCCTGGTGGCTTGGTACGCGCTATACCGCGGCGACGCAAGCGGCGGTGGCCGCGGCTCGGGAGGCCGGGCAGATCGTCGAGATGACGAGCGTCGTGCCTGTTGACGTGCATGTGGCCTATCCGCAGTATGAGCAGGTGCTTCGCTTGGCGCAGGATTCGGGTGCCAAGGTTTCGGATACCGATTACGCGGATGCCGTGACACTTCATTTGGTGTTTAAGGCGGGGGAGCAGGAACCGTTTTGCGTTAAGATGCGCGAGCTTATGGCAGGGCGCGAGGAGATTGAGGTCGGCGCTCCCGAGTTTGCGGAGTTCTAACGACGACGGCCGGCGTGCTTTTGGATGAATACCAAGCGCGCAGGCCGTCGATTTCTGTTGCTGCCGTTTACTCGGCGAGCTGCTTTAGCACATCGCAGGCAATCTCGACGGCATCGTCGATGCAGCCGGGGCAGCTGCGGAGCGGACCCTTATCCGATCTGATGCCTTGAGCGTGCCGCAGACGGTCGTCGTGTTCTTCTCGCCAAAACGCTTTGCGATTTCGCGCGACAGCTTGTAGGTCTGGCCCTTGGTCTTGGGGTTATCCATGCCGTCGCTCATTACAAAGCCCATGATGGCCACGGCGCCCGAGATGGCGCCGCAGGTTTCGGTCATGCCGCCCATACCGGCGCCAAAGCCTCGGTGAGGGTAAAGGCGACCTGGGGGTCGAGTCCGACGGCGGGCGCGAGCGTGCAGGCGACGGCCTGTGCGCAGTTAAAACCGCGGGCGTGGTATTCGGCAGCCTGAGCCTGACAGGCGGTGATGTCGAGCTGGGCCGTATCGATTTGCTTCATCGTTGTCTCCTTGGTCACGGTGTACCCGCCTATGGTACCCGTGAAGGCGCATGTAATCATCGAGAGCTTCATCTATGCCTCATTTTTATCTATCGAATAAATGCCAGGATCTGCGATAAATGCCCAGACTAATTTGTTACATAACCTACCTTGGAGATGGGTTGAGAGGGGTGCGGGGTAGCGGTATCGTGAACCGGATAAAACGTAACCCAGGCAAGGGAGCTAGATATGAGCGAGCAGACCATCGGTACTACATGTGTTCAGGGCGGCTATCACCCGGGAGATGCGAGCCGCGCCAGGTGCCCATCTACCAGTCCACCACGTGGAAGTACGACACGTCGGAGCACATGGGCAAGCTGTTTGACCTGGAGGAGTCGGGCTACTTCTACAGCCGTCTGCAGAACCCCACGTGCGATCTGGTTGCCGCCAAGATCTGCGAGATGGAGGGCGGCACTGCCGCGATGCTCACGAGCTCGGGCATGGCTGCGAACTTCCTCGCGATCTTTAACGTGGCCGGTGCCGGCGATCATGTGGTCGCAAGCTCTGCCATCTACGGCGGTACCTACAACCTGCTGGCTCACACCATGGGTCGCATGGGCTTGACCTGCACGTTCGTTGCCCCCGACTGCACCGATGAGGAGCTCGAGGCAGCTTCCAGCCCAATACCAAGCTCGTCTTTGGCGAGACGATCGCCAACCCCGCCCTTGCCGTGCTCGATATTGAGCGCTTTGCCAAGGCCGCGCATGAGCACGGCGTGCCGCTGATGGTTGACAACACCTTCCCGACGCCCGTGATGTGCCGTCCCTTTGAGTGGGGCGCCGACATCGTTACACACTCCACCACCAAGTACATGGATGGACATGCTGCCTACCTGGGCGGCGTGATCGTCGACCACGGCCAGTTTGACTGGATGGCCCATGCGGACAAGTTCCCGGGTCTCACCACGCCCGATGAGAGCTACCACGGCGTGACCTATGCCGAGAAGTTCGGTCGCGAGGGTGCCTTCATTACCAAGGCAACCGCTCAGCTCATGCGCGACCTTGGCCCCATGCAGAACCCGCAGGCGGCCTTCTTCCTGAACAGCTCGCTCGAGAGCCTGCATGTGCGCATGCCGCGTCATTGCGAGAACGGCCTGGCCGTTGCCAAGTTCCTGCAGAGCCATCCCAAGGTACGCTTTGTGAGCTATCCGGGCCTGGAGGGCGATAAGTACTATGACATGGCTCAGAAGTACATGCCCAACGGTACGTGCGGCGTTGTGAGCTTTGGCTTTAACGGTGGTCGCGCAGCGGCCGAGACCTTTATGAAGAGCCTCAAGCTCGCCCAGATCGCCACGCACGTGGCCGACGCCCGCACTTGCTGCCTGCATCCTGCTAACGCCACGCATCGCCAGATGAACGATGAGGAGCTCATCGCCTGTGGCATCTCCGCCGACATGGTGCGCCTGTCGTGCGGCCTCGAGGATACGGCCGATCTGATTGCCGACCTTGAGCAGGCACTCGAGCAGTGCTAGGCTAGCGTTCGTGCAAGGTGCCGATGCTGGCAGAAAGCTTCGGCGACCTTTCGTTCCGATTCCGTAGGCGGGACCCCAATCGCGGCTGTTTGCAGGCGATTGGGGCCCCGTTTTTGCGTTGTGCCACTCGAAAGGATGGATATGGAGAAAACTGCAGAGCAGCTGCGCCGCGAGCACCTTGCCCTAGAGGGCGACACCCATGGCAAGAACAAATGGGCGATTCTGTTTACCGTGCTCATCATGACGTTTATGGTGTGTCTGGATTCGACCGTCGTGACCGTGGCGCTGCCCGTGATGCAAAAGGAGCTGGGCGTGGGCCTCGATCGCATTCAACTGGTAAGCTCGGTGTATCTGCTTGCGACTTGCGTGGCTATGTTGCCGTTTGGCCGTTTGGGCGACGTGCGCGGCAAGGTGAATGTGTTCCAGCTGGGCGTCATCGTCTTTTCGGTCGGTTCGCTGCTGTGCGGTCTTTCGGCCTCGCTCGAGGTTCTTATCCTGGCACGCATTGTTCAGCGTCGGTTGCGCGGCGGCATGGCTAACAACATGGGTATCATCACCGAGTCGTTTCCGGCGCGCGAACGAGGCCGTGCCATGGGTATTCTTGCGACCTTCGTGGCCCTCGGCATGATGTGTGGCCCCGTGCTCGGCGGGATGCTGGTGGCAAGCTTTCCCTGGGAGAGCATCTTCCTCATCAACCTGCCCATTGGCGTGATCTCGTTTATCGTGGGACTCTACACACTGCCGCATGTTAGGCCAGAGGTCGGCGAACGCCCCATGCCCCTTGCCGAGGCCGCTCGTCGCTGCTTTGCAAATTCGGCCTTCACCATCAACCTTGCCTGCATGCTCATCGTCTTCGTTGGCATTGGCGCATCCGAGTTTATCCTGCCGTTCTATTTTCAGGACGCCCACGGTTTTGGTTCCGACATCTCTGGACTACTCTTTTTGGCGCTGCCGATGGTGAATGCCTTTATCGGCCCGCTTTCGGGTACGGTTTCGGACCGTGTTGGCTGCGAGGGCCCCACGGCAGTCGGCCTGGGCGTGTACGTATGCGGTCTCTTTGCGGTAAGCACGCTCGACGAGCACTCTTCCATTCCTGTGATTGTGTGCTGCGTCGCATTTATGTCGTGCGGTACGTCGATTTTCCAGAGCCCCAACAACTCCCTGTACATGGGCTCAGCCCCGCGCGAGGCACTCGGTTTTGCGGGCAGCTTGGGCAGTTTGGCGCGCTACGCCGGCATGGCACTAGGCATTACGGTGGCGTCGCATATCCTGTATGGGCAGATGAGCGTGGCGATGGGCAAGGCCGTGACCAGTTTCGTTGCAGGCCGTCCGGATGTGTTCTTGTTTGGTTTCCGCTCGGTGTTCTATGTGTTGATGGCTGTGGCCGCTGTGGGCTTTGCGCTCGCATGGTGCGTTTGGTGAGGGTGCGTGCCCGCCATTAGCCTGTGGAGGCAGGCTTGCCACGAATCGGGCCCATCTACTGGTCTTGCGGCTTTATGATGCGTAGGGGCTTGTGGGGCGGGCGGGAGTCGGTCCGTGGTAGACTATCGAACAACGTTTATTAATCGCGCGGTATCGTTGCCGCGAGAAGGGGTTGCGCCATGCAGGAGCTTGAGGATCGTATTCGCCATGACGGCATCGTAAAGGCCGGTAACGTCCTTAAGGTTGATGCCTTCCTCAACCACCAGTGCGACGTTGAGCTGTTCGACCATATGGGTGCCGAGTGGGCCCGTCTGTTCGAGGGTGTCGAGATCAACAAGATCCTGACGATCGAGGCTTCGGGCATTGGCATGGCTTGCATTGCGGCCCAGCATTTTGGCGGCGTGCCGGTGGTCTTTGCCAAGAAGGCACAGTCCATCAACCTCGACGGCGAGCAGTATGCCACGACCATCTACTCCTTTACCAAGCAGAAGGAGTACCCGGTTATCGTTGGCAAGCGCTTCCTGTCCGAGGGCGACAAGGTCCTGATTATCGACGACTTCCTGGCCAACGGCTGCGCGCTCGAGGGTCTTATCAAGATCTGTGAGGCTGCGGGTGCCGAGGTATCTGGTATTGGCATTGCGGTGGAGAAGGGCTTCCAAGGCGGTGGCGATAAGCTCCGCAAGCGCGGCTTCCGCGTTGAGAGCCTGGCCCGTATCGCCGATATGGACTGCGAGAACGGCGAGATCACCTTCGCCTAGGCTCGCAACACAAGCGATTGGTATGCGATGTGACAAAGGGACTGTCCCTTTGTCACATTTTTTGTATGAGGGGAGGTGTTGATATGGATGAGAACAAGATGGGATGGCGCGAGTATGCGCGCTATGCCGAGATGTCGGTCGAGGAGTTGGCGCGCGATTGCGAGGTGCAGGTGTTTCGCGCGACAGGTCCGGGCGGGCAGGGCGTGAACACGACGGATTCAGCGGTGCGCATGAAGCATGGGCCCACGGGGATTACCGTGACGGCGCGCGAGAGCCGCAGTCAGTTTCAGAATCGTGCGAGCTGTTTGCGTAAGCTGAGGGCAGAGCTTGAGCGTCGCGGGTGTCCACCGCGTCGACGCGTAAAGACCAAGGTGCCTCAACGCTCTCGCCAGCGCAGGCTCAACGACAAGCACTTCAACGCGATTAAAAAGGCCAACCGTCGCAAACCGGGCAGCGACGAATAGCCACTCCTAAGTTGCGTATAGGACTGTTTATGCAGCTAAGCCAGCAAGGCAGTCCCTATTTCACCGCAAACTTAGGTGGGATTAGCGGGTGGGGTGCCAGACGTGGAGGGCTCCGGCGAGGACGTCGACCTCGATGCGCGAGGCGACAATGGGCTCACCGTCGGCCTGGATGGGGTAGTCGGGCTCCTCAAAGGTAAGCTCGGCATGGCGACAGCGGCGCATGCGAACCGGTGGCAGCTTGGTATGGTGGCCGTCTTTGGCCGAAAGGAACATGGGAAGCGCGACCGCGCGCGGAACGGGGCCGCAGGCGTAGCAGACGTCGAACATACCGTCACAGGGGTCGGCGCCGGGGCAGATGCGATAGCCCGAGCCATACGTGGGGCCCAGCTGAATCGCCATGATGATCGCCCTCACGCGCTCGGCGGGCGCGCCGTCAAAGCTGGCTGTCATGGGGTAGTTGCGATAGCGTAGGCCAAACTGCTCAAGTCCCGAGAGGTGTAGAGCGGCGCGCCGGTGAGACCCGTCTTTTTGCGCAGCTCGGCGGTGCCAAGCCGATGGCGGCATCGATGCCGATCGAAAGCGTCTGGTCGTAGTACTCAACGGTAGCCTCGCCGCTGCCGCTCGCAGGACTCCAAGAGCGAATGCGCCCGATGTCCTGACGTTGCAGCTCGCAGGTGAGCAGCGCGCCAAAATCCTTGCCGGAGAAATCGTCGATACCGAGCGTCTGGGCAAAATCGTTGCCGGAGCCCACAGGTAGGATGGCAAGAGCGGGGCGGGCGTCCTGCTCTTGCGTCATAAGTCCGTTGACGACCTCGTGAATCACGCCGTCGCCGCCAAGGGCGATAACGGTGCGATAGCCCTGAGCCTGTGCGGCCAGCTCCTTGGCGTGTCCCATGCGCTCGGTCAGCACCAGGTCAAACTGGGATGCGCGTGCAGTCATGTCCAAAAAGCGTTGCAGGCGCTCGGCAACTTCGCGTGCCGCACCTGACTGGGCGGCTGGGTTGGCGATAATGAGCGTGCGGCCAAAATCAGTTGCGTGCATGGGGCGACTCCCGGCGTGTGACATGACAGTGCGGTCGCGCTCAGGTCGAATTGACCCCGATTGTGGCTGCACGGCGATTATTACATCTACTCTATCAGGTCGTTGTGGCGCTCGATAGCATCCGCTACCGTACCGCCCTCATCCACAATAAGCGAACGGCGCTTGGGCGAGATGATGCGCTGGGCGGGGTACACGCCGCGGTGTCCGCCGGTTAGGTAGCTGATAAAGGCCACGATGACAAAGAACCCGGCGGCCGTGCCGTGGAACAGGTCGATGGCCATCATGCAGGTGGTGATGGGCACGTTGAGGCCGGCGCAGAACACGCCGAGCATGCCGAGAGCCGCCAGAAAACTGGGGTCGAGCCCGGTAAGGCAACCGATCCAGCCACCGAGTGCCGCGCCGATGCCAAACAGGGGCGTGACCTCGCCGCCTTGGAAGCCCGCGCCCAGGGTAAGCGCTGTGACGACCAACTTGATGGCTGCGTCCGCCAGGGTGGTGTTGCCGGCAAATCCGGCGCCGGAAAGCCACGTGGAAAGGCCGGCGTAGTCCCAGGCGTCGAGGAGGGCATAGGCGGCTAAAACCACGAGTGCGCCTATGAGTGCGCGAACGAGGTAATTGGTGATAAGGCGACCGTACAGGCTCTTGACGTTCGAACCGACCAGGCAAAGAGGCGTGCCGTCAGACCGAAGATAATGGCGCTGATAACAACGATGACAACCGTCCGTGGTGTCATGTTGGGAACGCTGGCGATGACATTCGCCTCGTACTCGGTTCCCAAGGCAAGCGACGTAAAGTAGCCGGTAAACGAGGCGACCAGGCAATAGATGCCCGCGGTGTAGTCGATCTTGCCGATAAAGCACATCTCCATGCCAAAGAAAGCTCCGGCAAGGGGCGAACCGAATACGGCGCCAAAGGCCGACGAGATGCCGGCGAGCATGAGGTCGTGGTGGTCGTGCTTTTTGAGGTGGGCGAGGCTCGAGATGTTGCTGGCGATGGTGCCGCCAATCTGCACCGCAGCTCCCTCGCGACCGGCTGACCCGCCCGTTAGGTGTGTGAGCGTGGAGCAGACGAAGGTGAGGACGGCCATGCGCATATGGATGAGGCGTGTGCCAGAGCGGAGTCGATGACCAGGTTGTTACCGCGTTTGGCGGCAAGGCCGTGGTTTTTGTACACCCATGCGGTGGCAACGCCCACAACGGGAAGCAGCGCGTAGACCCACGCATGGTGCTCGCGATAGTCGGTCGCGATATTCAGCGAGGCCAAAAACGCCCAAGCGGCAACGCCCATGGCGAGCGAGACGATGACGACGAGCACGAGCAACTTGGAGCTCGCGAGTAGGTTGCGGGCGTTGCGGCGCGTGTCGGCAGCCAAGAGATACTCGGAGCGGGTGAGCTGTTGCCTGCCTGCCATGATGACGTCGTTCAGGGAGAAAAGGCGCCGTCGTCGAGCGGCTGGGAATGATCCTGCGCCTCGTTTGCGCTTTCGGGTTTGTCGGTAAAAGCCATACGTTCCTCTTTTGGGTTGCAACACGAGCATTATAGAACGTGGCAAACGAGACAAACCGGCAGGTTGGTTTCGGTTCTGTTTCGCCGTCCGTTACCGACAGGTGTATTCGTGGGCATGGGCCGTGCGCCGTCGTGCGGCGGGGGATTATACTGAGATAAACATAAAGAATCGGCGCCCGTGATGTGCGCCGTGGCATTAAGAGGTGCATATGGCAGAGAAACTCATTCCGCTGGAGGATGCGCAGTCGATTGTTTTGTCGCACGTTGCTCCGACGGATCTCATCGAGATTCCCGTGTGGCAGGCCGCCGGTCTTCCCTTGGCAGAGGACGCGGTGGCCGATATCGACATCTCGCCGTTTGCCAACAGCGCCATGGACGGGTATGCCGTGCGCTCGGCGGACTTGGCGCAGGCATCTGGCGAGGCGCCGGTGACGCTCGACGTTATCGGACATGAGGCCGCGGGCCATGTGTTTGAGGGCACAATCGGCGCGGGCGAGACGGTCCGCATCATGACGGGCGCGCTGGTGCCCGAGGGTGCCGATGCGTGGTGAAATACGAGATCGTCGACGTGCTCGACGGCGATGGTAACGAGGACTCGCATGTGAGGTTCTCGGCGCCTGCCAAGTAGGGAGAACGTTCGCTCTGCCGCCGAGGAGGCCCATGCCGGCGATGTCGTGATGCACGCCGGCGAGGTCGTGGCTCCGGCGGGCGCGGGTCTGCTGGCAAGCGCCGGATACGCGAGCGTGAAGGTGCACGCTGCCCCGCGTGTGGGAATTATCTCGCTGGGCACGGAACTGGTCGCACCGAGCAGCGTGCCGGCGCGTGGGCAGATTCGCGACTCCAATTCGTCGGCGTTGATGGCCGAAGCACTCGATGCCGGCGCCGAGCCCGTGTTCTACGGCATTGCGCCCGATGATGAGCAGGCGATTGCCGAGCTGGTGCATCGTGCCGTGCAGGAGTGCGATTTTGTCATTACGAGCGGTGGCGCCTCAGCGGGCGACTACGATTACGTGACGGCGTTGGTTAAGCGCGAGGGCGAGGTGCTGTTTGACCGCATCTCGATGCGTCCGGGCAAGGCCATCACGTTTGGCTTGCTCGGGGGTAAGCCCTACCTGGGGCTTTCAGGTAATCCGGCCGCGGCGTATGTAGGCTTTGAGATGCTCGCCCGCCCGGCGATCCACAAGATGCGCGGCTTTGCCGAGGGTGCGCGTCCCGTGCAGCAGGCGACGCTCACGCACGGTGTGAAAAAGCGCCAGGACCGACGTTTCTTCGATCGCGCCACGGTTTTGCGCGACCCCGAGACCGGTGAGCTGTTGGTGACCGAGGCCAAGACGCAGAATTCGGCGCTGCTCGGCACGATGCAGCGGGCCAACTGCCTGCTGCGTATTGACGAAGGACCGTGCGAGCTCAAGGCGGGCGACGTCGTGGATGTCATGCGTGTCGACCTGCCTGAGGACGCCGTGTTGTAGGAGGAATGCTATGGAGTTGAAGATTTCGATCGTGACGTGCTCGGATACGCGCGATCTTGCCCAGGACGAGGCTGGAGCCGCACTCGAGGAACTTATCGAGGCACAGGATGGACGGTCGCCTCGCATGTGGTCGTGCGCGACGACGCCAGCGAGATCGGTGATGCCATTGTGGAAGCCGCCGATGAGTGCCACGCCAATGTCGTGCTCACCTGCGGCGGCACGGGGCTTTCGATGCGCGATGTAACGCCCGAAGCGACGCGTGCCGTCTGCGACCGCGATGTGCCGGGTATTGCAGAGGCAATCCGTGCGTACTCCATGACCAAGACGCGCCGCGCCATGCTCTCGCGCGCCGTGTGCATGCAGCGTGGGTATACGCTTGTCATCAACTTTCCGGGATCCACGAAAGCGGCCCGCGAAAGCTGGGAGCCGTGAGCGATCAGCTGGAGCATGCGGCCCAGATGACGGCGGGCGGCGGGCACGCCAAATAAGCGCGCTACCTGCGGCGGAGCGACCTTGCGGGCTGCTCCGCCTTTTTATGCAGCGACAGTGCAGCCATCTCGGGGTTATCGGTAAAAGAAACTAATTAGACTAGAACTAATTATCACAAATATTATTCGCGCAGAAGTATAATCTAGTAACAGAATAAACTGCGGCGGGGTGCCCGGGGTATAGCGTTCGAAAGGGTTGAACATGTTCGATATGGTTTCTCGCCGCGGATTCGTCTCGCTTTCTTCTGTCGCCGCTGCCGGCCTTGGTCTTGCCGGCTGCTCGGGCAACAAGACGTCCGAGCCGGCCGGATCCGATGCCGGTTCTGCTAAGGCATCTTCCAAGAAAGCTGTCGAGCTGCAGGTTTTTGCCGCCAACTCGCTCGAGAAGGCCCTGTCCGAGGTTCAGGAGCTCTACACCGAGCAGACCGGCACTGCGTTTGCCGACACGCAGTTTAAGGCGTCTGGCGACCTTGTCGAGCAGATGCGCGCCGGTGCCGCCGTCGATGTGCTCATCACGGCCTCCAAGGGCACCATGGACGACGCCGAAGCCGCCGAGCTCGTCGACGCCGACACCCGTGAGGATATGTTCGCCAACGACCTCGTGATCATTCGCGCCGAGGCTCCGACACCAAGGTCGAGGCCATCGCCGACGTCGCGAATCTGGACGGCAAGATCGCCATTGGCGACGCCAAGACCGTCCCCGCCGGCAAGTACGCCAACCAGGCGCTGGCTTCCGTGGGCCTCTACACCGGCACCGAGGGTGATGACGGCGAGTACGCGCCTGAGATCGCCGACAAGGTGGCCCTGGCCGACAAGGTCGGCACTGCTGCGTCTTACGTCTCTACGGGCGACTGTGTGGCTGGTTTTGTCTACAGCTCCGATATCTTTCGCTACGACGGCATCGAGGAGGCCTTCGTGTGCCCCGAGGATTCGCACAAGCCCATCGTGTATCCCGGTGCTGTCGCCGATAGCTCTGAGCATGCCGACGAGGCCAAGGCGTTCATCGACTTCTGCCTGACCAACAAGAAAGCCCAGAAGATTTGGGCCAAGTACGGCTTTGAGCTTTCCGCGTAGTGCGGCTTGGCGCGATAATTCCATCGTTTTGTGTTTAACTCCGTCCTTGTATCCGCTTGGAGCTTTTCGTGCTTAATAGATTCCGCATGCTTGTCGCCTGTGCTTTGACCTTCATGCTTTGCTGGGTGCCTGGATTTGCGTTTGCTGGGGACGCTGAGGACGAGGACCAGGTTGCTGCGACCGCTCATGGGCTTTCCTATGGGATCGAGGGTTTTGAGCGGTTGGCCAGGGGGACCGCTCGTGCCATGGAGGGCCAGCCTGAGGGCTACCGGTTTCCCGTTGACGAGGACGTGGACCTTGTGGTGGCGCCTGCTGCCGATCGCGTTGTGGTGTGGATATCGCCCAAGGCGGTCGAGAAGTATGGATTGGATCCGCAGGACAACGAGTGCGTATCGGGTCTCAAGGCCCTCGTCAGTGAGCTCGACAGCGCAAACTGCATGGGAGGTGCGCAGCTAGGGGACGTGGATCTTCCTTGGTATGTCACGACGGAAACAACGTTTGACGCCGGCGGGTATACCTATGGCTTTGACAAACGCGGTGCGGATGGGGACCGCTATGTGGTGATTGCATCAGCCTCAGGTGATGCCAAGGGCGGCGCGCGTTGGCTTGATAGCGCTCAAATGGTAGAGGCATCGTCTGTCGTGTTGCGGGATGAGCAGGGGCCCTTGACCTCTCTAGCCTCCTTTTTGAGCGACATCGACTATCGCCCGTTTTGGGTGTCCATTAAAACGAGCGGTCTTGCCCTGCTGATCTCCTTTGCGCTGGGCCTGTTCGCCGCGTGGAAGACTATGGGTACCTCGAGTCGCATCAAGGGTCTGCTCGATTCGGTCTTTACGATTCCTATGGTGCTGCCGCCCACGGTCTGCGGCTTTCTGCTCCTCATGCTGTTTGGTCGCTCGACCGGGGTGGGCCAGTGGCTCATCGCGCACGGCATCTCGATTGTCTTTACGTGGCCCGCGGCGGTGATATCTGCCGTGGTGGTGTCGTTTCCATTGGTCTACCGTACGGCACTCGGTGCCTTTGAGAGCCTCGACACGCAGATGCTCGACGCCGCGCGAACCTTGGGATGGTCCGAACGTCGCATCTTTGCCAAGCTCATGATGCCGCTCGGCTGGCCCTCCATCGCCGCCGGCACGGTGCTCGCCTTTGCCCGCGCGATGGGCGAGTTTGGCTGCACGCTGTTCTTTGCGGGCAACTACGCCGGTATTACGCAGACCATCCCCATTGCCATCTACTTTGAGTGGATGGGCGGCAACACGTCGGTAGCCCTCTTTTGGGTCGTCGTCGTGATCGTGTTTAGTTTCCTAGTCATCCTGTTCATCAACATGTACACCGCTCATTCGCAAAAGTATCGCGAGCGGGGCTTTTCCCGTGCGGAGCGCAAGCAGACCAAAGATCTCAACGGACAGGGCGATTCGCTCGACCGGCGGGCGGCGATGCCTTGCGTATTGATCGCGAGGCGCTGGCCGAGCTCATGCGCGATGATACGGCGCCGCAGGGAGGACGATAGGCCATGTCACTCGTTTTGGATATCAAAAAGCACTATCCCGGTTTATGCTCGACATGCAGCTTGAGGCCGGTGAGGAGCGTGTGGCGCTGCTGGGCGCTTCGGGTTGCGGCAAGAGCTGCACACTGCGCTGCATTGCCGGTGTTGAGACGCCCGACGAGGGCAAGATCGTCGTCAACGGCGTGACCTTTTTTGACTCAGCGACGGGCATCAACCTGTCGCCCCAGGAGCGAAAATGCGCCCTGCTGTTCCAAAACTATCAGCTGTTTCCCAGCATGACGGTGGCCGATAACGTATGTGCCGGTGTAAAGGACGCGGGCGACGCCGCGGCGCGCAAAAGGCTGGCCGAGTGCTATCTGGGCATCTTTGGCCTGGCCGATTTCGCCGACCGTTATCCCGCGCGGCTCTCGGGCGGCCAGCAACAACGCGTGGCGCTTGCCCGCATGGTGGCGGCGCATCCGGGCATTTTTATGTTCGACGAGCCCATGAGTGCGCTCGATGCGTACCTCAAGAGCGCCCTCGAGCAGAATATGCTCGACCTGTTCGATGTCTGCAACCGCACCGTGCTCTACGTGAGCCACGACATCGACGAGGCATGCCGCCTGTGCCAGCGCATCTGTGTGATGCACGACGGGCATGTTGAGGAGCTCGGCTCCGTCGAGGACGTGGTCCGCCGTCCGCAGACGCTGGCGGCGCTGCGCCTAACTGGCTGCAAGAACACAAGCCGTGCGCGCAAAATCGGCGACGAAGAAGTTGAGGCCCTCGACTGGGGCATGACCTTTAACGTGGGCCGCGAGGTCCCCGATAATGTGGCGTACCTGGCGTTCGCGCAAGCTATTTCCATATTGATAATCGCGTTGAGCGGGGCCGTAACAGCTACGATTTGCATGTGGCCCGTGTGAGCGATTCGCGCTTTGAGCGGCTGGTGCTGCTGGACGTGCCGCGCGCTGATGCGCCCACGCGTCTGCAGTGGAAGGTCAACAAGGTGGGCGTGCCTGTCGACGAGCTACCGCAAGCAGGCGAGACGCTGCGCATGCACTTCGATGCCAGCAGGATCCATTTGGTTTGTCGATAGCGCCGGGTAATGCCGTCGGGGATATAAGCCTCGGCGGCTTTGTTTTTGCCGTTCGCCGAATGAGAGATGACAAACTCTTATCAATCAAGAGAATTGTTTATTAAACGACGGCACACGATGCTGTCGTACGAATGTCAACGGTGTTCGCATGGTCGATGACCGTTGATATAGTTGATCTTATCTTGTAAAGGAGGGTACGCATATGCCGCAGACGACATACATTCGCCGCGTTGCCGCGCGTGCCCTATATATGGCTCGGAGCCGCATATGAGCAGGTATGTTCACGGCTCCGGGAGAGACGACGCACAACTAAATAATCGACCGCAAAGCAGGTTCCCCAAAATTCCGGGTTTAGGCGCGGCTGGGTTTTCGCCACCCACCGTGCAGCAATACCGTAGCTATTCATTTTTGGTTCGAGAGGGGAACCGTTATGGCTGAAGCACTCGATTTTCATCCGATGTGGGAGAGCCTCGGCATGAATCTTGCCGACCACGATATGCTGCTGGGCGCCGTGGGCCAGATGTACGGGGACATGTTCCTGTCGCAGAACAACCGTCCCAAGTCAACGTCCTACCTGGACTTCGTGGCCACCAACATCCACAGCGGCCGTATTAAGGAGATGCTCGACAAGAAGGAGGCCGGCGAGGCCACCAAGATCGTGGGGTCGTTCTGCGTGTACGTGCCCGAGGAGATCGTGCTTGCCTGTGACGGCATTCCCGTTGGTCTGTGCTCGGGTGCCGACTGGGCAACCGACAAGGTCGAGGAGCACTTGCCGCGCAACACTTGTCCGCTCATCAAGAGCTTTGCCGGCTTTAAGCTGGGCGAGGTCTGCCCCTACATTGAGTCGAGTGACTTGGTGGTAGGCGAGAACACCTGCGACGGTAAGAAGAAGGCCTACGAGTTCTTTGCGACGCAAAAGAACATGTACGTCATGGATATCCCCAACGTGCACGACGAGTCGACGCTCGTGACCTGGAAGGCCGAGGTCAAGAAACTCGCCGCCAAGATCGAGGAAGAGTGCGGCGTCACGATTACGCCTGAGCGTCTGAAAGCCGCCATCCACGCCGTAAATGAGAAGCGCCGTGCCCTGCAGCGCCTCGCTGCCACGCGCGCTGCCGACCCGGCGCCCATCAGCGGTCTCGACAGCCTGCTGACCGTTCAGGCCGCCTTTATGGACGACACGCCGCGTCTGACCGGAGCCATTAACGATATGGCGGCTGAGTGCGAGCAGCGTGTCGAGGCCGGCGAGGGCGTGGCGCCCAAGGGGACCAAGCGCATCCTGTACACCGGCACGCCCATGGCCGTGCCCAACTGGAAGCTGTTCAACCTCATCGAGAAGGCCGGCGGCGTCGTGGTGGGCGAGGAGTCCTGCACGGGTTCGCGCTACTACAAGGATCTGGTCGACGAGTCCGGTGAGACGGTCGAGAGATGCTTGATGCCATCGCCGAGCGCTACTTTAAGATCAACTGCGCCGTCTTTACGCCCAACGACCAGCGTATGAAGGACATTGTCCAGATGGCCAAGGACCTGCATGCCGACGGCATCGTCGACGTGGCCCTGCAGTTCTGCACGCTCTACGAGATGGAGTCGTTTGCCGTGGAGAAGGCCGCCGAGGAGGCCGGCATTCCGTTTATGCACATCACGACCGACTACGCCGGCGAGGATGCAGGCCAGCTACAAACCAGGATTGAGGCCTTCTTGGAAACCATTTAGGGCTATCCGTCCCGGCGGCTTTCCCGGACACCCGATCTTGCCGTTCAAACCGTCGCTTGCTACCAAAGTATGCGGCGCTTCTCTTTCACGGCAACCTCGGGCACCTGGGAAAGCCGTTTCCTTGGTTGGTTAAAAGGTTTGTTAAGGAGCTATATGCCGGAATATATTGAGCAGCCGTTGCCGTCCACGTTTGAGGAGTTCAACGAGCAGCGCAAGGCGGCGTTTATTCGCGTCAAGGATTATAAGCAGGCGGGTAATCGCCTGGTCGGCTTTTTGTGCAGCTATACGCCGCTCGAGATTATCGATGCCGCGGGCGCTGCAAGTGTGGCCTTGTGCGGCACATCCGACGAGGTGATTCCCGAGGCCGAGAAGGTGCTGCCGGCAAACCTGTGCCCGCTCATCAAGTCGACGTACGGTTTTGCCTACTCGCAAAAGTGCCCGTTTACGCACTTTAGCGACATGATCATCGGCGAGACCACCTGCGACGGCAAGAAGAAGATGTACGAGCTACTCAACGAGCTCAAGCGCACGCACATTCTGCATCTTCCGCAGGGTCGCGATCGCGCCTACGAGCGCGAAGGCTGGTACGAGGAGTGCCGCCTGCTCAAGGAGGAGCTCGAGGGCTTCTACGGCATCACGATTACCGACGATGACCTGCGCGCTGCCGTCCGTCGTCGCAACCGCTTGCGTGCGGCCCAGCTCGACATGTTTGCCCTGCAGGCCAACCAGCCGGCGGCCATGAGCGGCGTCGACTGATGAGCACCATGTTTGCCGGTACGTTCAGCTTTGATATCGAGGCTATACGCAGCAGCTGGAGCAAAAGGTTGCCAAGCTGCGCGAGGCCTACGACGCGGGCGAGCGCCCGGTTGCGGCAGACGCCAAGCGCATTCTGATCACTGGCTGCCCGGTGGGCGGCGTGATCAACAAGATCGGCCGCACCATCGAGTCCAACGGTGGTGTGGTCGTGTGCATGGACGACTGCTCGGGCGAGCGCACGGCGGCCATGATGATCGACCCGGATGCTCCCGACATCCTGCGCGCCATCGCCGACCGCTACCTGGACATCAACTGCTCGGTCATGACGCCTAACGAAGGCCGCATGGGAAACACGCTGGCTATGTGCGAGAAGTACCATGTCGATGGCGTGGTAGAGAGCGTGCTGCAGGCCTGCCACACCTTCAACGTTGAGAGCGCGCGCATGCAGGAGGCTGTCGAGGGTGCGGGCATTCCGTACATGAAGATTGAGACCGATTACAGCAATGGCGACATGGGTCAGATCGAGACCCGCATCGCCGCCTTCATCGAAACCCTCTAGGTTTCTCAGGCACCGGATTTTGCCCCTCAAACCGTCGCTTGCGTACCCAAAGTACGCTGCGCTCCTCTTTCGGGGCAATCTCCGGCACCTGAGAAACCTAGAGCTAAGGCGCCTGAACGCGCCGTTACCTTTGATGTTTAGATTGGGAGAGAGCCATGATAGGGATCGGGATTGATATCGGGTCTACGGCGGCTAAGGCTGCTGTGGTCGATGGGGAGGGTTCGGTGGCGTGGACGTGCGTGCAGCCAACCGGGTTTTCCTCGGTCGATGCTTCCGAGCGGCTGCGCGAGCGCTGGCAGCGGCCGGCTACGACGTGACGGCCGACGACGTGCGCGTGGTCGCGACCGGCTACGGTCGTGTCGCCGTGCCCTATGCGCACAAGGTCGTGACCGAGATTACCTGCCACGGTACCGGTGCCGTGCGCCTGTTTGGCGATCACGGCACCGTGATCGACGTGGGCGGTCAGGACACCAAGGTCATTCAGCTTAAAAGTGGCCGAGTGGCCAAGTTTGCCATGAACGACAAGTGCGCCGCCGGCACGGGGCGCTTTTTGGAGATCATGGCCGACCGCCTAGGTATTTCCCAGCAGCAGATGGCCGATCTGGCACGTTCCGGCGAGCCTACCAAGATTTCCAGCATGTGCACGGTGTTTGCCGAAAGCGAGGTCATCAGCCTGATCGGTCGTGGCGAGCCGCGCGAGAACATTGCGCGTGGCGTGATCGACAGCGTGGTCTCGCGCGTGGCGACCATGGCCGGGCAGGCCGCGGGCGCCCCGTACTACCTGACCGGTGGCCTGTGCGAGAACGCTTCGTGGTGGAGCGGTTGGGCGAGCTACTGGGATCGCCGGTGACCACCTCGCCCCAGGCTCGCTTTGCCGGAGCGATCGGCGCGGCGATTCGCGCACAGGCGCTCAATTAATGCATCCGCCGTCGGCTCGCATTCATGCGTATACTGGGAGAAAATGATTGACCGATGAGAGGAGGTATCGATGGCTGACGATCAGATTAAGCTCACGTCTATGACGGCCGCGAGCGGTTGAGCCGCCAAGCTGGCTCCCGGAGCCCTCGCCCAGGTCCTGGGCGATTTGCCCAATGTGCATAATGACAACTTGCTCGTGGGGTTCGATACCTCCGACGATGCGAGCGTCTTTCGCGTTGGCGATAACTTGGGTCTCGTGCAGTCCATCGACTTCTTCCCACCGATGGTCGACGACCCGTTTTTGTTTGGCCAGATCGCCGCGGCAAACTCGCTGTCGGACATCTACGCCATGGGCGGGCGGCCGAGCCATGCCATGAACTTGCTGTGCATCCCGAGCTGTCTGGGCGTTGAGGTTGCCGGTCAGATTCTGGCGGGCGGCGCCGACAAGTGCGTCGAGGCGGGTTGCTCCATCGCGGGCGGTCACACCATCAACGACGACGAGCCCAAGTACGGCCTGTCCGTGAGCGGGTTTGTCGCGCTCGACCGCATGCTCGCCAACAGCGGCGCGCGCGTGGGCGATGCGTTACTGCTGACCAAGGCGGTTGGCTCGGGCATCATCACCACGGCCATTAAGGGCGAGCTCATCGAGCGGGACGAGGCCGCAGCCATGTTTGACTCGATGCGCACCCTCAACGAGGCTCCGATTCGTCTGGCCGAGGGACTTGAGCTTCACGGCTGCACCGACATCACGGGCTTTGGCCTGATCGGGCATGCGTGCGAGATGGCCGAGGGCTCGGGCGTGCAGATTGAGCTTGCGTCGGGGGCGGTGCCGCTCTTTGACCAGGTGCTCGACATGGCGCGTCTGGGCATTATCCCCGCGGGCTCCTACCGCAACCAGGACTTCTTTGGCCCGCGCGTGACGGTTGACGATGAGCTGGAGCCGGGCATGTTGGATGCGCTGTACGATCCGCAGACCTCGGGTGGTTTGCTCATCGCGGCGCCCGCGGCGGATGTGGATGAGCTTGCGCGCCGTTTGCATGCCGAAGGACGTATCGCCGCCGCGTCGGTCGCGTGTGCGAGCCGGTGCCGGGCGGTCCTGCCGTTCGCGTTGTTCGCTAGCCCGCACGTTTATGTAACTGTTTACCGTTCTCTAGAACGTTCTTTCGAAAGGATTTTGCTATGTCTACCAAGATTGAAGTCAATGCCATGGGCGATGCCTGCCCGCTGCCCGTCGTCAAGACGCTTAAGGCACTCAAACAGCTTGACGGCGAGGGTGCCGTGGTGACCTCGGTCGATAACGAGACCGCCGTCAAGAACATCTCCAAGATGGCGCAGGAGAAGGGCTGCACGGCCTCGGTCGAGAAGGTTTCTGACGCCGAGTGGCACGTGACCGTGGCGACTTCTGGCGCCGTTGCCGTGGCCGATCCCGAGCAGGATGGCGCTGCCTTCTGCGACGCCAACGCCGGCAAGGGCAAGCTCGTCATTTCCGTCTACACCGATTGCATGGGCCGTGGCGACGACGAGTTGGGCCACAAGCTCATGAAGGCGTTTATCTTTGCCGTGACGCAGCAGGAGGAGCTGCCTGCGACCATGCTGTTCTACAACGGCGGCGCCAAGCTCACCGTCGAGGGTTCGCCGGTGCTCGATGACCTGAAGGGGCTGGCGGAGCAGGGTGTCGAGATTCTCACCTGCGGTACCTGCCTGGACCACTTTGGCATTAAGGACCAGCTTGCGGTGGGCGAGGTCACCAACATGTACGTGATCGTGGAGAAGATGGAGCAGGCCGTGCGTGTCGTGCGCCCGTAGCGTATTGGTTGGAGTTGCCATGAGGGAGAAGCGCCCGGCGCTTGTCATCACGTTTCCCACCACGGCGCCGCCATGGGCTGCGAGTCCCTGTGCATCGAGCCGCGGCCTTCCCGGGCGGAACGATTCCCGTGCCCGGGGAGGTCGCTGCCGGCTGCGGTCTGGCGTGGAAGCGTTGCCTGCCGATGAGGAGCTGCTGCGCAGCGAGCTTGCCGCGGCGGGCGTTCCCACCGAGGGCTATACCGTGATTGATATGTGGGAGGTCGTGCGATGATCTACCTGGATAACGCGGCGACGACCATGCACAAGCCGCAGACGGTCATCGATGCCGTGACGCAGGCGATGTACTCGCTCGGCAATGCCGGGCGCGGCGCCACGTCGGGCGCCCTCGATGCCGCTCGTACGATTCACGGTTGCCGTGCCAAGCTCGCGCGCCTTTTAGGTTGTCCGAGGGCGGACCATGTGTGCTTTACGCCCAACTCAACCGCGGCGCTCAACACCGCCATCAACGGGGTGGTGTGCCCCGGCGACCGTGTGGTCACGACGGTGCTCGAGCACAACTCCGTGCTACGTCCGCTTAACCGCCTGGCGGTAGAGCGGGGCGTGACCGTTGAGCATGCGGGCTGCGATGCGAGCGGCGCGCTCAACTACGACGAGCTCGAGCGGCTGGTGACGCCTGACACGCGTGCCGTAGTGGTGACGCACGCCTCCAATGTGACCGGCAATGAGGTCGACATTGCGCGCGTGGCCGCCATGGCCCATGCGGCCGGCGCGCTGGTGATCGTCGATGCCTCGCAGTCTGCCGGCACGGCGCATATCGATATGCAGGCCATGGGGCTCGACGTGGTGTGCTTTACTGGCCACAAGGGACTCATGGGTCCGCAGGGGACCGGCGGGCTGGCCGTGGCGGAGGGCATTGACGTGTGGCCGTGGGCCATGGGCGGCACGGGCGTGCACAGCTTCGATGCGCTGCAGCCGCTTGAGTGGCCCACGCGTCTTGAGGCGGGCACGCTCAACGGCCACGGCATCGCGGGCCTTTCTGCCGGCCTCGACTTTATCGAGGCGCAAGGCGGGGTCGAGGCGATCGCGGCGCATGAGCGAGCGCTGGCTGATCGCTTTCTCGCTGGCGTGCGCGAGATTCCGGGGATTAAGCTCTACGGTGCGTTTGACCAGCCGTGCGCTCGGCGATCGTCTCACTCAACGTGGGTGATATCGACTCTGCGAGATCTCGGACGCGCTCATGCAAGGGTGGGGGATTGCGACGCGCCCCGGCGCCCATTGCGCTCCGCTCATGCACCGCGCGCTCGGGACCGAGCGCCAGGGTGTCGTTCGCTTCTCGTTTGGGTATTTCAACACGGACGAGGAAGTCGATACCGCGATTGACGCTTTGCGCGATTTAGCCTGCTAAAGCTGCTAGACCGTTTATACTTGCGGGATGGGTGTTTTTGCCCGTCCCGTTTTTGTTTCGACCCGAAAGGTGTGCCTATGGCTCATCCGCACCGCGCGGTCTGCGCTCCGACCATGTCGTTACCGTCGGCATTGCGCTGTTCTCGATGCTCTTTGGCGCCGGTAACCTCATCATTCCGCCATTGCTGGCACTTCAGGCCGGCACGGCCACGCCGCTTGCCATGATCGGCTTTTTGATTGCCGCTATCGGTCTGCCTGTTATGGGATTTATCGCCGTCGCGCTCGCCGGCACGGCCCGCGAGCTGGCTGGGCGCGTGCATCCTAAGTTTGGCGAATTCTTCGTTGCGGCGGTGTATTTGGCCATCGGCCCGTGCCTGGCCATTCCGCGCACAAGCTCTACGGCCTTCGAGATGCTGGTGCCGCTACTGCCCGAGGGCGTTTCGCTCGGCACGGCTCGCCTGGTGTTTGCCGTTGGCTTCTTTGTCGTCGCGTTTGCGCTCACGCTGCGTCCGGGCGTTATCACGCGCGTGCTCGGGCGCATTACGGGCCCCGCGCTCATTGCGCTCATCGTGCTGGTCGTGGGTGCTGCCGTGATCTCGCCGCTGGGACCGGCTGCCGCGCCGCAGACTCCCTACAATGCCGGTGCTACCGTGCAGGGCTTTTTGACCGGTTATCAGACCATGGATCTGCTTGCGTCGCTCGCCTTTGGCATTATCATCGCCGAGACCATTCACGAGCTGGGCGTTACCGACGACAAGCGCGTGGCCTTCGAGATTTCGCGTTCCGGTGTGATCGCCGGCGTGCTCATGGCCATCATCTACTGCGGCCTGGCGCTTGCCGGAATGCAACTCGGCACGGTTATGCCCGATGCCACCAACGGCGCCGCGATTCTTGCGCGTTCTGCTCTATGCACTTTGGTCTTGCTGGCACGGTTGTCGTCTTTGCGATTTTCTTCCTCGCTTGCATGAACGTGTGCATCGGCCTTATCAGCTGCTGCTCACGCTACTTCTGCGAGACGTATGTGGTCGAAGGGGGAGCGGAGGCTTCCGAGGAGGCCATGCGCCGACCCTTCGCGATTCTCGCCTTTGTGTTCGCAGCGTTTTCGTGCGTGCTCTCCAACGTGGGTCTCGACGTGATCCTCATGTTCTCGGTGCTATGCTCAATGCCCTGTATCCCGTTGCCATCGTGCTGGTACTTATGGGCCTGGTGCACGGCTTTTGCGACGCGCATTCGCAGGTATGGGTCTGGGTCGGCGGCGTTGTCGCGGTGCAGAGCGTGATCACCTCGGTTCGCGACGCGTTCTTTGCGGGCGCGTGGCTACCGTTTGATGCGCTGCCACTGGCAGATATCGGTGCCGCGTGGGCGCCGGTTGCCGTGGTTGCCTTTGTGATCGGTCTGCTCCATAGTCGTTTTGTCGCACATTCGAGGAGCTAGGGTTTCTGCGCTTGCACAGGCGGGGAGTCTCCCCTATAATTTCCTTCGCTTTGGGACACGCAAGGTTTAGACCTTAGCTGCTCAACACCTTCGGGACGTGGCGCAGTTTGGTAGCGCGCCTGCTTTGGGAGCAGGATGTCGCAGGTTCAAATCCTGTCGTCCCGACCATATCTTGCGGGCGTAGTTCAATGGTAGAACCCCAGCCTTCCAAGCTGATGACGCGGGTTCGATTCCCGTCGCCCGCTCCATAAGATAGACGAACGGCTCTGGCTCCTTTTGGGACCAGAGCTGTTTTCATATACATGCCGGGGACCCCACATCCCCTCCTAAGTTGCGGTGAAATACGGACTGTTTTCCGGCTTTTATGGCCCATGTAGTCCGTATTCACCGCAACTATTTGTAAGGTTGGATTTTGATGCCGTTGGGAGGGTCGTAGCGACCGTCTACCGAGAGTGGAAATATTTTTTGAAGCTCTGACCTGCGACGTCAAGCTTTTGGTCAGCTTTTGGCAAGGCCTGCGGACGGAAGCATGCGATAGCGTAATGGTATTCTCTCCGCCGTGATGGTTATGGGGTTGGCCATGCTCGATAAAGGCAAACATTTTCCGCAGTCATATGCAAGAATGCTATTCTCGGCCGTTGGAATTCATCAAGATGGACAGCTGCTTATAACAATTGATCCTTGGGATGAACGCCGTGCGCGTGAGCATATGCAGGAAGAGCTCATGCTTCGTCTTTACAACCACGTGTATGCGGATCCGGTCTATTGGAATAATCTTGGGGTTGAAGATCGCATCTTTCAGCTGGCATCCGCTATTGCGGTCGTTGAACCGGATGCTGTGTTTTGCGGATCGACAGCAGCGCTGCTCTACGGCATCGGCTCGGCGTATACGCTTCTGGATAAAGTGCAAGTACTGCTGCCACGGTCTACAAGGCGTGATACGTATGAGTTCGTTGAATACAAGCGCTGGCGGGTGGGCGAAGTGTGGCGTCTCGGTCTGTTTACGCTGACGGATCCGTATCGAACGGTTGTTGATATCGCTCGAACGAGCGCCTTTCGTTATGCGCTGGGCTATGTCGATGGCTTGGCCCGTGAGTACGATGTCGAACGCGAAGAGCTGCGGGCATATGCGCAGGCAAATTGCCGAGGGTTGCATGGCATCGCGCGTGCTTTTGACGTTTTTGAGCATATGGATGGCAGGTCAGACAATGGCGGCGAGTCCGAGGCGAGAGCAGCGATGATTCTCGCTGGGGTTGCCGCGCCTGAGCTTCAAGTTGAGATACCGCGACCAGGAAACGCTGGCTATTATCTAGCAGATTATGGCTGGCAGATGCCAGACGGCTCATGGACGCTGGCAGAGCTGCATGGGCTGGGTAAGTTTGAAGACGAAGCTCAAAATGATCCGGAGCAAGCGGCGGCAAAAACCTATCGAGCGGCCCTCATGCGCGATGCGAACCTTCGCGCCATGGGCCACAACGTCATTCATTTCAAACTCTCGGACACCTACGAAGTAGAATCGTTCGGTGCCATGATGCGCGGTTACGGTATTCCGACAACAAAACCCTACGCCGACTCCCGATAGAGAAATCGTTCGCAGCCAACCTTCAATAAGTTGCGTATACGGACTATCGAGCCTTTAAAGGCATGAAACAGTCCGTATTTCACCGCAACTTAGGAAGGGGATGGGGCTGAGGGGCG
>ENA-OQDW01000213-OQDW01000213.1-human-gut-metagenome-genome-assembly--contig:-NODE-213-length-24611-cov-1.890541_pt1 | contig 24611 bp, 22 predicted proteins | sample MGYA00242784_ERZ504613 | MGnify/ENA primary metagenome ERZ504613 (study PRJEB26092, sample SAMD00036330) | human gut metagenome | host: Homo sapiens | study: EMG produced TPA metagenomics assembly of...
TTATTCTGTGGTGAGTATGATATACTCTTCGGGCAAATGGGTTTGCGAACAAAGTCCTTATTTTGCCCAGAACAGTTTGTGGTAGTAAGTGTCTTCGGCTGACACCTCTTTATAGTAGGGATTGTAGTTGACTTCCGTATTCGGGTATCTCCAGCGGTTCGGCACATTTGTGATGGTACCGGCCACTTCGGGGAAGGCCAGGCCGGACGGATAGCCGGTACGTCGGATATCACTCCATGCCTCACGACTGGCTAGGAAACCGAAATGCAGCCACTTTTGGGTAATGATAGCATCCAGCTTGTCTGCATATTCCGTGCTGTTCCATTTGGCAGCAGCGAAAGAGGCTGTTTCTTCGGCAGTGGGGGCATCATACCGGCGTGCGTTTTCACCCGTACTTACCGAATCGTAATAGTAGTAAAGCGTGATGGACTGGCCGACAGCCTTTTTGAACTCTTCTTCCGCTTTCGCTTCATTCTTTGCCACTCCATACCCCATTTCATAGGCTTCCGCTTTCAGGAAATGGATTTCGGGTGAAGACATTATCAGCATGTCGAATTTATCGTTTTCCCAAAAGAAACCTTTCTGCGTGATTTGTGAGAAACCGGTGTTGCTGGTATTGACTTCGTCTTGTGCCTGCGAGTTGTAATATTCCGTCAGCTCATCCGCCACGGTGAGGTCTGTGCCCAGATAACGGTGCTCGTCCAATTGACCGGTGTTTTGGTTGGTAATCTTCACGGGATTGAAGTTGAGCAGGATGCGCGGGTCGTCTTCTCCTTTCACATAAACGCCGCTCAGTGGGTCATTGCTGGTCATATCATAGTTGCCATGGCCCAGCATGCGGTCGATGATGGCGCCCGAAGCAAGTCGGTTAGTTACCCATCACCCAGTCCGTGGCCTGCAGTGAAGTTCAGTTGCCCAGACTTCTGGTTGACAATGAGAATGTTGTTTTCTTGTTCCTCTATCAACGGATAGGCTGACGGATTTTCCAGGATTTCCTTGATGGCGGTACGGCCTTCCGCCTGCAAGTCTCCTTGCGCGGCTACGCGCATGGCAAGGCGCAGTCGCAAGGAGTTTGCATAGCGTTCCCATTTGTCCATGTCCCCGTTGTTGATAAAGTCTTGTGTATTGAAGTTCCTCGGTGTGGGGATGGAACGGAACCGTGGAGCAATTTCTTTGAGCTCATCAAGAATGGTTTTATAAATATCCTCGGCCTTGTCATAATGAGCATACGATTTACCTACATCGTTGGTAAGCGGCAGCGTACAAGCTTCCGAGAAAGGCATATCCCCGAAAACGTCCACTGTGGCGGCAAAGAAATCGTACAACTGTACTTTGGCGGCAAGATAGAATGCCTCGTCCTGGCTTGTTCTGCCGCGCTTTCTTCCTCGTAGAGAGATTCCAGCTTACGGAACTGGGCCAGTGCCGAATACACATTGTCCCACTGTCCGTCAATAGCGGGTATATAGCCGGGGGTATACATATCCGTAGTGTTGGAGTAGCCGAAGGTTTGTGCATACTTGCCCGTAAACTGTGAATCGAATCCGAAGAACCGGTTGTATTCGTAAACATCATAGTCCTTTACTTTTTGGAAGACTCCTACCATCAGATTGCTGATGGTGACTTGGGTTACTTTGGAGGGGTCTTCGTATTTGCTGTCGAAGTCATAATCCGTACAGCCTGATGTTGTCAGGAGGAATGCTCCCAATGAAACAAGAGATAATATCTTTGTCTTTTTCATACTCTTTTTTGTTTTTTGGATGGTTGTTTTGTCAGAAACTTGCACGAAGTGAAACACCGAAACTGCGGGTAGCTGTGGTAGAACTTCCCACGGTAGCCTGGTTGGCCCAGGATGTTCCGACGGACGACTCCGCATCGTAGTTTTTCAGTGCTTTGTAGAAGTAGAAGAGGTTACGTCCGAAGACCGACACACTCAGCCGGCCCAGTCCCAGTTTGGAGATCATCTTTTCGGGAAATTGGTAGCCGATGGTCAATTCACGCAGTTTGACATAAGAATTGTCGAATACCGAATGGCGGTATGTCAGCTGTTCGGCCTCCGTTCCCCAATTATAGGTGGTGTTGTAGTAATAGCCTGCCGGAATGATACGTGTGTTTCTTTCGCCAGTGGAGGCACTACACCCGGAAGGATGATGCCGTCGTGGTAGATTATCTCTCCGTTGGGGCCGGCACCCGTGGAAGGGTCTACTTGTACCGGAATTCCGCTGGAATTGTTGTCGCCCGGATAGTAATAGGATAGTCCGCCGTGTTCCGTATCACGGTACTTCAGGGATTCGGGTGTCAGACCCACTGCGGTGGCATATTGGTTCATTTCGTTGATGACATCTCCTCCGATACGGAAGTCGATACTGAAATCGAGGAATACATTCTTGTAGGAGAAAGAAGTTGAATAGACCTCCTACGCCTGCCGGATTGATGTTGCCGACTTTCTGCAATTCGGTTTGGTTGAGGTAAAGACCTTTATCGGAAACGAGGTACTCACCGTTTTCGTTCACCTGGGGAACTTGCGCATAGATGTCACCCATTGGCTGGCCTTCCACAGCTTGTATTTTTATTCCACTCCTCCGGAGTTGAGTATTTCCAGATAGGCACTCCATCGGCCAGTTTCACCACTTTGTTCTTATATACACCATAGTTGGCTGTCAGGTCCCAGCGGAAATCTCTGGTCAGTATGGGAGTGGCACTGATTGATATATCCCAGCCGTGGTTGGCTACCTCGCCCACATTCATCAATACATTCTTTACGCCTGATGTGGAAGGTTGCGGCGTGGAGAGTATCTGGTCCTTTACACGGTTGTTGTAGTAGGATACATCTATACCCAACCGGTTGTTTAAGAACTTGCTTTCCAGACCTATCTCGTATTCGTACTTCTTTTCCGGACGGATATCTGCATTTCCCCATGAAGAGGGAATGGTGTTCCAAGTGAATCCGTTGTCCGACCTTGCTCGTAGACGATATTGGCGGTATAGGTTTCAGGAGCATTTCCTACGATACCGTATGAGAGGCGCAGTTTTCCATAGTTCCACCATGACGGCATGTGGAAGGCTTGGGTGAAGAGGAAACTCAGATTGGTGGAAGGATAGAAAAAGCTCTGGTCTTTTAGGGTAGACGAGCGTTCCTGGCGTCCGGTCAGTTCAAGGAATAGATAGTTGTCCCATCCCAGGCTCAGTGTACCCATATATCCGGTTTTCAGTAGTTCCATACGTTGCAGGGTACTGCTTGGCGTGTAGCGGCTGGCATTGAGGTCGAACCAGTTTTCCGTGACAAGCCCGCCATTGGTGGAAACCCTGATATTGTTCATATTTTCGTAGCGTCCGGTCCAGCCTACGGTGGCGGCAATGTCGAAGCGGTTGATATTATAGTTGAAATTCAACATAACATCTCCATAAACGATGTCGTAACGGCGGTTGATGGACTGGAAGCTACCGTTGGGGTCGTATAGGGAATTGGGTTGTTCGCTTTCATATTTCAGTGTTTGCTTCACATCTGTGATATCAGTTGAAACCTGGGCACGTAGACTCAGCCAGTTGGTTATCTGCCAGGTGGGGCGAATCATACCGATGAGCCGGTTCTCTGTCTCGTCGCTATGGTGATGGTACATATTCCACAGCATGTTGTTCACTCCGGTGGCGTAACTGGGGTCGTAGGCCCATGATTCCTCAGGAGTCAGCGTGGCGTTTCCTCCGACAAAGGTATTACGGTATCCCAGACTGGTGACGTAGCTTTGTTTCAGATAGGGAATGTCCAGGAAGGTGGAGAACATGTTGCCGAAACCGCTGTATAGGTTGAGCGAGGTTTGCGGACGGTCTTCTACATTCTGTACGATGTAGTTAAGGGAGTATTCCAGTTTCAGCGGTTTCGCCAGTTGATACGAACCGGTCAGCTTGAAGTTGTGTTTAGTGAAGCTTCCGGTCAGGGCATTGGGGATCTCGTCCATGAATGTGTAGGAAAAGCGGTTGCTGGTGGTTTCCGTCCCTTGTGAGATGGCGAGATTGTAAGTCTGGGTCCAGCCGGTGCGAAACAACTCTTTCCACGGGTTGTCGGTCAATGCCTGGTAGGGGCGCATCTTCCCGTCCCAGTAAAGTACCTCGCTGCCGTCGTATTTCGGGCCGAAGGACAAGGTGGTGGAACGGAGGCTTTTGTAGCTTTGTCCGTTTAGGGTTCTCTGATAGAAGCCTCCCGTCTGTTTCTCATAATCGCTGTATGCGGTGTTGTAGGTTCCCGGCCCGTATACGGTCTGTACTTTTGGCAGATAAGCCGGTAAGTTTGCCATGACTTGGGCATTGAAGTCCACCGTCAGCTTGCCGCTTTTGGCGCGCTTGCTGGTGATGACTACCGCACCGTTTGCAGCCTCCGAGCCGTAGAGAGCTGTGGCGGAAGCTCCTTTCAGAATACTGAGGCTCTCGATGTCCTCTGGGTTGATGTCTACCAGACCATTGGAACGGATTTGTCCGTCGTTGCCGAATTCGGCGAAGTCCGTGCTTTTGCCCGTGCCGCCGTTGCGGATGGGTACACCGTCCAGAATGATGAGTGGCTGGTTATTTCCAGTGATGGAGGTCAGGCCGCGTACGTTGATGGAGACAGCTCCGGCAGAACCGCCTTGTGTCTGTGTGATGCGGACTCCCGGTGCTTTACCGTACATGGCAGAGGCAAAATTGGGTGCTCCTGCCTTTACCAATTCGTCTGCACTGATGGTACTGATGGCATAACCGACACGTTTCGTGTCTTTTTTGATGCCCATTGCCGTTACTACGACTTCTTTCAGTTGCTGGGTATCTTCGCTGAGTGTAATCTTCAGGTCGCCTTGCTTTTTTCGTTTTGCCAGGTTTATCTCCCGGGTGGCATAGCCCATGTAAGCGATAGAGAGTGTTGCATCTGCAGGAACGGTCAGTGTGAAGTTGCCGTCCACATCGGTAATGACGCCGTTGTTGGTACCTTTCTGTATGACGCTGGCACCGATAAGCGGTTCTCCTGTTACATCTCTCACAATGCCTTTAATGGTTCGGTTTTCTTGTGCGAAGCTGTTCCGGTGAAAAGAAATGCTAATAACCAACTTGCAATAATCAAACTTTTTTGGAAGTGCGACGCTGAATGTGGAATGTCACACCGTTTTCTCATCCTGATTTTCATACTACTGAAAAATAATTGATTTATCTTATTATAAATGTTACGTCCTTTCGGTGGATATTTTAGCAAGAGGTATGCCAAACGAAAGGCAGACTATCCTTTTAAGGATGAATAATGTTGATAATCAATTGCTTATTTTCTATCGGGAAAAAGGGAAGTTCGGGTGTTTGTGGTGTGGAGATGTGGAAAAAATCCACAGTAGGTATTCCACAATTTCCCTCTCTTTCCTTGAAGTCTTGTTGTCGACCTTATTGGTAGCCTTGTTCATCGGAGGTATGCTCTATCACTGCAATAAAATCTGGTACAGTTGCAGTGGTTGCATTTTCTTTTCAGGGTGGGAGTGTTTTTGACCTTTATCCGGGAAGGATTACTCGAACGAAAGAGCTATCAGCCTGCAGTTTGTGAGACTGATATTAAGCCAGTATAAGTCTGAGAATTACTTTCAAAATGTGACTACTATGGTTACTGTGGCAAATATAGTTATTCTTGATGGAAGAACTGATGTTTGGCGTAATAAGTATCTATGTTTGTGAGAGAAAGGATAGGGAGGGGGTACTCTTACTTTTAGGAAATTAATATCATGTTTGCACCTTATTTGTTTCGTGCAACATGATATTAATAAATCTTAGTGGTTTATTTTACTTCCCACGTATCATTCGTCATCAATAATTCCTCGAAGTTGTGATACTTCTTCTTGGCAGACACCTCTTCGATTTGTTCATGAACGGCATCGTCGTAAGTAGGAGCTTCCACATCGCGGATAACACCGAGTGCAATCGGGAAGTCGGGACCTTCCATCAGGGCAAGCTTCAGTTGCAGGGTGTTGTCCATGCAGTGGGCATCGTGGATGAGGATATCCTTCTCTGTAATGCCGTTCTCACCGAGTTTCACGACTTTCAGACCAAAGCCTTCCTGCATCAGTCCGTATTCGTTGTTCTCGCCGAAGAGCATCGGTTCGCCGTGTTTTAAGTAGATGGCATTCTTGGCGCGGTCTTCCTTTTTGGCCACGGAGTCATGCGTACCGTTATTAAAGATAACGCAGTTCTGCAGAATCTCGCAAACGGATGCGCCCTTGTGGGCCATAGCTGCCTTCAATACTTCTACGGTCCCCGGAGCATCGGTAGCTACGCGCGGCAAAGAAACGGCCGCGGGCACCGAAGCAAAGCTCTGCCGGATGGAATGGATCTTCTACCGTACCGTAGGGAGACGACTTGCTGACGAAACCACGTGGAGAGGTCGGAGAATATTGACCTTTGGTCAGACCGTAGATGCGGTTGTTCAGCAGAATCATGTTTAGGTCGATGTTACGGCGTACGGCGTGGATGAAGTGATTACCGCCGATGGCCAGACCGTCACCGTCGCCGGAGATTTGCCATACCGTCAGGTTGGGATTGGCAACCTTGGCACCTGTAGAGATGGCAGCAGCACGTCCGTGGATGGTCTGCATCGCATACGTATTCATGTAATAGGGCAGACGGCTGGAGCAGCCGATACCTGAGATGACGGCATTCTCCCAAGGAGCTTTGCCAATTTCTGCCATTGCTTTGTGCAGTGAAGCCAGAAAGAAGTGGTCACCACAACCCGGACACCAACGGGGTTGTCCTTTTTTATAGTCTTTTGCTGTATATTCGCACATAATCTTTTTTAATTGATAGTTGATAATTGATAGTTGATAATTGGTGGCTGGTCATTGATAATCCGCATATTACGCATGGTTATTATCAATTGTCAACTGTCAATTATCAATTAATTTATTGAACGCTGCGACCAGCTCGGCAACGACGAACGGTTGTCCTTTGACTTCGTTGAACTGGTACGGGGTGAAGTTGTCTATCTTCATACGTAGATAACCTGCAAATTGTCCGAGATTCTGTTCGGCAACTACCACCTTCTTGTACTTCTTCAGAACGGTTTCCGTGTTCTTGGGGAGCGGATTCAGATAAGTGAAGTGGGCGAGGGCAACCTTCTTGCCTGCCTTGTTCATCTCTTCCATGGCCGAATACAAGTGGCCGTATGTGCCGCCGAAACCGACAATCAGCAAATCGGCATCGTCTGCACAGCCTTGCACTTCTACATCAGGTACGGGGATTTTGGCAACCTTCTCGGCACGCAGGTGGCACATCAAGTCATGGTTTTCGGGATCGGTGGAGATGGCACCGGTATTGCTGTCTTTCTCCAGACCGCCGAGGATGTGCATATAACCTTCTTGTCCGGGGATGGCCCAATAGCGGACACCTGTTTCGGGATTGCGTTTGTACGGAGTATAGTTGTCCTTCATTTCGGAAGTCACGTAGGGAGGGGTGATGGCGGGATAGTCTGCCAGTTTGGGCAGCTTCCAGGCGCCGGAGCCATTGGCTACAAAGCGTCGGTCAGCAATACGACCGGGGTCATATGCTCCAGTGCAATTTTGCTTGCCATGTAGGCTGCGTCGAAACAGCTTGTGGGTGAAGAGGCGGCAATGACGGGCATTGGGCTTTCACCGTTGCGGCCGAACAATGCCTGCAACAAGTCTGTCTGCTCTGACTTGGTGGGCAGACCGGTAGAAGGACCGCCACGTTGCACGTCGAGCACAACCAGCGGAAGTTCTGTAATGACTGCCAGGTTCATGGCTTCCGATTTCAGGCAGACACCGGGACCGGAAGTGGAGTCACAGCCAGCGCACCTGCAAAAGCGGCGCCGATAGAAGTGGCGCAACCGGAAATCTCGTCTTCGCACTGCACGGTCATCACGCCCAGAGACTTGTGCTTGGAGAGTTCGTGCAGTACATCGGTTGCCGGAGTAATGGGATAGGAGCCGAGGAATAGCTTCAAGCCAGCCTTTTCAGCTGCGGCGATGAAACCGTAAGCAGTCGCTTTGTTCCCCGTGATATCCATGTATCTGCCGGGAACGGTGGTTTTGCTTTCAATCTTATATGTGTGGGCTACGGAAGCATGGGTGTTGTGTCCATAGTCATATCCTGCATGGATGACCTTGATGTTTGCTTCGGCAATTTCGGGCTTTTTGGCGAATTTCTCGCGGATGAAATCTTCGGCTATCTTCAAGTCGCGGTTGAACAGCAGCATACCAGGCCTACTGCAAACATATTGCGGCATTTCAGCATGGATTTGTTGTCCATTCCGGTGTCGGCAAGGCAGTCTTTCACCATCTTTGAGATGGGGGCGGCGATGACATCCTGCTTAATACCCATTTCCTCTATCGGATTATCGGTCTTGAAAGCGGCCTTTTCCAAATCTGACTTCTGGAAAGCATCTGTATCGATGATGATGCAAGCAGTGGATTTAGCAAACTTATATTGGGTTTTCAGTGCGGCGGCGTTCATCGCTACCAATACGTCGCATTTGTCACCCGGGGTATAGACTTTCTCTGCACCGATATGTACCTGAAAACCGGAAACACCGGTAAGTGAGCCTTGCGGGGCGCGGATATCTGCCGGATAGTCGGGGAATGTACTGATATCATTGCCCACGGTAGCCGAAACTGTTGAAAAGATGTTGCCGGCGAGCTGCATACCATCGCCGGAGTCTCCGGAGAAGCGGACTACCACTTGCTCCAGTTCTTTGACCATCATGTCGTTTGCCATAACTTACGAATTACTATAGATTAATTTTTGGGGGTTACTGTATTCTATCACTGACCGACAAATTTCGTAAAGTTAATCGGATTAACAAAACTTTTTTCGGAAAATCGACAGAATACATTATCTTTGCATCCGCAATCTACTGCAATATGCAGAATCTATGCAAAAGCCCTTGTAGTTCAACGGATAGAACAAGCGTTTCCTAAACGTTAAATAGCAGTTCGATTCTGCTCAGGGGTACAAAATAACAGATTTAGATAGTGTGGAGTTTCCGCAGAATCCGCAAAATAAGGCTACTTTTGCAGTAAAGATGTCTACAAATAAAGATATGGCTACATTTAAAGCGGAGGTTTTTTCGGTCCAATTCATCATCCATTACTGTCCGGTAAAAATGAGCGAATAGCCTATAGCTATCCGCTCAGAAGTTATCTTGGTATTTTTTTCATTCGAACGTATTGAGATTTTGATAAAACATAAATAAGTTTTTATTCTGCTATAACTAACTCCTGCGAATGTTCTACTTCCACGCATTGACCTTTCCATTCAAGGGTAGCGTGGACTCCTTCCGGAAGCACAATCCGGGCATGCAAGGTTTGGCCCGTCTTTAGGTATGCTACAGAGATGCTACCCAACGGATGGGGTATGGAGCCTGATGCCTCCGACAGGTGACCAAGAGCAGGAGTCAGACGAAACTTTGGCAAACCCCGGAGCGCAGAGTGAATGCCCAACAACATACGATAGAACTCGATATTGAGATGGGCACTCCAGGCATGACAGTCGGAGCGCGACGGTTCGGGATTTTCTGCCCAGGTGGTGAGCCCGATGGCAAGCTGGTCTCGCCAGGGCTGCAGGGTATCGAGCAAGCGGTTGGCCATGCCGACCTTATCCATGGCTTGCTGTACGAAATAGCGGAAATAGAAAGTGGCTTGGATGAGTGTAGTATCATCAAGCATCTTGCGGCACACCTCTTGCGCTTCGTGTTCTTCAAGCACCTCAGCCAGTATGGCCAGGGCATTGACGTGTTGTGAATAAACATCGTGTTCAGGAGTATCGGCCAACAATCCGCGCGCGCTGTTCCAGTATTTGACTTTGATGGCGGCGGTTATCTGACGAGCTAAATCATGGTAATAATTTCCCAAAACTTCTAAGCCGAAAGCCTTTTCCATAGCGGCCTGTTCGCGCAGTGCCATAACAAACACCAGATTTTGATAGGCCGAGCTGCCGTCTTGACCGTAGTTGGGTTCTCCATAGTCGAAACCATGGCCCAATCGGCAAAGAACCAATGGGGCATACGCGCCAGACTCTTGTCGGTCCGCAAGTATTCCTCGTAGCAGCCTATGATGTGACGAGCGGCGGGCAGGTATTGACGGAGCACTGATGTCCGTCGCGCATCATCCAGTAGTCGTAGAGCATACCTATCCAACTGAGCGAATAGGAGGATATCATCTGTGGCGAGGCCGAAGGGTAACGGCTTTGTGTCAGCCCGTCGGCGGTCATCGACATGCGTCCCTGCTCGATGGCGTGCCGGGGCAGGAGTGTGTCGCGGGTGTTGTACAGGGTGAGCATGGCCTGAATCCGGCGTCGCCAAAATATTGAAGCTGTTCGTAATAGGGGCAGTCCATATAGGTTTCGTTGGCACAGAGGCGGGCGGTGCGCCAGCCTATCTTCTCCATTTGCTCCAGTTCCCGACCTGCGCGCAGGTGACTCTCCTTCTTTAGCGGATAGGCCGTGAAGGTGGCTCCCAGGCATTCGATAGTTAATGCTTCGTCGGCTGTTTCCACCGTCAGTTCCAGATAACGCCAGGTACGCCACCAAAGTGTAGTCGTCTGCCGATGCGTACCCCCATCCATCAGGAACTGGTCTTTCACTCCCATCATAACTTTGCCTGTTGTCTCATCGCGATGTGGTTTGGTGGCATGCCAGATGTCGGGCATATCGGGATTGAACAGTGCCTCGGCGTAACATACTTCCACACTAGCCCCCTTGCCGCCTGAAGTGGTCAGGTGGAGATAGGCATTGGTGAGCGAGTCGCGATCAATCAATACCGACGTTCTTGTATGTGGAGCAACGGTCAGTGGCAAGTTGATATCGCCTGCCGACACCTCGCGCATCTCCATTTGTGGTATGGAGCGAGGCACAAGGAGGCGGCCTCCACGGTCGCGTGTACCCTTGTCGGCTGCCGCATCCAGGTTCCGGGCTTGCTTCCAATCGAATCCGGGGGCTTCTTGCTCTGTTTGCCATCCCCAGGGGTAGTTGTTGGCGTCAAACCGCTCACCGCGGTCGGCCGCATAGTAGCCGGGCACTACAAAGTCGTCGAGCGATGAATAGGATTCGCCCGTCAGCACCTGCCAATTCCAATCGGTGTTGAACACCGGGTCTGCTCCGTCGGCACATACCAATAGGGCAATCTCGTTGGTTCCCATTTGTGCCATCGGACGCTTCTCTCCATAGTTCCATACTACGGCTGCCAGGGTGTTTTTCCCTTGGCGAAGGTAGGGTGCGATATCCACCGTTTCGTAATTCCAGTTGCTGAGATCGCTGCGCGCCGGTCCCAGAGAAACAAGTACTCCATTGACAAAGAGTTTATACCTATTGTCTGCCGATACGCGTATCAGGTGCGCGTCGGGCACCGTGTTTAACTGCGCGCTTTTACGGAAATAGGCGACACGCAGATCCGCGCCCGATTTTTCTGCGTGGCAACCAATCCATACAGCCGGCCATACAGACGCGTCGCAGGATAGTGCCAGGCAAAGAGAAAATAAAACGAAAACACTCTTCTTCATATTCATCAGTTATCAGGTATATTTTCTTCTTCCCAGGTATAGTCTTCCGTGCAGTGGATGTTCACCGACTGGTCTCCGCAGGCGATATTGAATTCGCCAGCCTCGAGTGTCCACTTCTTGCCGGTTCCCATAAAGGCGAGGTCGCTTGCCTTGATGCGGAAAGTTACTGTTTTGCTTTCATCCGGGGCGAGTACAATCTTCTCGAACCCGCGCAGGCGGCGATTGTCGGGCATGAGCGAAGCATAGAGATCGGAAGCATAGAGCATTACTGTTTCCTTGCCCGCCATGGCGCCTGTGTTTTTTACATCGACTGTGAAAGTGAGCACATCGTCTTTCGTGAAACTATTCTTATCGGCACGGAGGTTGCTGTAGGTATAGGTGGTATAGCTCATACCGGCTCCAAACCACCACTGTTCGTAGGTCTTGGCATTATAGTCGTATACACCGCTGATGGTCTCGCGCACTTCGCTCGCCTTATAGTCGTAGTTGACCATTGCATTCGGCTGAGCGCTGTAGGTATATGGCAGACGGCCGGAGAAGTTTTCATTGCCCGCTAAGAGTTCGGCCAGCGCATCTCCTCCATAATTGCCAGGCAGCATGGTGTGTACTACGGCCTTTGCCAAAGGTTCGATGTCGCTGATGGCGCGTCCGCGCGACTCGTTCAGCACCAGGATGATGGGCTTGCCCGTAGCAGCCAGTGCCTTCACCAGATTTTTCTGATTGGTACTGAGATTGATATCGGCAATGTTGCCCCGGGTCTCGGCGTAGGTATTCTCTCCGATGCACACTATCACATAGTCGTTGTCGGCAGCAGCAGCCACGGCATCGCCGATATTATCGGCATGATCCATTGCCCAGCGTTTCGAGTCGTAACTCACGCCCTCTACCAATGTCACATGATTGCTTCCGAACTTGTTTCGCAGGGCTTCATAGATGGTATTGAAATGCCCGGTAAATTCCTCGCGGTCGGCACCGTCGCCCTGCCAGGTATAGCTCCAGCCGCCGTTGAGTGTACGCATGCTGTTGGCATTAGGTCCACATACCAGCAGTCGGGTGCCTTGCTTTATGGGCAATAAGCGACTTTGGCTGTCTACAGAGTCGTTCTTCAATAAAACGATGGATTCCAATGCGCCTGCCGGCTGTATGCTGCAAACTCCTCACTACCGAATTTGGGATAATCTTTAGCAAAGGTGTTAGGCTGTTCGAAAAGTCCCACCCGGTGTTTCAGGCGCAGGATGCGTCGCACGGCATCGTCAATGCGTTCCATGCTGACGCCACCCTCTTCTACCAGTTCTTTGAGTAAGCCGTTGTAAGTGAATTGCGAGGGAACCATCATCATATCTACACCGGCATTGATGGCTAGCCGGATTGCTCCTTGGCAGTAGGGACCACGCGGTCGCTGGTAACGGCTCCATCGATGTCTCCCCAGTCGGTTACCACCATTCCGTCCCAGCCAAGCCCTTCCTTGAGCCAGTCGGTGATAAATTCCCGGTTGACCGTGCCCTTCACTCCATTTACGTTGGAACTGTTGGTCATGATGCTTAAGGCTCCTTCCCGGATTCCCCGCAGAAAGGGCGCAAACTGCTTCTCGCGCAGTTCCTCGTAGCTCAATCTGGCCGGTGAACGATCCAGTCCGTTGTATGGTGCTCCGTAGGCAAAGTAATGCTTTAGGCAGCCTGCCACGTGGTATGCATCGATATGGTTAGGATTATCACCTTGCATGCCGCGAAGAGCGGCTGCCCCCATCTCGCTGGAGAGGAATACATCTTCGCCAAATGATTCATACTGCCGACTCCAGGCTTGCATTCTGCCGAGGTCGATACACGGGCCGTAAATCCAGGTACATTACAGGCACGAGTCTCGTAGGCACTATTTCGCCCATCTTATATACAAGGTCGCGGTTGAAAGTGGCCGCCATGTTGATGGCACCCGGGAAAAGCGTACCACCGGCGGAGTAGGTGGTGCCATGCATCTGGTCGAGACCATACACGGTGGGGATACCGAGATGTTTTATTGACACATTCTGAATGGTCTTTACCACCTGATTCCACATAGCAGGGGTCTGGGCGGTAGTTTGTGGCGCATTGAGAATGGAGCCGACTTTATATTTGCCCACTACGGAATCGAGCGCCGCCTCATCCAACCGGAAGGGAAGCTTCGACTGGATATCGTTGGACACCCAGTAGAGCCTCATTAGCTTTTCCCTGTTTTGCTTATCTTCGGGCGTTGTCAGTGCCAACTGGGCTGCATTGTGCTGCTTGTCGAGCCCAAAGCGGCGTAAGGTGTCGGCAAGTTCCTGCTCCGACATCCGGGCAAGCTTCTCCACGACGTAACGCGGTCTCGATAGGTAATCATGCCTATCTCCAGTTCCACCATCTGCCCGATTTTCTCATCGAGGCTCATCTGCTCCAACAGTTTCTCTATCTTGGCTTCTATGGCGGCATCACGTGGCAACATGGGCGGTTGTTGCGCCACAGTGCTCCCGTAAGCCAGCAAGAAAAGTAGGCTAAATAAATATCTCATAGGAATAAATAATCTTTTATAATTAGAAATTGGTCAGCGCCTGAATACTTTCCTGATTCCATTTCTTTGTTTGGAGATCATAGAGGCCGAACAGCCCGCGGTATGCCCAGATGTGGCTGCTGAATCCGCGCAATTGGAACTGCTCTTGCATGAAGGAGAAGTAGCGGTTCATCGATTGCTGGTCGGCTTTGAGGCAGACACCGTATTCGCCGATGTTGAGCGGACGACTGCTCTGTTCGCTCCAGCGTTGGCAGAAGTCGAGGTCGCGAATAATGGGCGCCTTCTCATTTTCGGTTCCGTGCCACTCTACCTGATGTCCTACCATCGCACTCGGCACATACTCCAGATTCTGATGGGTGAAGGTATGAGGCAGGTAGTAGTGACCCTGAACGATGATATTCCATTCGTTTTCCGGGAATTTTAGTTCGCCCAGTGTCCAGGTCTGTCCCAGATTGGGAGTGCCTATAATCAGTGTACGGCCCGGGTTGGTCCGGCGGATGATGGCAATGAGTTCGGCATGCAGCTTGTTCAAACCATCGGCTCCAAGGCGCATGTTGGGTTCGTTTAGCAAGTCGAAGAAGAGCATGTCGTTGGGGTAATCCTTGTAATGCTCGGCAATCTGTGTCCAGAGCGACTTAATTCGGTCGAGGTTCTGTTCCCATGTGAGGTCAGGGTCGTCTTCGCCCATATTGATGGCCGGGTAGTAGTGTTGGTCGATGGAGACAGCGAGGTTGTTTTTCAAACACTGCTCAATGGTCCAGTCCATCTTTTGGAAGAAGTCCGCATCGATGGTATAGGGAGCCTCTTTGGCGCAGTGCTTCACCCAAGTCGTCGGGATACGTACGCTTTGGAATCCGGCTTCGGCAATGCCTGGAAATCAGCTTCGGTCATGGGGGCATCGTTACCATCTACGGGGTTGGCATCCACATATCCATTCATGTTGAGCCTCTACCCAGACGCTTGTTCCGTTCGAAGGGAATAGCCGCCTCTGCCGGAGCCTCTACCTTGGTGTCGAGCACGGAGATTACCTTGGTGGGATCCCGATAAAGATCCAGCATCAGATTTCCATGTGTCGAATTGGCATCTTCATACTTCTGCGGACGGGGAGCATACTGTTCCGGACCGAACACGATACCAATCTGCAGATGGTCTGCGCCATCGAAGAGGGCGATACCGCGATTCTCCATACCCATCTTAAGGTCGAAATGATAGCCATCGGCTGGGGGGAAACTACATAGCCCACGGTCATGTTGGCAGCGGAGTTGGCCTCGCTGCTGATGGTGATGGTGCTGTCTTCGTTGAAGTGGACTACGCTGCGACAACCGTACTGCGAGGCATACCAAGTGCCGGTAAACGATGGTTTTTGGGTTTTGCCGGTGGTGCAGCCAACCAGCAACGCTACCGAGAGGAGTAAGAAAAGTATTTTTTTCATGATTATATTTTTTCAGTGTTAATTTTCAATTTACAGTCAGTTTTGCTTTGTTTACATGCTGACTATCATGTCCAATCATTATCTCGAAGTCGCCTGGCTCAACGGTCAGTTGCAACGCATGGTTGTAGTACTCCAGTTGCTTGCGGCCAATCTCAAACGATACGGTCTTGCTCTCGCCGGCTTTGAGACTGATTTTCTCGAAACCTTTCAGCTCCTTCACCGGGCGTGACTGGTGGCATAGATGTCCCTTACATAGAGTTGTACCACCTCCTTGCCATCCCGTTTGCCGGTGTTGGTCACCGTCACCGATGCCTTCACCTGACCGTCGGCAGTCATCTCATTGTTTGATAGTGTGACGTCGCTGTATTCGAAGGTCGTGTAGCTCAATCCGTGCCCAAAAGCATAGAGTGGCCCGTGGATGCAGTCGAGATAGTTGCTGTTGAAGCGAGAATAGGCTGCACCATCCTGATGCGGACGTCCCGTGTTCTTGTGGTTGTAGTAGATAGGGCACTGACCCACGTTGCGCGGGAAAGAGGTGGACAGACGGCACTCGGATTGACATCGCCAAAGACCACATCGGCCATGGCACGACCTGCCTGGTCGCCCAACGACCATGTATAAAGTATGGCATCGGCCAGCGGTTCGGTCTCGGTGAGCGCCAGCGGTCGGCCGGCGGTCAAGATGAGAATTACCGGCTTGCCGGTAGCCTTCAGCGCTTTGAGAAGTTCTACCTGCGGGAGCCCCAGGGTAATGTCGGAACGTGACACGCCTTCGCCGTTCATGTTGTTCAGCTCACCCAAGGCAGCCACCACCACATCGCTCCGGCGGGCCAGGGCCACAGCCTCTGCCACGAGTTGCTCGTTTGGACGAGTATGTACAGGTTTGATGACCTGTCCCGGCTTGTAGGCGCCCAGATATTGGTTGACCATATCTTGTTCCAGTTGCTTGTCTTCAAGCACCCAACAGCCTTCGGCGTATGTAACCGAACCGCCATGACCTGTTACAGCTTCTTGCATACCTTCCAAAAAAGTTACACAGCCATCGGCAAACCTGGAGAAGGACCAACTGCCCTGCATCTCTTTGGCTGCCACCGCAAACGGACCCACCAGGGCAATCTTGGCCGATTTGGAGAGAGGCAGCACATTGGCTTCATTCTTGAGCAACACCTGGCATTCTCTGGCTATCTCACGGCTGAGCTGACGCGCTCATCGGTGTGAATCTCGCGCTGGTAACGCTGTAGATTCAGGTAGCGATAGGGGTCTTCAAAGAGTCCCAGCTTGTATTTGGCTTCCAACACCCGGCGACAAGCACCTCAATATCTTTTTCCGATAAACGTCCCTGCTTGACGAGGTTCTCTAGATTGTCCATATAGGCACTTCCGTTGAGGTCCATATCTACCGAAGCCTCTATGGCCAGTGCAGTAACCTCCTCAATATCGCCTATGCCGTGGTTCACACATTCGTTGATGCCTTCATAATCGGAGGTGATGAATCCCTTGAATCCCCATTCTTCGCGCAACAGGTCGTTGAGCAGATAGCGGTTGATGTGTGCAGGGATACCCTCGAAATCGTTGAAAGAAGCCATAAAACTGCCGGCACCCTCGTAGGCAGATTCACGATAAGGTGGAAGGAATCCGTTAAGAGCCTCCTGGCGTCCCATGTTCACAATGTTGTAGTCGCGGCCACCCTCTACCGCTCCATAGAGCGCATAGTGTTTCACGCAGGCCATTACCGTGGTATTGTCGGCAAGGTCAGTACCTGATAACCGCGTACCATTGCCTTGCCAAGTTCACCGCACAGAAAAGGGTCTTCTCCAAATGTTTCAGCAATGCGTCCCCAACGGGCATCCCGGCAGATATCCAGCATCGGCGAATAGACCCAGTTGATGCCGGAAGCCGTAGCTCAAGGGAAGCAGCGCGGGCTCCCCGCTCTATCAGTTCCGGATTCCATGAGGTGGACATAGCTAGCGGTATAGGCTGCACCGTTTGCAAACCATGAATAACATCGTAGCCGAACATCAGTGGAATGCCCAGGCGACTCTTCTCTACTGCCAGTTTCTGTGCTGCCAGCAGATCTTCTGCCACATAGCTGCCATACATGGCGCCAAGTTTGCCATCGACTATGAGTTGTTCGCGGCTGTCGTTATCGTCAGATGCGTTGCCCGATACAAACGAAGGCACCGCCAGAAGATTCAACTGTCCTACCTTTTCTGTGAGCGTCATCTTTGCCATCAGGTCATCGATAAACGCATCCATCTCTCCATTAGCAGAGGGAGGGGGAGTATAACTGGTCAGAGTCAATACTCCACATGCTAAAGCAATCAATTTGCTATATTTCATCATATTCACTTAAATTTATTATTTAGAGTTCTAAAATTGTAGAGGATTCACCACTCCACATTAGACTTTGTTAACGACTCTTAAGATTGTTAATTATCAATAGTTTTCATCTCCGAAAAGTAAACTGTGCGCAATGGCATAGTGTGAGCATCACCGATGAGACAGATACTATCAGTAAGGCGAATATCGTTGGATGCTGCACCAACTTTTATAATGAAATCACCCTTTTCTATAGCCCATATTCCATCATTATAATAACCCAATTGTTGCGGTGACATGATAAAGTCTATTTTTTTAGTTTCGCCCGGCTTAAGTGATACTCGACCAAACCCGGCGAGTTTAATGGGTTTCAATGGTTGACTTGCTGAAGTAGGTGATATATATATCTGTACGATTTCGTCACCTTCGCGCGACCCGGTATTAGTCACATTGAAGGAAATATTGAATAACTCATCAGTCGTGAAAACTGATTTGTCAACTACTAGGTCTGAATAATCAAAAGTAGTGTAATTCAGTCCGTACCCGAAGTGATATTGAATACGCTCATCAGGAGTACTGGAATAATTATAGCAGATGTTTTCGTTAAGTTCTACTTTTGGATAACTCACACTCAACTTTCCTGATGGCGCAACATTACCGTAAATAATATCGCTAGAGCATTACCCCCTTCTTCACCGGGGTACCACGCCTGAATCACGCTGCACATTTATCCGCAAGGTCGCCAATAACCTGTGCACGCCCACCGAACATAACCAATACAACAGGCTTACCTGTAACTATTAATTGTCTGACAAATTCCTCTTGTTTTCCTGGTAACCGTAAACTTCCGCGGTCTCGATTTTCTCCACACAGTAAAGTATTCTCCCCCATTGCAGCAATGATTATGTCGCTATTGGCAGCTAACGAAAGCGCTTCTTTAGCATCTATTTTCTCATCGCGGGCTATATGGCGATTCTTATCGAGCCATATTGCACGATCATCCCCGCCTTTTGAAATGGATGTCTCAGTTTTGTCAACCCAATCCACACCACAGGAATAGTTCAAAGTGCATCCATCTGGTAGTTTTTTTTCCAGACCTTCTTTCAAAGTTATAATCTGATTATTTGTGTTTCCGGTATTAATGCCTCGCCAAAAATAGTGCAAGCCTTGATATGTGTAATCGCCAAGCATAGCCCACATTGTGTTGGCATTAGGTCCCACAAGAGCTATCTTCCTAGGATGTTCGATAGGAGGATGTTATCATTCTTAAGAAGTACTACTGATTGTGTAGCAAGTTCATAAGCGGTTTGACGCTCCTCGGCGGTGTCGAATTCTATATCGCTTCTGCACAGAATGCCGGATTTTTATCAAACAGACCCACTGCAGCTTTTAGCCTCAGAACTCGTTTGACAGCGCCCTCGAATGTCGCCTCACTAACAAGTCCTTGCTTTATTGCTTCGGGAAGGTATTGATAATTGTCACGGTTTTGAAATTCCACATCGTTCCCAGCATTTATGGCAGCCACTCCACGATGCAACGCATCTTCTTCTGTGTCAATCTGGTTAATCGAGCCATAGTCACTTACTGTTATGCCGTCAAATCCGAGATAATTACGCAAAATATCCTGCATAAGATATTTATTGGCAACGGCTTTCACACCATGGAAGTAGTGATAACCGGTCATTATCACTTTACTACCCTTAGTTCGAATCATTGTTTCGTGAGGCAAGAGTATTTCTTCAAAAAGTTCTTTTCTCCTATCGGTATTGCATCCGCCACCATAGCCCAAAAAATGTTTTGAACATGCCGCGACTCCACTTTTCATCCCTCCGTCCTGCAAACCTTCAACAAAAGCAGAACCCATAGCAGCACTTAGATAAGCATCTTCGCCATACGATTCCTCCAAACGGTTGAAATATGGATTCCGAATCACATCCACCATAGGTGACAACGAAAGCATGCCTCCGATTTTTCGCATGCTGATAGCAGTTTGACGAGTTTTTTCTGCAGCCAGGTCAGTATTGAACGAACATGCCAAACCAATTTGCTGTGGGTAAACCGTTGCTTCTTTTGCAGCAATACCTGTTATGACTTCTTCATGAAATAAGGCCGGTATTCCAGTTGGTGTATTCTTCACCAGCCACTCCTGCACTTGTTTTACCATATCGCGAAGCTCTTCGGGTCCATCTAACGAATTGCTGGCATACTGAGCAAAATGTCCTATTCCGTTAGGAATAAGTTCATAGCATCGGACTGTATCAAGCTGATTGTTTTTGTCGAAAAGTTCCGATAGATACATGCTCTGAAGTTGAGCTGCACGTTCATCCATACTCATGCGTTGATATATGTTATCGATTATCTTCTCGGTAAACTCATTTGACAACGGTATTTCCTGTGCTTTGTGTCGAAAGAAAACGGATGTCGATTTATTATCAGAGGCACAACCAGCCAGAATCAACGCTCCACATGCTAAAGCAATCAATTTATTGTATTTCATTCTATTGTCAAAAATGTTTTGGAGGGGTTATCGCTCCGCATCAGGCTTTAGAATGGCTCACTTACTGTTTATGCCTAATTCCTAATACCTAAATGCTTTATTTCAGATTAATGAATCCATTTCTGCTTGAGCGAGCGATAACTCCCATCTATTTTATATACTGTAAATTATGTACTATCGGGTACTTCCGACTTGGCTTCATGGTTTTGGTTTGAAGCACCAGAAGGTGCAAGCTGCCCATGGATAAAGTGCTTGCCCTTCTTCGGCAGGCGCAGCCAATACAAGATTATTGGCATCACACTTCACAATGAAGAACTCAGTGGCAGGTACGTAGGCGCGGCACCCTCGCCAACCAGGGCTATGGCCGTACCATAAAGGATGGGGGCCGTTACCTTAAGCTTGCCTACCGACCAGTTGGGCACGATGTCGTCGAAGTCGTACGTGAAGGTGCCGGTGCGACCTGTGGGAGCGACAGAGAAATTGCCGTCTATATCGAGCGTCATGCTGCCGGTGGACTCACCCGTCAGGTGATTGATGGTGGGCATATACAGAGTAAACATGTCCATAATCTCTACACTGGCGGCAAACCACGCGGGGCCGGGGTCGGCCTCGTAACCGCCTAAGCCAAAGAAACTTTGGTCGGCCCAGGTCCATGTCTTCTCGCCATCCTCGCCTATCAGGTCGAGCACTATTTGCGGTAGATTGAAGTCCTTGACAATGACTGTACCCAGTTCTTCTGTCACCTGCTCGCCGTTGGCAAGGGTAAAGGTTGCCGAAAGGGGAAACTCACCCGCACCCGTCAGTCGCATCTGAGCCACATTCTTGTCTGAAGTGACACCGCCGCAGCTCCACACGGTCAATACGGGGTTGCCGTTCTTCACGGTGAGGAGATCTTCTTCGTTGGAGAACTCAATCTTTCCCAGGTCGATAGTTGTGCCAAAGTAGGTGGGGCCCCTCCTGACCGATGCACAGCCGGGTGGCTATATTGGCCGGAATCGTCGAGATGGTATCTACCTTTACGGTAAACGAGGTCTCGGTGAATGCCTTTTCACCCGAATTCAATCCACGGAAGTTGACGGTATGCTGCCCGGTGAAAGATACCGAAAGTTCGGCATACGCCTTGCGTGCGACAGACTCGCCTACACTCCATTCAGAGAGTATCGGAGAATTGTTTTCTACAACAATGATGTTACCATTTTTGCCATCGACCACCTTCGGAGCCACACTGAGTTGGAGCTCATCAGCGGGGATGGTGCTATCGTCTATGGTATATGTGTCGGTGATAGGGTCGCAAGATGCGAATGCTCCCATCACAGCGATTATACTGATGTATTTGCAAAAGTTTTTCATGATGATATTTTTAATAATTTAGAGCTACAAATTACTTAATCGAAATTCCAAGTGGTGTAGCGCGCGTCCGGAGTGTCCCAGCCGGGATTTTGCGTGAGTACACCGTCGGACAACTGAATTTGCGCGGGCGGAATAGGCCAGAATCCGCCGGTGGCTTGATAACGTGCGGCATACTTGCCATCGCGCATCACGGTACTTACGCCCAGATTCTTTAGCGTGGTATTGTTCTGTTTGTTGAGTTCAGTCTCTGCAATGTGCCAGCGACGAATGTCCTGAAAGCGCTGTCCCTCGAAGGCAAGTTCGTGGCGGCGCTCCTGCTGCAATGCCTCCAGCGAATAGCCGATGGCGGGCAGGCCAGCGCGGGCGCGCACCCGGTTCATGTTGTCGGCATTGCCGGTTAATTCACTGTGCATAAGCAGCACGTCGGCAAAGCGGATGATGTAAAGGTCCTCGAACATGGCTGCCCAACGGGGCTGAATGTAGGGATCGTTCATACCCGCAAATTCAGGATGGGCTATCCAAAAGAGCGAGTTGCCCCAGGAACCCATCTTGTCGTATGCTTGCTTGGAGAGAATGGGCTGTAATTTCTTGTTCCACAGACCGGTCTCTTCCCACTGTTGGCGCACCTCGCCACTTTCATAATTGGCCATATCGAATTCATCTTCGTCTACGATAACAGATGCTCTGCGACGGATATCATCAGGCTCGGCTGCTTCCCAGGAGTCCCAGAGACTGGTAGGAACCGTTCCAAAGGAGTTGGTGTTGCCAAAGGGGAAAGCAGCCCCATTGTCGCTTTTGCTCATGATGCCGAAGAAACTCAGATAGAGATTGCAGTAGCCGCCCTGATTTTCGTAGGAATAACCGGCAAAGTTGCCGAACTTCACGGCAAACACAGCCTCGGCATTGCCGTTGCCTGCCCAGCGGAGGGGCTGGCCATCTACTCCTGTTACACCGGCCGTATATGCGTAGTCGTCTACCGTATATTCGTTGGTGTATGCCCATAGGTTGCGGAAATCGCCCACCAACTGGTGTCCGGAGTTAGCGATGCAGTCTTCCAGCCAGGTTACCACTTGTTGCTTGGTTATGCTGCCACCGTCGGCCGTGGGCATAGCCTCTTTCTGGTAGTAGCCGGTATAGAAGAGGAAGCAGCGGGCCATCAGCGCCTGGGCTGCCCATTTGGTGGCGTGTCCGGACTCTATTTCGTGATACTTCTTATCGCTCATAAGGCTGATAGCTTGCTGCAAATCGGTAGCTATCTGCGCCCACACCTCGTCGGCAGTAGCACGGGGCGTGTTAGTCTCTTGCGTAGTGCTGAGTATCAGGGGTACGCCGCCAAACAGTTCGGCCAGTTCGTAGTACTGGAAGGCACGCATGAAACAGGCTTCGCCCTTACGTTGGCTGAAGAGTCCGGCATCGGGCACGTTGTCGGCAGCCTCCATCAGTCAAGACCCTCCAGGCAGGTATTGGCGGCATAGATGCCCTTATAGTGAATATCCCAGCAGAAGTCAAACTGTGAATCACTCTTATACATCAGATGGTCGAGTTCCGCATCTTGACTTCCGGCAAACATATCGTCGCTGGCATAGAGGTTGGTGAGCAAATAGGAGGATTCGGGCTTTGCCGCCTGATGATTCAGGTTGGCGTACATAGATGTCACAAGCATTTCCACATCATCCATCGATGTGGGGAAATTTTGCGTGTTGGACTGTGTATAGTTCTTGGTATCGAGCAGATCCTCGCACGAGCAGAGCGTCATCGCGGCCAGCGCGACTATCCCCATATATTTCGTTACTTTTTTTGTTTTCATTGTTTTATTTTAATTTAGAGTTAACAGTGTCTTAGAACTTCAGATTGGCGCCAATCAGCAGGTACGGGCGATCGGATAAGATCCCATATCTATGCCGCTCACCCACGAAGTGGCGTTTTCGCCATAACGGTCGGTACCGCCGAAACCTACCTCCGGATCCATTCCTTTATAGCCGGTGAAGGTGTAGAGATTCTGTACACTTACATAGAGGCGCAGTTGCGACAGTGGGCAATTCTTCCAGAGGCGCTTGAAGTCATATCCCAATGTCATGTTCTGAATGCGGAGATAGTCGCCGTTCTCTATGTCAATATCAGTCACATGTTCTGCAATCATGGCACTGTTGCCCAGACGCGGGTAGCGGTTGGATGTACCTTCGCCATGCCAGCGGTCAAATGCCTCGATGGTGTGCTGGCGCGTGCCATAGTAGAGTTGTTGCCCAAAGGCTCCGGAAGTGGTGACCGAGAAGTCGAAGCCCTTCCATCCGAGATTGACCGAGAAGCCCAGACGCCAGTCGGGGTGTGGATTGCCAATCATGGTCTTGTCTTTTTCGTCGATAACTCCATCGTGGTGGCGATCCACATAAATCAGGTCGCCGGGTTGAGGGTTGGCCTGTGCCACACCGTTGCCTGCTGCCTTCCAATCATCAATCTGCTTTTGGTTTTGGAAAACACCGGCTGTCTGATAGCCCCAGAAGTAACCGATGGGATAACCAACCTGTGCCCGGTAGAACTCGGCGGCGTTGACGGAAGCAATAGCTCCTTCATTGCCGTGGATGATGCCCTCTGAGTTGGCAATACGGGTGACTTCATTCTTGTTATACGAGGCATTTAGGCTCAATCCGTATGTGAAGTCCTTACCCACACGGTCGTTCCAGGCGAGTGAGAGTTCCACACCCTTGTTGCTCACGTCGCCACCATTGATGTAGGGGGCCTGGGTACCTGCTGTGGAGAGTACCGGAGCCTGTACGAGCCAGTCCTTGGTCTTCTTGTTGTACCAGTCGGCGCTTACCCGCAAGCGGTTGCCCAAGAATACGGCATCAATACCCAAGTTGATTTGTTCGGACTTCTCCCACGTCACATTTTCATTGGCCAATGTGGTGGCATAGGCACCGGTGTAGGAAGCTTCCCCGTTGCGATGTGTGTCTGTCCAAACTGGTAGCCATGCGAGAGGTCGAAAGCAATG
>ENA-OQDW01000214-OQDW01000214.1-human-gut-metagenome-genome-assembly--contig:-NODE-214-length-24566-cov-2.135685_pt1 | contig 24566 bp, 30 predicted proteins | sample MGYA00242784_ERZ504613 | MGnify/ENA primary metagenome ERZ504613 (study PRJEB26092, sample SAMD00036330) | human gut metagenome | host: Homo sapiens | study: EMG produced TPA metagenomics assembly of...
CTACAGCAGGTTGCACAGACAGAGAGCCCGCGGGTCGGTCGCTGACCGGGCCGTTGACAGGGCCATTGCCTCCAACAGGATTCATGGGAAGCGGTGCTCTGAGGCGCGGGCTGCTTGCTGGTTGCGTGCAGCACCGGAGAATCCGCCATGTGAGGCTCCGGCAAACCCGCCTCGCGATGCGCCGGCAAAACCACTGGCACCCATACCGGAAGCGGCTGGCGTAGTCGAAGTCGAAGAAGCAGCCGCAGGCGGCATACCAGAAGAAGCTGGCGCGGGAGCGGCTGTTGCAAAGCCTGATTCACTGCCGGCCAACAATCGCGCGGCCAGCAGTTCCAAGCGCATACGCGGAGAAATGGCTCCGGTCATGGCACCCAACGTAGTGTTGATGATGTCTGCCATTGCGGTCAGTGCGCCCAGTCCCAGCGCTTGGCTTGGCGGTGCAGATCGTCCATATCCTCGGCCTCAGCCGTGTCGGACAGCACGGATTCCGCACGGTCCCCGGCCAACGTAAGCACCAGCAGATCACGCACACGAGCCAGTAGGTCTTCGACGAATCGTCTCGGATCGAATCCGCCGACCACGACTTTCTGGATAACGCCGTACAGGGCTTCGCCGTTGTGATCGATTACCGCATCCACGGCCTCACCGATCAGTGCCTCCGGCGTGAAGCCGAGCAGGGCTACAGCGGCATCATGGGTGATAACGCCTTCGACCGAACCAACCATCAGCTGGTCAAGCACGGACAGGGTATCTCGCATGGAGCCGCCACCGGCGCGCATCGCCAGTTTCAGCACACCGCTCGGGCTTGATGCCTTCCTTGTCGCAGATCGTCTCCAGGTAGGGACCCATGACTTCCTGCGGCACCAGACGGAACGGATAGTGGTGGGTGCGCGAACGGATGGTGCCGATCACCTTGTCTGGTTCGGTGGTGGCGAAGATGAACATCACATGTTCAGGCGGCTCTTCAACGATTTTAAGCAGCGCATTGAAGCCCTGCTGCGTGACCATGTGGGCCTCATCGAGAATGAAAATCTTATAGCGGTCGCGCGCAGGGGCGAAACCAGCGCGTTCTCGCAATTCTCGAGCATCATCCACACCGTTGTGCGAGGCCGCATCGATTTCGACCACGTCGATGGAACCCGGACCGCCGGTGGCCAGGTCCTTGCAGCTTTCGCATTCGCCGCAGGGGTGGGAAGTCGGCCCTTTGGCACAGTTGACGCAACGGGCCAGGATACGCGCGGAGCTGGTTTTGCCGCAGCCTCGCGGCCCTGAGAACAGATAGGCATGTGTGAGCTTGCCCTCGTCCAAGGCGCGCATCAGCGGGACCGTGACTTGGTCCTGGCCGATGACCCCTTCGAAGGTGTCCGGACGATAGCGACGATACAGTGCAAGTGCCATAGCTACTAACCTACCTTTGCCCTCAGAATTAACCGATAAAAAGTCAAGATAAACCGGGCTCATAGTTGCCGAATCGGAAAACTCTTTATATTCCAACGACATTCACCTGACAACGGTTACCGCATTTTTATTGTTATTAACCGCTTTCTTTGTATTAACATAGTGTCAATAACGGTTGTGGTCAGGAGGCACCCATGAGCGATACCCTCGACGAGAAACGCCCCACCCGCGGCGATGCCCGGCGCGACGCCATCGTGCAAGCCGCGCGCAAGGTGTGTCTGGAAAAAGGCTTCTCCAAAATCACCGTTTCCGACATCGCAAGCGAAGTCGGTATGACGCGTTCGCTGTTCTACCACTACTTCGAAGACAAGGAAGCCGTAGCTGACGCAGTACTCGATAACGTCATCGACGAAATCCTCACCACGTTGAAGCAGTGGAACCAAGCGCGCGAAACAGGCAACGTGAACAAGGCATTAGACGACATCGTGCATGTGCTCCGCTCCCTGATCGCCGACGAGAGCCCCTTCTCAAACCGTATGATCCAAGACGCAACGCCGAACTGTATATCAAGTTCATTGACCGCGCGGCGGACCGTATTGCCGACTACATTGCCCAGACCACCGTACGTGATTTCGAGCAGATGCATGGCCTGCCAATCACCAACGTCCATGAGACGTTCTTCACACTGATTGTGGGGCTTATCTCGCTGATTCGCTCGCATCCGAACATCAGCGACCGAACCATCAAAGAGGTCATGGCGCAGACGCTGCATATCGAAAGCTATGTCGTCTGAGGTCTGACGGCCATTGGCTCTGGTACCGCTCTCCCGCACTCCCCTCAGTCCGCTTCGCGGCCAGCTCGTCCGCAATTGCGGACAGCCTACGGCTGACTTTCTTCTGGTTCGACTATCGTCGAACCCTCGCCTACAAACAGCCCACTGGGCTGTTTGCTTTACGGCTCAGCCTAATGAGGGGAGCAATATAATCGGGTCACGCGAACTGGCCGGTCACGGGATCGCGACCATCTCGGGCAATGGCGTTGAGCACTTCCTGTCGGGAATCCACCTCACGGGCGGCTACGGCCGGCGGCACTAGCACGCGCAACGCGCAGTCCTCGGCCACTACCCTAAATGGCAAATGCCCGATATATTCGCCGTCCGCCATCAGCACCGGCGGCTCGTCTCCTTCCGTTGCCCGCGTGACTTCGATTTCACGGATACGTTTCCAGCCGAACACCTTTGAAGCAAGTAGCTTGCCGTTATAGGCATTCGAAATGGCCACCGCGCATTCGCCGAAGTTCGGCACGTGGTCCATCCACACCAGGTCCAACAATCCATCGGAGAAGCAGGAGTACGGCGAGACCTCAATGCCGCCACCGATATGCCTCGAATTCGCAATCGTCAGCAATGGTGTGATGATGTCTCGTTCATCCGTGGTCCCGTCCGCCAATGTGGCTTTGATGTGGTAACCATAACGCTTCATATGCGTCAGCTCCACCAGCACCGCCGCAAAGTAGCGCATGGTGCCGGTCGCAGATGCGAATGATTCGCACGGTCGTTGATGCTCGCGTCAAGACCACAGGACAGCATGCCCGCATAGTACCGGTCAATCGGATGCTCGGCGGACTTGCTCTCCTGGTACTCGTACTCCTCGCCAGTGGAGGGATCCACGGCATAGCCGCCGTCCAAAGAGGTCACGCGTCCCATGTCCACATCGATGTGTGATCCACGCACGATAGCACCGACGATACCTTCCACTGCGGTTTCGATACGGTTGACCGGCAGCTTCAGTCCTCGTGCGAAATCGTTGCCCGACCCGTGGCCACGATGCCCAACGGCTTGCCACTGCAGCCCACGGCGTTCGCTCCAAGTGCGATCATGCCGTCGCCACCGACCACTACGAGATAGTCGTACTCGTGCGCGCGTTCACGCGCCTGATTCAGGGAATCGTCGAAACTCGTGCCGGTGATGTCGATGACGTCGAAGTTATGGGCACGGCCGGCTTCCTCCAGCAGACCCAATACCTGCGCGTCCACCTTAGCGCCACGGCCTTTATCGGAAGTGGGGTTGCCCACCATGGCCACCACGCGACGGCGCTCGTTGCGTTCACTCTCGCTCATGCTCTCACCTTAGCCAAAGGCCCAGAAGCCCGCCAGAGTATCGGTGCTTTACGGTCCATTATTGTGATAATTGTCTCCTTCCGTACAACTCACCGGTCCGGCCCGAGCCATCCGCTCCACGATGATGCCACCAGGACCATGGTTTCCACCTTGATGGTTACCAACACGTCTTCATCCCGCACGGAGCAGGAGCCCAAAACTACACCATTCGCTTCAGCCATGTTGGCGGCGAGCGCACATGGATCACCGATATCCGCATGCCACAGCGCATACGCGGCGTCAAAGGCGATAAGGTCGGCGAGGGAACGCGCTCGGTTCTGGCAGATCATGAGGTTGCCCACACTTGCCGCCACCGCGAGCGCAATGCCCACCACCATAACCAGCATGGCTCCGGCCATCGTGCCCGATCCCTCCTCATAACGCATTCCCTGCACCGCAGTTCCTTTCTGTTGCGGCCGCCCAGCCAGCCGACCGTTATTGCTTATCGCCGTAGCGTTGCCGGTAACCGCGTTGGAGTTACATCCAGCGGACCGGGCAATACCGAACATTCGACCGTCACACTCGTCGATTGGCCGTTGTGGGCAATGCTGACGCGGGGATCTCCCCCTGCAACGTCCGCAGCTATGCTGCGCGCGGATGATTCGTCACCGGTAACCACAAACTCGCGTGCAGCCGCCGTCGCGGCACCTTGGCAGTCCATGGAAACGATGACCACACGTCCCATTGCCAGTATCAGCCCGGCGATGGCGATAACGCTGGGCAATACGATCGCGAATTCGGCGGTGGCCGATCCCGTGCATAGGTCTGGCGGCAGTCTGGCGAGCCTCCACCGGCATCTCATGGTCTTCATGGCTGTCACCCGACTTTCAGAGCCTGTTTGATGATGTTGGTCAGCAACGTCTTGATGGCATCCGACTTCAGGATGGCGACCAGCACCGCCGCAAAGCCTGTAGCCGCAACGAGTACGACTGCGTATTCCGCAGTGGCTGCGCCTTCTTCGGGCTCAGCCATGAGGGCGCGGATGCGTGCGTCCATGAGGCATAGCCGTTCTTTCGCCTTGGCGTTCAGCGTGGCCACACGAGCCTTGCTGTGCGCAAAGATGCCGGCCTGCCCGTCGACGATGACGGGGATAGGGGTATTCATTGGCGTTCCTTTCGGTAAGGAGGGGAAGCTGCGCAGTGGCTTCGCACCTTCCCCATGCGTATGTGAGTGGTTGGCCCCCGCGCCGGGTTGACGCGGGGTGCATACCACTGTGGACTATCAACGCTTCATGCACCAGGAAAAACGGGGTATGTGGTTCTAGCTTGCCGAGTTATCCACACCTCGACGTGTCGTCCACCACAAATGTGGATAACCAAACGCAGCCAAGTACAATACCGAGCAATACAACAAGATCCAGCCTAAGCGCACTCAGTTCACGCCTATATTCACATCATGAAGGACGCAATCGCCGGAATGACTCCTACCAGCACGAATGCCGGCAGAAAACATAGCCCTGTAGGCATCAGTAGCTTTACCGACAGCTTCGCGGCATTCCGTTCGATAGCAGCACGCTCGTCACGGTCCAGCTGTTCAATGGCGGATTCGAGGCGCACACCAGGCATATCGCCATGCGTCCATGACGATTCCAAAGCCGATTGCAGCAGGCCAAGATCTCGTTGCGTGGTATTCGTATTTCCCTTGGATGGACTATCAGCTGGCGCACCCTCATGCTGAACAGCCATAGCGGCATGCCACGCATCAGCCCAGGGAACCCCTCTGGTCAGGGAGTTCCCGACCTCGCTCATGCGAGCGCCGCAGTCGCCGCCGACGGCTTTGCCCACCATGTCAAGCGCCCGGGGAATCGAGGAGCCCTGACGCAAGGACACCTGCAACATACGCAATATGAGTATGGTCCATGACGACCCGCAATCATGCGCTACGGCCGGCTCCTCGCCCGGCAAGCGGCTGTCATGACGAGACAGAGCCTTATACAGCCAACCAGCAATCGCCGCACAGCCTGCCGCGGCGTGTACCCACACCGTACTCATAATCCGCTGCCTTTCAACAATGCCCGCATCCATGCCAAGCCGGCAGCATAACAACATCCTCCCAATGTCAAGCAGACCACACCGCGTGGCGATCCAAGCAAGAACGCCAATGGTCTAGCTCCCAGAAGCTCGCCCAATGCCACAGTGACGGCCGGAAGTGCGCTCAGCAGCCCCACAGTGGCTTTAGGAACGGCACATGCTTGCGATCGCAAGTTCTGCATCAGCCTCATCTGCCGGTAAGCAGTCAATACCGCTTCCAGACATGGCACCGCTTGGCAACCGAGCTCATCGCTCAAAACCGCTGCGGCGGCGACCCCGCGTGCAGCTTCAAGTACCTGCGCTGGTGATTCGTCGGGCAGACGCCGCTGTTCGAACACCGTTATGAGCCGTTCCACAGTAATGCGATGAGTGGCGAAGCGTCTGCTGGATTGTTCCTCGAATGCTTCAACCAATGTGCCGCCACCTCGCAATCGCGCGATGGCGGACGTAATCACCTGCGCAACGCCCACGCGAGGTGAGTCGGCATATCGAGGTTCGTTTATGGCTGCGGAATCGACCGCGCGCCCGCGGTAAGCCAGCCGGTACAGCCTCCCGGACTTGTTCCCCGGCCATATCAGCACGGCGAGCGCCACCAGAACAGCACACCACATCATCACCCACCACCACTCGGCCTGGGAACGATGCCCCATCGTTCAATGAAGTGCCCCATTCGGCGGCATACCGAGGAGGATGGCAGCCATTCCATACCGCCAGCGGTGTTCCTGCCAGTTCACCATGTGCTACGCGCAGTTCGCCGATCTGCGTGATACGCCGCTGTCCGTTCACTCGCTCCAAATGCACCACCGCGTCGAAAGCGCCTGCCGCCAGCATGGTCAACGCCTGTGGACTGACTCCGGCGAGTAATCCAAGCGAAATCAGCCTGGACGGTACTCGGTTCACGCCGTCCGCATGCACGGTGGTCATGCCACCGTGATGACCAGAATTGAACGCGCGCAATAGGTCGACGATTTCCGCGCCACGGCATTCGCCCAGCACCACGCGGTCGGGGCGCATTCGCAACGTCGCTTTGACCAAGTCCGCCAGGCTTATGGCTCCGACGCCTCCACATTCGCCTCGCGTGTTACCAACGAGACATGATCGTCGCGTCCCAGTTCCCCCAGTTCACGAACTTCCTCTACGGTGACGATGCGCTCGTTCACGTCGCATTGCGCCAGCAGCGCCTTGAGCAAGGTGGTCTTGCCCACGCCTGTTCCGCCGGTAATCAGCACTGTGGCATGTTTGCGCACCAATCCCACGAACGTCGGCAGCCAAGCAGCCGGGAATACGCCTAATTTGCTCAGGTGCTGTAGCGATGCCATGGTTCGGTCAGGGAATCGTATGGAAATCGCGGCACCTTGTGGCACCAATGGGGCAATCACCGCATGCACGCGGATGCCATCCGGACTGGCGGCATCCGCTATCGGGCAGGCATCATCCAGTCTGCGCCCGAGCTGCGCGCACAGTTGGACGGCGTATTCTCGAACTACTTGCGGCGAGCGGAACGGCACATGCAATACTGTTTCGCGCATGCCATTGCCGCGGTCCGCCCAAACGCGGCCATCACAGGTCACCGCCAAATCGGTAACCTGCGGGTCAGATGCCACGTCATCCAGCAGACCGAAGAATATGGTTCTGAGCGCTGTGCCAGCCTCATTGGCTCGCGTGCTGACGGCAGCCATAGCATCACTGGTCCTTGTGAGAAGCTCCCGAAACCGGGCGAATGGCCTGTTCTACGAGATCGGCAAGCAAGTTCATGGCTTTGCGACTGCCTTTGGTCACCGATCTGATGCCGAGGCTTCCAGTACGTCTCCGCACAGATTGACACTTGGCTTGATGGGCCCCAATACCGTGGCAGTCAAATAGTCCTGCGCCTCGCCAATACCCACGTGGCCTCTCCCACGTGGAGCGCCACGTGGTTCCACACCTACGATATGTGGCGCTTCACAGCCCCATGAATCCAATCTGGACCGGTGCGACTTGGCTCTGGCCAGCCCCATTACCGACAATTCCGCGGCAATCACCTGCAGGCCACTGCGCAGATCGGGTACGGTCTCAATGAGTCCACCCTGACCGGCATCTACGATGACAACGTCGTTCGTTTCCGCCAAAGCCCGAATGGCCGCTTGAACTTCCCACCAGTCAGGCTGGCGCGCGCTCCAAGGGTCATAGGGAAGTACTCGCACACCCTCCCACATCATCAGCTCATGGTTCATCGCCTCACCTCGATACGGCCGAGGGGCGCGTCGACTTGGCTGAACCGCAAGCCCGGCTCTCGTTCTACACCAAGCAGCAGGTCAAGGCATCCGGCCACGAAATCAGCGTCTATGAGAACGCAGCTGTGTTCACGTCTCGCCAATGTCCATGCAAGCATGGAAGCCATGACGCTCAACCCCACGCCTCCATGACCTGACGTCATCGTTACAATGTTATGGAAGCTGGTGTCTGTAGTTAGGGCGAGTGCCGGAGCCTCGCCCGATCTCTGCCGTTCGCATGAGCCAACGCCTGGGCGGCGGAGTGTAGTAGCGATACGCTGGAATTGGCGCATCGTCCGTGGGCAGCGGAATGCCCGGAGGTGCTACCGCTGGCGAGGTGATCCTACGCGCCACGCGGGGTGTGGTGTTGCTATTCATAAGCCGATTGAAACGTGTCCGAGTTCAATGCTCAACACGAATCGACCATTGTGGTTCTAGCTTGCTGAGTTATCCACACCCCGGCATGTCGTCCACGACAAATGTGGATAACCACGCTGCTGTTTCACGCCCATCTCATGCAGAAAAGGCCCTGACCTCACATGCACAGTCAGGGCCTTCATTTTCACGACGATTCCTTATGCGGTAATCTACATTTCTTGCTTACTTATCGAGGTTCTTAATGCCGTCTTCCATAGCATCCAACTGAGCATCGGTCACCTTGGCCGGCTTCTTCTTGCCGAACTTGGCCTTGAGCAGACCGATGATGGTCGGGGCGAGCGAGACCAGCAGAATCAGCACGATCACCAGCTCGAAGTGGTCCTGTACTGCCGGAATGTTACCGAAGAAGTAGCCCAGCAGCGTGAACAACGTGGACCAGCACAGGCCACCGAGCACTGAGAACGGCGTGAAACGGCTCCAACGCATACCGGAAATACCGGAGATGAACGGCATGAACGTACGAATGAACGGGAAGAAACGGCCCAGGAACACGGCCAGCGGGCCCCACTTCTCAATCATGTGCTCGGTTTTGGCCAAACGCTCCGGGGTCAAGGCCTTCACCTTGCCGGACTGGATGATGCGACGGCCGAAGAAATGACCAATGAAGTAATTGCACTGGTCGCCGATAATCGGGGCGCACCAGACCACCGGCAGCAGCCAGAACAGCGGCAGCGCGGCCTTGCCGGTCGCGGCATCGGGAGGCGGCGAACACACCGGCGGGCGAACAGCAGGGAGTCGCCCGGCAGGAATGGGAAGAACACCACACCCGTTTCGATAAATACGATGAGGAAGATGAAGCCGAGGGTCGGCGCCACGCCCATGGCAATCCAACCGGCAATCGCGGCACGCGGATCCTTCAGCAGTTCGAGGATGAAATTAACGAAGCCCATGTGTTTCCTATGAGTCCTAAATCTTGTATTGAGCTGCCAGCCCAATGAACCAGACAGTTATATGCAAACCGTCAAATACCCTACCAGCCGGCTAACACAACTGCTACACCTGCGGCGAGGAAGCGCGGTAACGCAACGAATACTCCACATCAATACGCCGCCTCGGCGCCCGAGCCCCCGTCTTGACCTGATCAAGAATCGACGTGATGGCAATCTCAGCAATACGCGCGCGCTGCGGATCCACAGTGGTCAGCGAGGGAATCGTGTACTTAGCCTCATCGATATCATCGAAGCCCACCACACGCACGCTTTCCGGCACTCGCACGCGCATTTCCCGCAGCTGACTGATAACACCCATCGCCAGCAAATCATTCAGCGCAAAAATGCCATCCGGTCGAATGCCCTGCGCATACATCTCACGTACGCCTGAGCGCCCTCGGCACTGGTCCATTCGCCGCACTCGCGGATCAGGTTCAGATCAGGCGTCACTCCACGTTCCGCAAAGGCGCTGAGATACCCCTTGGTTCGCATCGAACGAGAGGACGGCACGGATTCGTCCAACGTTCCGCCCACCACGGCGACGGTGCGGCATCCGGCTCCAGCAGATGCGTGGTAGCGGCTTGGGCACCCAATTCATTGGGCATCACCACGTGCGGCGCAGGTGCGTTGAAGATACGCTCGCCCAGCACTACCAGCGGGTAGTCGCCCTCGAGCTCGGCCACATCCTCCGCCCGCATGGCCGTGGGGCTCAAAATAAGTCCGTCGGTCATATTGCTGGCCATGGCATGTGCGCTCTCGATCTCGCGCTGGCGGTCGTTTCCGGTCGATTCGATGATGATGCGGTATCCATATTCCCGTGCCCGCGTGATCATCTCTTCGGCCAGTTCGGAAAAGTAAATCTGGTTCAAATCCGGCAGAGACAATGAGATGAGTCCTGTGCGGCCGGAACGCAAATTGCGAGCCTGCTGGTTGGTCACATAGCCCAGCTCGTCAATGGCCTGCTGGATACGTTCGCGCGTGGCCGGCTTCATATAGGGGTAATCGTTGAGGTAATTGGACACTGATGCCACGGACACGTGCGCACGTTTCGCCACATCGTGCAGCGTCGCCTTGCGCGGACTCGCAACCATAGCGCCCCCCTTATATTCAGTCCATCAACCACTCGGCATGGCACCATCCACGTCGCCATATTGGTTGTCGAACGTTTCAGATGTGTGTTTCCAGCATAAACCATGTGGGATATCGCCCCCGCAGGCCGTTTCGCTTAGGCGTCCGCAGAATCACCCCCAGTCGGCCTTGCCGACAGCCCCGCTAGCAGGGACGGGTCCGACACGCCGCCCACGACTCCCGCTGCAACCGTCAACAGACTCCGCCGGCGGTAATAAATCAGGGCCACTTCGGCAAACCAACAAAGAAGGCCCGCCAGACAACGAGAATTCGTACCGGACGGGCCCACTCGAGGAGTAGAAACTATGCGATATTCCTATCTATAGGCTCACCTTTCGATGGATTCGTTGACCTGCTGAATGGCCTTCAGCGCGGAGTCAACGGTGGCGTCGCCGGTGTAGATGTTCTGCATCTGCACACCGATCTCGTCGTTGAGTTCCTGGGAGGTGAGCTTGCGCTCAAGCTTGGAAGAGGCCTGGCCCTTGGTCACCAAATCGATGCTGGCCTTGGCGGATTCCGTGGCGTCAGACGACACTTCGACCTTCATGTCCTTGTCGACCGGAGCACCCTGCAGCGTGTTGATCCACTCCTGCTGGCCTTCGCCGGTGGTCATGAACTCGATGAACTTCATGGCGGCCTCCTTCTTCTTGGAGTCCTTGTTCACGCTCAGGCCGAAGTCCACACCAGTGGTCGGGCCGGTAGCCTTGTCTCCCACCTGCGGGAATTCCATCATGCCTAGCTCGTCCTTCTCAACGGCCGTGCCCTTGGTCTCATCGTTCGGCAGCACGGCGGAAACGTGCCAGGAGCCGGTCGGGAAGAAAGCGGACTTGCGGGCGTAGAAGTAGTTGTCGCGAGCATCCGGGTAGGTCGCAGTACCAACTGCACCATCCTGGAACAGACCATCACCGATCATCTGCTTCCAAGCCTTCATGGTCTTGACGAAGGTCTCATCAGTGAACTTGGCCTTGCCTTCGGCGGCCTTGTACACGTCACCTTCGCCGTACTGGTTGGACAGCCACACGAAGATATCGTCGAGGTGCCAGCCATCCTTGGCGCCGAGGGCCAGCGGCATCAGACCCTTGGCCTTGAGTTCCTTGTTGGCAGCCACGAGCTCGTCGTAGGTGGTGGGCACCTTGATGCCCTGCTCGTCAAGCAGCGTCTTGTTGTACAGGATGTATTCGGAGCCGGAGGTGATGGTCGGCATGGCCACCATCTTGCCATCCTTGTTGGTGGTCTGCGCCACGGCGCCCTCGGCCACCTTGGAATCCCAGCCGGGCATGTACTTGTCGGCCAGCTCCTTCATATCGTCGGCGAAACGGCCGTACTGTTCCACAGTGGAACCGGCCTGCACACCGAACACATCCGGGCCTTCGCCGCCGGCCATCGAGGTCTGCAGCTTCTTCTGGTAGTCGGCCATTTCAGAAGTACGCCACCAGTTGATCTTGATATTCGGGTACTTCTTCTGGAAGGCGGCGTAAATCGACTTCCACTGGGCATCGGTAGGCTGCCAGGTCCAGAAGGTCAGCTCAACCGGGCTGTCCTTGGTACCGACTCCCTCATCGGAGCCGCCGCTGCCCGAACCGCATCCGGCAAGCAGACCTGCAGACATAGCGAGAGCGCCCACTGCGGCGATCGCCTTCTTCATGTTCAACATGATTGTTCTCCTTATTTTCCTTGTTTCTCTTATTGGTTCACTTCGTTGTGGAAGATCATCGGAATTGGATGGCGAAGCAGCCACACCCGATATGTGCGGCTGATGTTGGCTCAATTGCCGGACGCACTCCTTTCCTCGATGCTGGATTCCAGCGATGTCCTCTCGTATCCGGTCAGGGATGCGCGATCAAGAGTGATACGGGCACGGGCCGCATTGTCCGCAAACGGCACCTGCCAGGTTTTGCCACGTAGGTGCAGTCGCATCATGCCGTTCAGAGCTTCGATACGGATGGTGAGCACGGCTCGGCCCGAACGGTCACGGCGGACGTTGTCTTCAAAGACACGCAGCCTGGCCGGCTCCGGGGTGGAAGGCAGAGACTTGCCGTTGCGCATGAACTCCACGGATGATGCCGTGCCGGACAAACGGTATTCGCCAAGAGACAACAGCGCCTGCCCACGGCTCGTCTGCCCAGCGAAATCAAGGACGAAACGGTTGCTGACCAGCGGGTATGCCAGTTCGAGTGTTACCGGACACACGCCGCTGGACCTCACGCCGCCGTCGATGACGAGTCGGCGGTCAGCATGCAATTCTCGACCGAGATCCCGCAATCCGGCACCCCACAGATTCACATGTTCAGTGGCCGCATATGCGCTGAACGCGGCCCCCGTTCGCAACGAGAACAATCCCGCCCGACCGGCTTATCACTGATGGTGCAGGACGCGGCGAAACGGCCATCAATGCGGATCTCCAGCCTGCAGTAGCGGCGCTCAAGCCGGTACTCATGCCAGGCATGGGAATCGAAGTCATGGAGGTCGGCATTGGTCACGCGTTCGGAGGCAACGCCGCCGATCACATCGACCACGCTAATTACCTGACGGCCAGCATCCACCTCGAGTTTGGTGAGGTTGTTGGCATCCTGGTACCGCACCACGATACCGAATCGTCGCCCAGTGGGGTGACGGGAGCTTTGGCCCAGACGTCAATCACTTGGGTTGCGGACGATTTGCCCGACACAGCGATGAATACACTGGATTCGTCGGCAACAAGCGCGTGACCGTCCACATCGGATTCGGTGTGGGCCGCGCCGGAAATAACCGACCATCCGGCGTCAGCCATCCGCAAAATCATCATGCACAGTGCCATACAGCGGTGCGCTTTGAGCGGCGGCGGTAGGTCCTGGGGTGTCGAGCCTCCTTCGGCGTAGTACAGCGGTCGATGCGCATTACGCGCTGTTCGGTGCCACATACAGCTCGTCATCGGCGTTACGGCGTGGTAGACAATCCAGTCATCAACGGCATTGGGCGCTTTGACTATGGAGTTGTGGCCCGTGCCTTCAACCTTTGGGCTGCGGATAAGCAGCGGATCGAAGCGGTTCTCGTTGAGCTGTTTCGTCCAATCGAGCTGATCGATGTGGCGTCGGCCTGCTTATTCGGCAGCTGTGCGTACGAGTATCCGACGAAGTAGTCCTCATGCTCGTAGGCGTTGGCCGAGTAGGTGATGAACGCGCGGTCACGGTAGGCGAAGTATGTGGCGCCTTCTACGGTGTGCCAGTCGCGGCCATCGCCGAAACGGTTGCGGGCAAAGATCTCCTCGTCCATGGTGGGCACGATGAGCGGGCGCGGTTTGTTCTCACGCGAATACGGGGTCACAAGGCGATCGATCATCACGGAGGTTCCGGGCCGGTCATCGCTCAGGCCGGTGACCTGATTGTCGGCGTAAAGCAAGTACAACTGGCCGTCATCGCCATAGACCACTTGGGAGTCGATGGCGAAGGTGTTGAACAGCTCCGCTTTCTTTTCGAACGGGCCGAGCGGATCCTCGCTCACGGCCACACGCATGATTTCCGTGTGGGTGTCGGTCTCCTCGGCCGGCATATTCGAGAAGTACATGTGAAAGACGCCGTTGATGAGAATCACCGATGGGGCCCAGAAGTTTCTGCGTCCGGCTTCGGTGTAGCAGAATCCATGTGAGGTCCAGTGCACCATGTCCGGTGAGGTGGAGACCAGAATGCCGTGCTCGTCGGTGGCATAGCAGTAGTAGAGGTCGCGGTATTTGAGCACGAACGGGTCGGGCGCGGTATGGGACTTACCGTCCGCATATGGAACCGGATTCGTATAAGTGCGTTCGGCCAGCGGCTTCAAATCGCCAGATTCGGCAAGCAAGGCGGTGGGGTCAGCTGCGCCGAGCTCGTCTTCCGCAGGGCTGTAGCTGGCGGATACACCGTTGCTGATGGTTGCGGTCATTTTGGGTCACCTCAGCTCTTGACGGCGCGGCGGTGATGCCGGACTGCAGCCACTTCTGGCTGATCAGGTAGACGATGATGGACGGAATCGTCATCAGAATCAGGGCGGCGTATTCCTGGGCCACCATCTCCGGCGTCTGGCTGCGGGTCTCCATGAAGTAGGTGGAGGCCAGCGTGACCGGATACTTGGATTCGTCGCGGATGAGCAGCAACGGAATCAGGTATTCGTTCCAGGAGTAGACGAAGGTCAGCACGCCGGTGGTGGCGATCATCGGGGTGGAGATAGGCATCAAGATACGAGCCCAGATGCGCAGGGAACCGCAGCCGTCCACGCGGGCGGCTTCGATGATTTCGTCTGGCACGCCGTTGAAGTAGTTGCGCCAGAGCAACAGCATCTGCAGGGCGTTGAACGCCACCAACGGGATGATCATGCCGAGGTAGGTGTTGGTCAGGCCGAATGTCTTGATGGTGAAGAACAGCGGCATGGTCACGGAGGCAATCGGCACGGCCATGCAGGCGAGCAGCAGCACGTAGATCACCTGGGAACCGGTGAACTTCATCTTGGCAAAGGCGTAGCGGCGAGCGAGGTGATGACCACCACGATCACGGCGGTGACCACGGAGATGAAAAAGCTGTTGAACACCACGCGGAAGTAGTGCACGTCCTTATTGTTAATCACGGACAGGTAGCTGTTCCAGCCGCCTGCCTGCAGGGACTTGGTGATTGCCGTGTAAATCGGGAAAATCCAGATGACGAAGAAGAATACGAGGACGGTGTACATGATGACCGTCGCACTGGTTTTACGCTTCATGATGACGTCCTCTCGTTAGTTGTTGGCACGCTTGTTGAAGGCAAGTTGAATCAGGGAGAGCATCACGGCGATGATGAGGACCATCACGCCGATGGCCGCGGACAGACCGCCGTTGAACTGCTGCACGCCGGCCTTGTACAGGTAGGTGTTCAGGAATTCGGTGGAACGGCCAGGGCCGCCGCCTGTGGTCTGGATGACGATATCGAAGGTCTTCAGCGAGCCGACGATGCCAAGCAGGATAAGCGTGTTGGTGGTGCCGGACAGGTTCGGAATGGTGATGCGGAAGAGGGTGTTCCAGAATCCGCAGCCGTCGATCTTGGCGGCTTCGTAGATGTCATCGGAGATAGACATCAGACCGGCGTAGTAGATGATCATCGAGAAGCCATCCATTCAAAGATGTTGATGGCACAGATCGAGTAGAGGGCGATGTGCGGATCGCCAAGCCAGCTTTGGGCCAGGAAGTCCAAGTGCAGGAAGCGCAGGGCCTCGTTGATGGCACCGACGTTCGGATCCATGATGATGCGGAAGATGGCGGCGATGATGACCGGGGCCATGGCGATGGGCATGAAGAAGATCGCCTTGAAGAAGCTGGAACCGCGCAGGCGCTCCTTGAGGATCACCGCGAGCAGCAGTCCGAGCCCGGCCTGGATGACCACGGTGACGACCATGAAGATGATGTTATTCATCAAGGCCGTCCAGAACACGGAGCCGGGAGCGAGCAGCTTGGTGTAGTTCTTCAGGCCGATGAAGTCCATCTCACTGGAGATGCCGTCCCAGTCGGTGAAGGATGTGGCCACGGTGAAGCCGATGCAGTAGTAGATGAAGACGCCGGAGAGAATGACCAGCGGGGCGATGAACAGGTAGGGGCGCAGCTTGCTTTGCCATGAGTTCTGCGATGCGCCGCTGTGCTTGCGGGCACGAACACGTTTGCCGGCTGCCGCAGCCGCGTTGCTCACCTCTCCCCCACGGCTTTGCGCTGCCCCCGCTGCGGCGGGAACGGCTTCCTGAATTGCCGTCATGATGACCTCCCTTGGACCTCATCTTCTTTTTCTGTAACATTTCAGAAACTGGCCATAGAAAATACTCGGGCATGCTTTGCCGGAGCGGAAAACCAGTCAACCGACGCTGCTGTGCGCCGGTTTTTCTAGAACGTTTCAGATTTCTTCGTTGGCAACAATTCTATAACGTTTCAGAAGTTTGTCAAAACAGACATCAAATGGTTGATATAAACATTGCAAATACTTGCGACACACCGGAATGCAATGCCGATACAATCGGCCTATTTCTACTCCCCCAAACGCTGGCGCACGAAACCGTCCAGCGCGGCCGCATCGATACCGTCATACGATTCGATGGACGCGAACTGGCCCAGGCCGGAAGTATCCGTGCGAATCCAGCCAGTCTGCGCGATCAGAGTCGCGCCCGATGCCGCACCGGCCTGAAGTCCAACCGAGGAATCCTCGAGCACCACGCACTTGGCCATGTCTTCACGGGCGATGCCAAGCTTGTCGGCTGCGGCCAGATAGGGCGCAGGGTTCGGCTTGTGTTCGTACGGATCGTCGCCACAGACGTAGCCGGCGAACAGTCCCTCGGACTGCTTCATGATGTTCTCCGCCATACGGCGCGGCGACGTGGTGACCAGCATGGACGGAATGCCGGTCTCCTTGAGCGAGTGCAGCACGTCTTGCACACCAGGAATCCACGGCAGACGTTCGACCTCCGCCTTGAACACATAATCCTTGAGCTGCTTGTCGATTTCGGGAACGCTCAATGTGCAGCCATGCGCAATCATGACCTTCTGCCACGTGTGGTACCGGAGTGCCGGAGCACTCCCAACCGAGGTCCTCGTTCCACTCGCCGCCATTGTTGTGCGCGATCTCAATCTCACCGTCATGCCAGAGCGGCTCAGAATCGATGAGAGTACCGTCCAAATCCCAGAACACGGCTTTGAGCAGCATAGTTACCTCCGTCCACATGCCCGCACGCCAATTGGCGCCTTTACTCTTGCTGCGTTCCATTGCACCAATCGGATGCGACAACCATAGCGCGTCAGCACACCGCCCCTGCGCCTCAGCGCATGGTCAGCCCACCATCGACGTGCAGACATTGTCCGGTAATGAAGCCGGCCATGTCGGACGCCAACAACGCGACCCCTCCGGCGATGTCATCGGGACGGGCAAGGCGGCCAAGAGGCGTCATGGCAATGATTCGTTCACGAACATCCTCGGTGGTGGCTGCGCTGGATGCGGTTCCGGCCGTCAAACCTGCGGCAATGGCATTAACGGTAATGCCGAAGCGCCCAGCTCCTGGGCCAGAGAGCGGGTCATGCCGACCAAGCCGCCTTTGGCAGTGATATACGAATGGTAGGGCACGATGGGCGAATCGACCAGATTGCTGGAGATGTTGATGATACGCCCGGAGGTCTGGGCTCGCATCAGCGGCACCACATGTGAGCACATCAGATATGCACCATGCAGGCATCCCTCGATCTGTGCGCTAAACTCATCCAATCGCCTCCAGCAAAAGTGGAACGGCGACGCGGGTCAAAGGAGAAGCGTCCGAAAGCATTATTCACTAAGATGTCCACGCCGCCGAATGAGTCGACAGCGGTACCCACTAGCTTGGAAGATTGCGATTCATCGCAAACATCCGCCTGTACAGCTATAGCCAACCTCCCAGCGAGTGGATGTCTTCAACGGTGCGCTGCGCGCTGGCGGCGTCATGTACGTAATTGATGACGACAGCGGCTCCGTGCGATGCCAGGCATTTCGCCACAGCCGCTCCTATGCCCTTGCCGGAACCGGTGATGATCGCTGTTCTGCCATCCAGATTCACCATTGGACGCCGTGCCATATCGCTTTGCTCTGTCATTTACCCTTGCCTTTCGCCCTGCTACCAGCCTCTGCTGCCCGCAACAGCACAGGCCTATTCCATATCCATATCGAACGAATCGTTGTACGCGTCGCTGCCGCGTTCGACATCCACCGCGCGCAACAGATCGATGAGGTTGAAGCCCCCATCATGATGCCAGCCGGATTTCGCCCGATCCATCTCACCGAGCGGACAGATGCGATTCACACCGACCTCGGCCAATGTATCTGCAAGACCAAACAGTCTGGTTGAATCCACAGCGACACCGCAGCTCTGCAGCCAGCCACGGCAGGAAGTCAGTCTTCTGGCAGCGTCCAACAAATCTGGCACCGCCACCACGTTGACGGTGCGGTTCAACGGCGACATCAGCGAAGCAACATCCTCGTCGGCACCGCTACCGTCAAGTTCTCGATACAGCACCGACCATGCCGTGCTATGGCCACTGGCGAACACCGCGGCCTTCCCGCCCATCAAGGCTCTCATCTCAGCGTCGGTCGCGCCCGCTGAATGGCCACGTTCTCGGCGTCACTCAATACGGAGCGCGGATATTTGCGCTGCTGATTCTCAAGCTCGCCACCGAGCAGCTGAGCCACTTCACGAGGGGTGAGGGCTCCATCAGTCTCCACGAACACGGTCTGCGGAGCCAGGCAGCTTTGCTGGTCATATGTGGCGATGTCAACAGCCACACGATGCACGGTATCGGCATAGGTATCAGGACGCAAAGCCTCTCGGCCAATGAACGCCAACCCGACTTTTGCTCCGTAACCTAGACAGGGCTTGGACCCGGCGACTTTGCCCGCAATCAATTTGGTAGTCTGCGAAGAACCGTAAACAATCACGGCATCGGCCGCATCGATGGCTGAATCCTCGAGCTGCTGCGAGCCGCCCTTCCATGGAACCACCGCAATGGCATCAGCGAGGTCGGAATTGACCATCGCAATGCTGCGAGCAAAGAACGCAGGCATCACCGGCTCGGAAAATGAAGATTTGCCAAGAATCGCGCCTTTGACCAGCAGGGTCATCGCCATGCTCCACACGGGAATCCCCGGCACATTGCTGGAGAACACCTGATAGGTGAGCGCTGGGCCCACATATTTAGAGTATCCCCCGCCTTGTTCGGCCGGAATTCGTCGAGCATAGACGGCTGACCGATTTCGGAGTCAAGGAACCGGAGCAGTTCACGACGCTGAACTGGCGCATATACCGTTTGAGCTCAATCCGCACCATGTCAGGCTCATATCCGGTGATTGCGGGAATCAGCAGTTCAGCCTGACGCCGCAGCTCAAAATCCGGATCGGCCCATAGTTGGGCCGCGTCGGCCACGATGTCGAGAATATCGTTGACACTCATCGCGGCAAGCGTGCGGTTGCGAACATCGACAAGCTGCTTGGCAAGGGAAGTCACCTTTGAGCCATCCAGTCGCGGATAGCGCAAACGCTTCACCCCATCCGATGTGGCGACCTCATAGATTTCGTAATCCGAAACATCCACTCCCGAGGCAGGTGGAAGACATCAATGGCCTGACTCACGGATTCATCAACGGTTGGCACTGATGACCTCGTCTACCGCGATTGAGCACCCACGAGCCTCGGCTCCCTTCGCCCTGCCCTGCAGCAGGAATCCGTCCGGGGTCCGATGGCCGAGGTCCTCGGTCAGAATACCGATGCATGAATTCCAATTGGCAAGGTCGTAATGGGCTATCACACCGGTCTCACCATCCTTGACGGGAGTCAGCGTTTCCGGATCGAGGAAGACCGTGCGCACCCAGGCGGGGTTCGCCTTGAGATAGTTGCTGGTGCCATCCGTATACCACGACAGAATATTTTGGTCATAGATCTGCGAGCTCAACTCGGTCATGCCATACATGTTGACGCAGTGGTGGCGCGGCACCCCCAGTGTCTGTTCCAGCTCATCAAGCATCTGTCTTCGGTGATGTCGCGCTTAGTGCTCTTGAAGCCGCCAGTGTCGAACAACCGGCTATCGGGGGCCAGCGCGAACGTCAGATCATGCTCATGCAGGTAATCGAACAGATACAGATAGGACGACGAGACACCCATCAGCATCACCGGTTCACCGTCAGACACCGCACGGTTAAGGAAGGCGATGATTTCATCGAACTTGAGTCCATGCTCGTCGAAGAACACACCGCTGCCTTCGCTGCCGCAGCACTCCACGGCCTTGGTAAGGTAGCGCGACAGGGAGGAGTTCTGGTTCATGTCCCATGCCGGCGAAATCACGGCGATGCGGATACGCTCTCGATCCGGCATGATGAAATGACGGAACGGCACAATCATTGATTCATCCCACACCTCAAGATCGGGATGGAAGTTGCGCCCACGCATCTTGCCGCCATGCGTGGTTCCGCTCGTCATGAATACGGCTTCGCACTGCTCGGTCGGTATGGTCGAAAGGTCAAGGTGCTTGAACCCGTCCACCGGCATCGGCGGAATCTCCCGCCAATCCTTGAGCGTTGCGGGGGTGACGCGTTTAGCCGCGCAGTAACGACGGTACGGCAGATCATACGTGTACTGATAGATGAACACGTCGCGCGCCAACGCACCAAACGCCTCTTCCGGGGCCTGCTCACAGCCATAGGTATGGATAAAATCCAGAATCCCGCGCTTGATACGACGCGCGTCATCCATCACATCAGTCATTGCATCGCTCCTGTCAATATCCAATATCAACCAGCATTATCGTTCATCGTACGCCGCAGCGCCAGTCCCATCCGCCGGATCGGCTGCTGGAACATCCACGGACGCCGGCGCACGATGCTTCGCCACCAAATCCGGAAGAGCGACGAAAAGCGCATTGAGAATGATGGCGCTGAATACACCGACCATGATGTTGTTGCCAAAGAACACGCTTGCGCCGCCGGTCAGGCCGGAGAGCGCCTTGGGCAGGGCGATGCCGAGCAACAGAGACATGCCGATGACCGTTTGACGGCGCTCGTCATCAGCGACCTTGCGCAGGGCGCGCAGGCCGGTCACGATTAGGCTGGCCGCAGCCGGCAGGAAAATGCCTCCGACGACTGCCGAGGGAATGACGGACAGCAACGCGCCCGCCTTTGGCACGAAGCCAGAATCAGCAACAGCACAGCGGCGATGATCACAGGCGTGCGCGTGCGCAACTTGCCTTCGCCGGTCAGGTTGAGCAGGCCGACATTTTGCGGGTAGGCGGTGGTGGTGAATCCACCAATCAGCGAGGAAATGGCTGAACCGGCCGCCTCGCCGGCAAGACCGTAGCGCACCTGCTTGCGTTCGAGGGACGTGCCCTGAATCTCAGAAGCCGCCTGATAGACGCCGAGAGCTTCCATGACGGCAACCATGTAGGCAATGAAGAACGGGATGAAGATCTTCCAGTCAAATGTGAACGGACCGTAGGGCAGGAAGGTCGGCAGGCCCAACCATCCCTTGGATGCCACAGGAGAGAAGTCCACCATGCCAAACGCTGCGGCGACCACGGTGCCGACGACGAGCGCGATGAGGAATGAGAACGACTTGAGCAGGCCCTTGCCGAGCAACGACAGGACAAGCACAATCGCCGTGGTCAGAATCGACACGGTCAGGATGTGCGGATCGGCGAACGTCTTGTCGCCGGGAGCCCCGCCTAGAAACTCGCTCAGCGTGAATCCAGACAGCGAGACACCGACCATAAAGATGACCACGCCCGAAATCATCGGAGAGAACAGGAACCGCATCCGCTCTATCACACCGGTCAGGCACAGCAACAGGAACACAAGCGAAGCGATGAGAATGGACGAACTCGCCGCCCCCAGCATGCCGGCCGTACCTGCCGCGATCATCAACGCGTCAAACGCAGCTGACGGCCCCTGCACCACCGGCAGGCGAACCAGCCGAGTGGCCTGAATCAAAGTGACCAGACCAGAAACGATGAAGATGGCGTTAATCATGTTCGACGACAGGGCAATAGGTAAGCCGATTGCTCCGGCCACAAACACCGGATCAAGCCAGACGTTGGAAACAAGCACATGCTGGAAACCCAGCAGTACGTTCTGGGCGGTCAGCTCCTTGCGTATTGACATACGCTTCCTCTCTCTCAACGCGCATATGGGATGCCGAGCCGAACAGAGGAGTTCAACCGTCGCATTCCCTACGCGAGTGTTAGCTCACAGGTTCGAAGGGTTCGGCACATACCGTCTCAGCCTAAAGCACCCCTTACGAATCGGTTTTCGCACGTCACCGTAACAAACCTTGACATCTCCGTCAAGAAGATTCGTGCTTTTTCGGCAGCTGCCCGATGTGAGATAACAAACAGTTTTACGAATGGAGAAGGAATCGAAGCAATGCGGCCAGACTCACCAACCCCACAGGACCATGGACTTGGAGTCGGCGGGAGTGTAGTTGGAGTCGCCGGTGGCGCCGGCAGCGATATCGGCGGCAGTATCGCGGCCGGGCAGTTCGCGGGTTTCGCGGCGGATGGCGTTGCGCCAGAGGCGGGCGCGGTTGGAGCGTTGTACCTCCACGATATTGCCGTCACGGCCTGCGGCGAAAACGCTCTCCTGGTCGCCGGTTTGCATGCGTTTGACTTCGCGGCGCAGTTGGCGATTCTCTTCTTCGAGGACCAAAATGCGCGCGATACCGGAAAGATTGATGCCCTCATCCTGGCTCAGGCGCTGAGCTCGGGTCAGGCGGGCAATGTCGCGCAGGCAGTAGCGGCGTGCGCCGCCATCGGTGCGCTGCGGACGAACCAAACCGAGGCGGTCGTACTGACGGGAGGTCTGGGGGTGAATGGTTGGCCAACTCGGCGGTCTGGCCGACGGTGAAGATGGGCAGTTCGATGTCGAAGCGACGTCATCGGCTCCGTCGAGATCGGCCCTGCCCATCACGAGCGCGGTTGCGCACATCGCGTACAACTGCTTCATCTGGTTGGCTAACCGCGCCATTGTTCACCTCCTGATTACAGGCTGAGATAGTCGCCGGCTTTTTCGTCGAATTCTTTGGCGGCGTGCTTGACGGCCAGACCCGGCTTGGCGGGGACCATGATCTGCACACGGCCGATCAGATCGCCCGGCTGGTTGCTGCGCTGGACGCCAAGTCCCGCGAGCTTGACTTCCGCGCCGGAGCTGGAGCCTGCCGGCACCTTGAAGGTGACGGGATTGCCATCGATATCCTTGGCCTCGACCTTGCCACCGGCCACGGCCTGGCCCACAGTTACGGGCAGGTCCATGACGATATCATGGCCGCGCATCGAGAATGTGGCATCAGGCTTGACGGTGACATGCAGGTACAGGTCACCGGCCTTGCCGCCGTTGATGCCTGGCTTGCCCTTGCCGGCCAGCTTGATTTTCTGTCCGTCCTTGACGCCCGCAGGCACGTGGGCCTTGAACTTCTTGCCGTCCACGGACAGGGACACGGTAGCGCCCTTGACCGCCTGGCGCAGGGTCAGGCTGATCTTGGAGTTGCGGTCCTCGCCGTTTTCGGGGCGCGGGGCCTCCTCATAGCCATAGCCGCCGGCATTGCCGTACGGCGATTGGCCGTAGCCGCCATACGGCTGGCCGCCTTGGCCTGCAGCACCACCGAACATCGAGAAGATGTCGTTGATGTTGTTGGGGCCGCCGCCCGAAGTGGAGAAGCGGATGCGCGAGCCATTGCCGCCGGCACCCTGGCCGAACATGGAACCAAAGATGTCGGAGAAACCGGAAGCATCGAAGCCGCCGGAACCGCCGGCGAAGCGGGCACCGCCCATGCCGAACTGACGAATCGCGTCGTACTTCTGGCGATCTTCCTTCTTGCTCAGCACGTCATAGGCTTCGGAGATGTCCTTGAACTTCTCCTCGGCTTCCTTGGTCTTGTTGACGTCAGGATGGTATTTGCGGGCGAGCTTGCGGTACGCCTTCTTGATGTCGTCGTCCGAAGCGTCCTTGGAGACACCGAGGACTTTGTAGAAGTCTTTGCTGAGCCATTCGTTTTCAGCCATTCATGTCTCCTTTCTAGAAAAGTCTTTATGTAATTGCACCTCCCTCTGATGAGGGAGGTGGCATCGCGCAGCGATGACGGAGGAAGAGATAGCGGAGACTATGGGCATCAAGAATGTGGCCCTCTGTCTTCCGCGGCCTGCGGCCGGCTTCTCTCCCTCAGTCAGCTTCGCTGACAGCTCCCTCATCAGAGGGAGCTAAGGCACTGTCAACTCATTGCAGCGAGCTGGATGTCAGTTTTGCGGGGAGGCTACTACTACTCGGGCGGCGCGGATTACGCGATCGCCGATGCGGTAGCCGGCCTCGACCACGGTGTCAACCGTTTCCTTTTCGGCATCCGCGTCCGGCTTGTGCAGGATCGCGTCATGCTTGGTGGGGTCGAAGTCCTCGCCCTTTTCGCCGAACTTCTCGACACCGAACTTCTCGAAGGCCTTGTCAATCTTGGTGGCGACGGCCTTGAACGAGTCGTCCATCTCGCTGTGTTCGCGAATGCGGTCGATATCGTCAAGGGCGGGCAGCAGCGCGGTCAGCACGTCGATGATGCCGTGCTGGCGGAAGCGCTCCTGCTCCTTCTGTGTGCGATTGCGGTAGTTGATGAACTCCGCACGTTCGCGCTGCAGGGCTTCGAGGTAGTCTGCGGCTTCCTTCTTGGCCTTGCCGAGCGGGGTGAGGGTGTCTGCGGAATCGGACTGGCCTTCGCCAGTCTTCTCTCCCTCAG
>ENA-OQDW01000215-OQDW01000215.1-human-gut-metagenome-genome-assembly--contig:-NODE-215-length-24535-cov-2.250901_pt1 | contig 24535 bp, 21 predicted proteins | sample MGYA00242784_ERZ504613 | MGnify/ENA primary metagenome ERZ504613 (study PRJEB26092, sample SAMD00036330) | human gut metagenome | host: Homo sapiens | study: EMG produced TPA metagenomics assembly of...
CGAACGATTAGAATTTAAGAAGTGTGCGACTGGCCAGAAGCTGGTTTGAAGCTGGTTATTATGCAAGTGATGCAGCTACTACAACAGCAACTACTGCAGAATTACTGATGTCCGGACACTTGGCTTTGGCACATTCTGTGGCTTGGGTAATCCGAAGATTGCGCAGCAGTATACAAACAACTATGGTCATCCGTTTGAAAATGTACAGATCAGTGATTCGATGATCTGGTCTGGAAACGGCGGAGCATGGATGGTAAATTCCGGCTGTAAAGATCCTTCGGCAGCCTGCAAATTTATGAACCTGCTGTACACGGATGCATATGTAGACAACCTTCTGGTCTATGGAGAAGAAGGGGTGGATTACAAATTGGATGAAAATGGTTGTGCAGTAGCACCGGATGGATATACGGATCTGAACAGTGTAGCCTATACCGATAATATGAACTACTATTCTGGGGAAATAAATGGCTGACCTATCCGGTTGTAGGCGGTCTGTATGGAGAAGAAAAAGAGACAAACAAGCAGCAGAATTATGATGGAGATCATTCAAATTATTATGGTTTCCTTTACGACTACAGTGATAAAGAAGCAGAATATACCGCATGCCTGAACATTGTAGAAGAATATAAAAAGTCTCTGTGGGTTGGTGCAGCAGATGTAGATACAACACTTGCCGAGATGACAAAACGACTGAAAGCAGCTGGCATGGATGACTGATTCAGACAAAGCAGGAGCAGCTGGATGCATGGATGAGTAGCAAATAGGAAAGACTTTAAAAAAGAAAAGGCTGCGGAAATTTACCGCAGCCTTATTTATCAAAAAGGGAGTCGAATTATGACGAAAAGTGAGAAAAAACATGCCAGTAAAAATACATTAGCATTACTGTTGATTGCATTACCGGGTATTACATATCTGATCATTAATAACTATATTCCTATCATTGGAACCTTTATTGCGTTCAAAAAGTTCAGTTATGCAAAAGGAATCTGGGGAAGCCCGTGGTGTGGACTGGATAACTTTAAATTTTTGTTCCTGACAGATGATGCATGGGTCATTACGAGAAACACATTGTTATATAATCTGGCGTTTATCGTGATCGGAACCGTAGTTTCTGTGATTTTTGCAATCCTGCTGCATGAGCTGGGAGAACTGTTACGCGGAAAGTTTTTCCAGTCTGTGCTGTTGTTTCCACACTTACTGTCATGGGTTGTAACGGCGTATCTGGTATACGCGTTATTGGGAAGTACAACCGGTTTTGTGAACAATACAATTTTAGATGCGCTGGGGAAAAAAGGCGTAGACTGGTATACTGCAAAAGCTGCATGGCCGTTTATCCTGGTTATTGTATATCTTTGGAAGAATGCAGGATATAATGCGATCGTTTATATGGCAGGTATTGCAGGCATTGATAAGGAAATTTATGAAGCGGCAAAGATTGATGGCGCTTCTAAATTGGAACAGATTACGGCCATTACACTTCCGCTTCTGAGACCAACCATTGTTATTATGACATTGATGGCGATCGGTCGTGTATTCTATTCTGACTTTGGTTTGTTCTATCAGGTACCAATGAATGCAGGAACCCTGTTTTCTACGACACAGACGATTGATACGTATGTATATCGTGGTTTGATGGAACAGGGTAATGTGGGAATGTCTTCGGCAGCAGGTGTATATCAGTCATTGGTTGGTTTTGCACTGGTTATGATTGCAAACTTTATTGTACGGAAAAAAGATCCGGAAAACGCATTGTTCTAGGAGGCAGGATATGAAAAAGACAGTCAGCGATGAAAAACGATTTATTGCAATAGCAACAGTTATTTTAGTGGTAATCAGTATTGTGGCGTTGTTTCCGATGATTCTTCTGGTGGTTGCGTCCTTTACCGATGAAAATGAACTGATTACAAACGGATATCAGATTTTGCCGAAGAAACTCAGCCTGGAAGCATATACCTACATGGTAAAACAGGCAGCAACAATCGTAAGATCGTATCTTGTTACGATTGGAACAACCGTTGTCGGAACCGGATTAAGCGTATTACTGACGACTTCGATCGCATATCCGATGGCACGAAAAACATTCAAATATAGAAACGCATTATCCTTTTTGTATATTTTACCATGCTGTTTAATGGAGGACTGGTGCCACAGTATATTATGTGGACAACATTTTCCATATTAAAGATACGTATGCAGCACTGATTTTTCCGAATCTTCTGATGACAGCATTCAATATTTTCCTGGTAAGAAACTATTACAGCAACAGCCTGCCGGAAGCATTATATGAAGCTGCACAGCTGGACGGAGCGTCAGAGCTTGGAATTTTCACCAAAATTGTATTTCCGTTGTCGAAGCCGGTAGTTGCCACCATCGGACTGTTTACAGGTCTTTCCTACTGGAACAGCTGGACCAATGCTTTATATTACGTACAGGATCCAAAATATTTTGGTATTCAGAATCTGCTGATGCGTATCATGAAAAATATTGAATATCTGCGAAGCGGAGCATCGGAGCTGGCAGCAGAAGGACAGGCAGTTTCGCGTTCCGGAAACTCCATCCGAATGGCACTGGCATTTGTTGGAATTTTACCAATCATTATTATTTACCCGATGCTTCAGAAATATTTTATCAAAGGTGTGGTTGTCGGCGCTGTAAAAGGTTGACAGAAAGGAGAAACAGATGGCAGCATATGTACATTGCAATTTTCACTCCTGTATCCTGCGGATGCAGGTAGATGTTTCAATTTTGCTTCCGGAAAAAGAGCGGATGGAAGATGTAGAGCAGGGGAAAAAAGGGGAGACTTTCGGAAAAAACAAAAAATATCAGACTCTGTATCTGCTGCATGGATTTACAGGAGACCATCTTTCATATCTGAGAACCTCCAAGATTGAGCGTTATGCAGATGAGCATCAGATTATGGTGGTTATGCCAAGCGTATATAACAGCGCCTATACGGATATGAAATACGGACTGGATTATTTTTCTTATCTGACAGAGGAACTGACAGATTTTGTGGAGAGAAATTTCCCGGCAGCAACAAAGCGGGAAAACCGTTTTATTGCAGGAATGTCGATGGGAGGTTATGGCGCTTATAAATGGGGACTTACCTGTCCGGAAAAATTTGCGGCAATTGGAGGCGTTGCAGGATCCTATCATGCAGAATATCGTTATCAGGGAAAGGTAAATACGGTATCCACCCTTTGCGAAGCGTTATATGGCGATCCGCCTGCAATTACACCGGAGGTTCATGATGTCTTTACACTGTTGAAAAAACGGAAAGAAGAAGGAAGAGATATTCCGAGACTGTATACCTGCTGTGGTACAGAGGACAGACGTCATCAGGATTCTGTCGATCTGAAGGAGTTTGCAGATCAGCTGGGAGTTCCGCTGCTGTTTGAAGAGGGACCGGGAAGACATGATGATATTTTCTTTGATGAATATATTCAGAAGATTCTGGACTGGATGAACTTTGCAGGAAAATCAGTAGAAGAGTAAAATATACCGCAAAGTGGGGCTTGCAGATTGCGGAAAGGATTTTTCAGACACGCGCTAAGCGAAAACACTACAAAATATGGAGTTATTTAGGAGATAAAAATCTATATTTGTAGAAATTTTTCTTAGTGCGGCAGCCCCACGGGAAGCACAGGGAGAAGAGGAAAATGGAGATAGAAAAAGCAGCTGTAGCCGGAACACTGGAATCCAGCGATTGTATGGTTACGGTAGAAGATGGGGATGGCAACATAGATCTGGTACTGGAAAGCACAGTGATTCATCAGTATGGAAATCAGATCCGTCATGTGGTTCTGGATACCTGGAAAGTCTGGGAGTTCAGAGCGCGAAAATTAAGATTGTAGATAAAGGAGCTCTGGACTGCACCATCCGTGCAAGGTGGAAGCTGCGGTATACCGTTCCGCCGGGCAGTCGGAGCAGCTGCCATGGGGAGGTGCGATCAGATGAGAGACGCAAAAAAACGATTACGTCGTACCATGATGTTTTTAAACGCACAGAAGCCGGGACTGATTAAAGATCCCTATATTTATGGAGCAGATTCCCTGATGTTGGATCTGGAAGATGCAGTGGCAGAAAATCAGAAGGACGCGGCCAGATTTTCCCTGTTTCATGCACTTCGCACGATTGATTATCATGGAGCGGAACGGATTGTACGTATCAATGGCCTGGACACACCTTTCTGGAAGGAAGATATCCGTTGCGCAGTAGCCGGTGGATGTGATGGCATCCGGATTCCGAAGACAGAGACAGCGCAGGATGTAAAATAGTGGAGCAGCAAATTTTAAAGGCAGAGAATGAATTTGGCAGACCGGAGAACAGTACCTTAATTATGGCAGCGATAGAATCAGCAAGAGGTGTGGTGAAGGCATTAGAAATTTGCGAGGCTTCGAAAAGGCTGTTTGGTATCGCGCTGTCCGGTGGGGATTACACGAAAGATCTGCATACCCACATTACGGGAACCGGAATAGACTGATGGGAGCAAGACAGCAGCTTGTCATCGCTGCGCGGGCAGCCGGTGTGCAGTGTTTTGATACCGTTTATACAGATCTGGAAAATGAAGATGGTTTTCGAGAAGATGTCAATACGATTCACCTGATGGGATTTGATGGGAAATCGATTATCAATCCAAGACAGATCCGTATTGTACATGAGATTTTTACACCGAAAGAAAAAGAAGATTTATTTTTGCGGAAAAAGTAGTCCGTGAGATTGATAGCAAAAAGGCACAGGGAATCGGTGTGTTTACTGTAGATGGAAAGATGATTGATATTGCGTTTTATGATGGTGCAAAGCGAATCATCGAACTGGCCAAGGCTTCCGGTGTGTACGAGGGGGAACTGTAAAATGAAAAATGCAGTAGGGAGAGAAATTCCCGAGGAAATATTGAAGATAACAGGAAAAGAAGTATTTCACGGAGTGCATTATTATGATGGTTATGAATATCGGAAAGATGGTCCGAAAACCCGCTGTGTGGTGAATTCCGATGGCAGTAAACTGGTGAAAACAATTCATGAGGCACTGGTAAAATGTGAAATCCGGGATGGCATGACAATTGGATTTCATCATCATTTCCGGGATGGTGATCTGGTTGTAAATATGGTGATGGAAGAAATCCATAAAATGGGTATTAAAAATATTACCATTTGTGCCAGCTCTCTTGGGAAAGCGCATGCAGGACTGGTGCCGTACATGGAAGATGGAACGATTACGGGAATACAGTCTTCCGGTGTGCGCGGTGAGATTGGAAAGGCGATTTCCGAGGGAAAACTGAAAGGGCTTGCAGTGATGCGCTCTCACGGTGGCAGAGTTCGGGCAATCGAAACAGGAGAAGTACACCTGGATATTGCATTTATCGGAGCACCGACGTGTGATGATTATGGAAACTGTCGTGGTATCGGTGGAAAGGCAGATTGCGGAGTATTGTCCTATGCGATGGTAGATGCTGATTATGCAGACAGGGTCGTAGCAATTACGGACTGCCTGGTGCCGTTTCCTAATTTTCCGGCACATATTTCTATGACCAAAGTCGATTATGTAGTAGTGTAGATGCGATCGGAGATCCGAAAAAAATTGCAACAGGTGCAGCAAAACCGACGAAAGATATGAGAAAACTGATGATGGCGGATTACTGTACACGATTTGTAACGTCTACCCCGTACTTTAAAGATGGATTTTCCTATCAGACCGGTGTGGGAGGCGCGTCTATCGCTTCCACCATTTCGTTGGCAAAAATCATGAAGGAACGTGGAATCCGTATGCGTTTCGGTGTCGGAGGTCTGACAAAACCGATGTGTGATCTTCTGGATAATAATCAGGTTGATGTACTTCTGGATACGCAGGATTTTGATCTGGATGCGGTAGAATCGGTAAAAGATATCAGACATTTCAGAATCAGTGCCGGTGAATATGCAGATCCTTTTAACAAGGGCGCAGTAGTCAATAAACTGGACTTTGTGATTCTGGCAGCACTGGAAGTAGATGTAAATTTCAATTGCAATGTTGTAGTAGGATCTGATGGAGTTATAACAGGCGCGCAGGGAGGTCATCCGGATACGGCGGCAGGCGCAAAATGCACCATTGTACTGACTCCTTTATTGCAGGGAAGAATTCCGGCAATCTGTACGGAAGTAACAACAGTGACAACACCGGGAGAATCTGTAGATGTAGTCATCACGGAATATGGAGTTGCAGTTAATCCACTGCGAAAAGATCTGCTGGAAGCAGTAAAAAACAGTGGACTTCCGCTGAAAACGATAGAAGAACTTCGAGATTTGGCTTACCGGATTGCAGGAGAACCGGAGAAAGTAGAATTTGGCGAACGTGTTGTAGGAATTATTGAAAGCAGAGACGGAACCATCATGGATGTAGTTCGTCAGATTAAACCATTCCGATTTAAAGAGGAAAAGAATATACTCCCGGAGCCAGTACATAAATAAGAGAAGGGAGGGCAGGCAGTGAGTGACTATATGGAAGAAACAGGGGATCCTTTTACCGGGAAAAGAAAGAGGAACTCAAAAAATTTCTGGAATACATGGGACTTACTTATGATGAGCAGATTACGCATTCCATTGTATTGCGAAAAGAGAAAGAAATCATAGCAACTGCTTCCTGCCAGAAAAATATCATAAAATGTGTTGCGGTATCAGAAGAGTATCAAGGACAGAATCTGCTGGCACATCTTATGACATCTCTGATTGAATATTTTTATGGAATGGGAATTTCTCATTTTTTTGGATTTACCAAGCCTCAGAACAAAGAACTGTTTTGCAGTATGGGAATGTATCCGGTGACACAGACAGAAAAAATTCTTCTTCTGGAAAATGACAAAAACGGACTGGAAAAATTCCTGAAACGATTAAAAAAAGAAACACAGGAACAACAGAAGTGCAAAGTGGAAAACAGGCATGAAAACGGTATTGGGGCAGTGGTTATGAATTGTAATCCTTTACCAGGGGACATGAATACCTGATCCGGGAGGCGGCAAAAAAAACAAATGGCTGCACATTTTTATCCTCTCAGAAGAACAGAGCTTTCTGACAACGAGAGAACGGTATCAGTTGGTAAGAGAAGGAATACAGGAAATTCCAAATGTGATTCTTCACCAGACCTCAGAATACATGATTTCGCCGGCTGTGTTTCCGACATATTTTATCAAAGAAAAAGCAAAAGCCTATGAAGATGAATTGTCAGTTGGATATTCAGTTATTTGGGGAGCGTATTGCACCGGAACTTAAAATTACGGATCGCTATGTAGCAGTGAACCGGCCTGCAATGTGACACATACCTATAACCAGTGCTTACGGGAGCAGTTGCCGTGCTATCAGATCCGCTTTCATGAAATTCCCCGAAAAACATATGGAGACCAGATCATCAGTGCATCTGAGGTCAGAAAAAGATATGCGGAAAATCAATTAAAAAGCGTCTGCGGGATGCTTCCGGAAAGTACCTGGCGCTATCTGGAAAGGAAAAAGAATGAAAACGGAAAATAAGGTTTCCTTAGAGCAGGTATTGTGGAGCCGAGAAAAAAGGGTGGCAACGCAGAAAGAGCTTTTTGAAAAATATCCGGGTACTTTAATCTGCTTTATGCTCAATATTCCGGGTCCGGAAAAGGTAAATGAATTTTCGAAAAGGTCTTTTATGAAGGAATGGAAAAAATACAGAATAAGCTGGAAAATGGAAAAAATTTCGACGGAAGCCCGGCTGGTACAAGAAAACATAACCGGATATGAAGGATATTTGGTTGTGAAAGCAGACGGCTGCCAGGTGAAAAAGCTTATGATTGCTTTGGAAGAGACGAAGATCGGGAGACTGTATGATATTGATGTATTGGAAAAAGAAAATACGAAAATCAGCAGAAAGGATCTTGGATTTCCGGAAAGAAAATGTCTGTTATGCAACAACCCGGCCTGCCAGTGTGGCAGAAGCAGAAAACATTCGATCGAAGAATTGAGAAAAAAGATCTATGGTATCATATGGGAAGAACAGCTGCAAAGAGGCGTAGCTGCTGAGATCAGTCAGGCACTGATGGAGGAAGTGTATACAACACCAAAACCAGGCTTAGTAGACCGGGAGGATACCGGTGCGCATACAGATATGAACTGTCAGACATTTCAAAAGAGTACAGAGCGATCGCCGAAGATCTGGCGGCAATGTTTGTAGCCGGGTATTCCTGGGAGGCAGCTCCGGAGACATTGTTTCCCCTTCTCAGAGAAAGAGGAAAAAAGACGGAAGAAAAAATGTTTGCTGCAACCGGAGGAGTCAATACGCACAAAGGAATCATTTTTACGATTGGCATTCTTGCAGCAGCGGCCGGAATTTCCCTGAGAAATTTCGGAACAATCGAATCGGAGGATGTTTGCCGGATCAGTCTGGAAATGACAAAAAAAGAGTTGGAACAGGATCTGAGAAAATTAAAACAAAGCTCGGGGATCACGCATGGAGAAAAAATTTACTGCCATCTGGGCGAGAAAGGAGTCCGGGGACTGGCGATGAGCGGATATCCGATTCTGTGTGAACGTACGGTTCCTCATATGAAGCAGTATATAGCAAATAACAGGGATCAAAATCAGATCAATGTACAGATTCTTCTTGAGATTATAGGAGAGCTTACGGACACAAATGTCATCAGCAGAACCAGTGAGAAAGAAATGCGATGGCTGCAAACAGAAGCAAGGGCAATTCTTAAGACAGGTGGTGCTTTTTGCGCGGAGGGTTTGCAAAAAGTGCGAGAACTGAATCAGATTTGTATCCGGAAAAATATGAGTCCGGGAGGAGCTGCGGATTTACTTGCGGCAACGATTTTTTTGTGCCGCATGGAAACCTTGATGGAACGTTTGAAAAGTATAACATAATAAAAATATATGACGCTGTCATTGATCTTAAAATGTACGGTCGCTCTTAATGCTGAATATTTTCAGCTGTTAAGAGCGGCGTTTACGTTGGAAATATACGGCAGTAATTGTCGGAAGAAAATGGTTACTGTTTGCCTGAAGGTTGATTGCATCAAAAAAAGGAGTCTGCTATACTGTAGCTATGTTTATTTTTTTGGCAGAAGTGGATCAGAACAGGAGGAGCGAAACATGAGTCTGCAGTTTATTATGGGAAATTCGGGAGCTGGAAAGTCGAGATATGCGTATCAGAAAATTCTGGCGGAAGCGATGCGCCACCCGGAGAAAACTTATCTGATCATTGTGCCGGAGCAGTTTACAATGCAGACGCAGAAAGAGCTTGTGTCACTGCATCCGGCGGGCGGTATTTTAAATGTTGATATTTTGAGCTTCCAGCGTCTGGCTTACCGTATTTTTGAGGAGACCGGAGGCAGTCTGTACCCGGTGCTCGAAGAAACGGGAAAGAGTCTTGTGGTAAAACGCGTTGCACAGGAGAAGAAAAAGGAGCTGACGATTCTTGGAAGTACGTTAAAGAGAACCGGCGCAGTTTCGCAGATGAAATCGTTGATTTCCGAGCTGAAGCAGTATCAGATTGCGCCGTCCGAGCTTGATACGTGGGCGGAGGAGACGGGAGAGAAAAAGCTGCTGGCAGCAAAGCTGAAAGACACCGGGGTAATCTACCGTGCATTTGAAGAATATCTGGAAAATCGCTACGTGACGGCGGAGGATGTGCTGGAGGTTCTGGCGGGAAAGCTGGAAGAATCATCACTCATTCGAAACAGTGAGGTACTGGTGGACGGATTTACCGGATTTACGCCAGTACAGATCGGTGTGCTTGGAAAACTGTTCCGGCTTTGTGAAAAGGTCTATGTGACGATTATTATGGATGAGCGGGAGGATCCGTATAAAAAGGCAATCCCGCACCAGCTCTTTGCGATGAGCCGCCAGCTGATTCAACAGCTTATGAAAGCGGCAGACGAAGCAGGGTGCCCAGTGGAGCCGGAAATCTGGGTCAGACGCTCGGGATATGGCCGTTTTCAGTCGGGAAGCATGATGGATCAGTTGGAACAGAACCTGTTTCGATATGGAATAAGAAGGATTGTCGGAACAGAGGCAGGAAAAAGAGCAGAGTCAAAAGCAGGGGCAGGAACAAATGGAAAGAACAAAAAAGAAATTGGGCCAAGCACGCTGGAAAATGCACAGAAAACGAAAAAGGAGCATTTGGAGTCCGGACAAAATCTGAAACAGCAGGGTATTTACATTAGTGTAGCGCCATCTCCACGTGCGGAGCTCGAGGAAACGGTGCGCCTGATCCGCCGCATGGTGCGTGAGGAGAAGATGCGGTACCAGGATTTTGCCGTTCTGACCGGAGATCTTTCCATTTATGGCACATATGCGCGGGAAATTTTTGAAAAATGCGGCATTCCGTACTTTGTGGACGAAAAGCATTCTGTGCTGATGAATCCGTTCGTGGAATTTCTGCGCGCGGCGATCGAGATGGTGGTACAGAGGCTTTTTCCTACGAGAGCGTCTTCCGTTATCTGCGCTGCGGCCTTTCGAGTCTGAGCCGCGAGGAGACAGATGCGATGGAAAACTATGTTCTGGCACTTGGCATCCGCGGGCTGAAAGCGTATGGGGAGACGTGGACGCGGGGATACCGCGGCATCAAACCGGATGAAGTGCCGCAGCGCAATCTCCTACGGGAAAAATTCTATGCCGAAGTGCAGCCGTTTGCAGAACAGATGAAGAAAAAAGACGCCACGGTGCGGGAGCGGACGGAGGCACTGTACGCACTGGCGGTGCAGAATCAGATGCAGGAAAAACTTGAGGAGCGGCGGCAGCAGTTTGAAGAGCGGGGACAGGAGGCATTTGCAAAAGAATACAGCCAGATTTACGGTATTGTCATGGAGCTTCTGGATAAGATTGTCGAGGTGCTGGGCGATGAAAAAATGACGTTGGCAGAGTATCAGGAGATTCTGGAGGCTGGCTTTGCAGAGGCTTCTGTTGGCATTATTCCGCCGACCGCGGACCAGGTACTGATCGGTGACAATGAGAGATCACGTCTGAAGGATATCCGTGTGTTGTTTTTCGTCGGTGTGAACGACGGGCTGATTCCGCGTCACGACGCGGGAGGCGGTATTCTTTCGGAGTATGACCGCGAGGAGCTGGAGCGCGCGGATGCAAAACTCTCCCCGACGGCGCGGGAGACGATGTATCAGCAGAAATTCCATCTCTACCGAAATCTGACAAAACCATCGGAGCGGCTGTACCTTTCCTTTGCGAAAGCGGGCGCGTCCGGCGAGGCGCAGAATCCGTCGTATCTGATTAACGAAATCCGAAAACTCTTCCCGGAGATCCCGGTGCGGGATATCGAAAAAGAGGAAAATCCGGAGGAAAAACTGGAAATGCCGCGTTCCGGGGAGGCACTGTTTCTGGAGGAGCTTGGAAAGGCGGCAGAGGGCGAGATGAATCCGCTGTTTGAAGAGCTTTACCGCTGGTATGCGGCACATCCGGAGGCGGGGATTCCGGCGGAGACATATCGGAAAGCGGCTTTTCTGCGCTGTGCGGACGGTGTGATCGGAAGGAGTGCGGCATCGGCGCTGTACGGGGACACTTTGAAAAACAGTGCGACACGGCTGGAAAAGTATGCGGCATGTGCGTTTGCCCACTTTATGGAGTTCGGACTTCAGATCCGCGAGCGGGATCAGTATGAGCTGAAAGCGGCCGATATGGGAACGGTTATGCATGAAGCACTCGAAAAGTTTTCAAAAAAACTGCAGGAAAATGGCGAGACATGGAAGACTGTCGGGGATGATACCCGTGACCGCCTGATCGAGGAGTGCGTCGAGGAGACGATGGCAGATTACGGAAACACGATTTCCAGAGCTCAAGCCGGAATCAGTATCGCATCATCCGCGTAAAGCGGATTCTGAAACGGACGGTGTGGGCGCTGCAGCAGCAGATTCGGCAGGGAGAATTTGAGCCGGGTGAATTTGAGGTTTCGTTCTCCATGGAGGACTCCTTGTCGGCGATTAATATTGATCTGTCGGAGCATGAGAAGATGCGCCTGCGCGGACGGATTGACCGCGTGGATCTCTGTGAGACGGACGATAAGGTCTATGTGAAAATTATCGATTACAAGACGGGAAATACATCGCTTGACCTGGTGGCGCTCTATTATGGGTTACAGCTGCAGCTGGCGGTTTATCTGGATGCGGCGGTGGAGCTGGAGCAGAAAAAGCATCCAGGTAAGCTGGTGGAGCCTGCGGGGGTATTTTATTATCATATTGATGATCCGATCCTCGACCAAGAAGAAGATGAGACCGATGAGGCGTGGGGCAGACGGATGCTGAAAGCACTGCGGATGGATGGCCTTGTAAATGCAGATCGGAAGGTGGTGGAGCTTCTCGACCGAGTACTCGCGGATGGAACGACGTCGGATGTGATTCCGGTTGGAAAGAAGAAGGATGGAAGCTACACGGGCTATTCGAAAGTGGCATCGTCGGAGCAGTTTAATGTGATTCGGACATACACCAGAAAGAAGGTACGTGAGATCGGCGAGGGCATTTTCTCGGGAAATGTAAAAATTTCGCCGTTTCAGCGGGATGGAGCAACGGCATGCGCATATTGCGAATATCAGGGAATCTGCGGATTCGATCAGAAAATTCAGGATATGAATACCGTAAATTAAAGGGCATGGATACAGAACTGCTGATGAAGGTAATGCAGGAGACAGCACAAAGAGATCAAAAAGAGTGACTGCTTTTGAAAAAGTGAAATATGGTGCATTTTTTCCAAGTGAGGGAAAGAAAATCAGCCAGAAAGAAGAGGGAAAGAACATGGCAGTAAAATGGACAGCGGAACAGCAGAAAGTCATTGATGCGAGAGACCGGAATCTTCTGGTCAGCGCGGCGGCGGGTTCCGGAAAGACGGCGGTTCTGGTAGAGCGGATCCTTGCAATGGTGAAAGACCCTGTGCATCCAATCGACATTGACCAGCTTCTCGTCGTAACCTTTACGCGTGCGGCGGCAGGAGAAATGAAAGAGAGAATCGGCCGCGCTCTGCAGCAGAGCCTTGCGGAAAACCCGGAAAATGAGCATTTACAGCGGCAGCAGACCCTGCTTCACCATGCGCAGATCAGCACAATTCACGGTTTCTGTTCCTATGTGATAAAAAATTACTTTCAGATGATCGATCTCGATCCGGTGTACCGCATGGCGGATGAAGGGGAGATCCGTCTGATGAAAAGCGATGTGATCCAGAAGGTCATGGAAGAACGCTTTACGGAAAAGGAGTCTGCATTTACACGGTTTGTGGAGAGCTACGCGGCGGGAAAGCAGGATGACGGGCTCGATGCACTTGTGCTGAAACTGTATGAGTTTTCCATGAGCTATCCATGGCCGGAGCAGTGGCTCGAAGAGTGCCGGGCGGCGTACCAGATGGATTCACCGGAAGCAGTGCAGGAGAGTATCTGGGTACAGGAGCTGATGAGCGAGGCGAAAAAGCGGCTCTCGAGTATTCTGGAAGGGATTCAGGAAAACCGGAAAACAGCAGTAAGCTCTGGAGGACCGTATTTATATGATGAGGCGCTGGCTTCTGACCAGCAGATGGTGGAAGAACTGCTGGAAACAGAATCGTTTGATGAACTGGTGCGCGCGATGGCCGGAATGAAGTTTAAAGCACTTTCGCGGAAAAAGGCAGACGATGTGAGTGAAACGCTGAAAGATCAGGTAAAGGCGGAGCGCGATGCATGTAAAAAGGAGCTGCAGAAGTTAAAAGAGCAGTTCTTTGAGAAGGACAGCGCTGCGATTGCGGAGGAGATTGCCGACTGCCGGGAGCCCATCGGGGTGCTGATTGATCTGACGGAGCAGTTTGCAAAAGCGTTTGCGGAGAAAAAACGGAGCAAAAATATTCTTGATTATGCCGATCTGGAACACTTTGCGCTTGAAATTCTCGTGCAGCAAAAAGACGGCTGCCTGGTGCGGACCGATGCGGCGCGGGAGCTGTCGGAGCAATTCCGGGAAATTATGATCGATGAGTACCAGGACAGCAACTTTATCCAGGAGGCACTGCTCTCTGCGGTGTCCGGTGAGGAGGACGGCAGGTGGAACCGGTTTATGGTCGGCGATATCAAGCAGAGTATCTACGGATTTCGTCTGGCGCGGCCGGAGCTGTTTCTGGAAAAATATCGCACGTATCAAAAAGACGGAGAAAGCCAGCAGAGGATTGATCTCGATAAAAACTTTCGAAGCCGGCCGGAGGTGCTTGCAGGGGCGAACTATGTGTTCCGTAAGCTCATGAGTCCGGAGCTTGGCGGCATTGCGTATGATGAGGCGGCGAGCTTCATGCGGGTGCGGTGTTCCCGAAAAAAGAAGAAGGAAATATGGATCCGTGGCAGAGGGCATACGAAACGGAGCTTCTGCTGCTGGACGACCAGGCGCCGGAGCTGGAAGATGATAAATCCCGCGAGACGAAGATGGAAACGGAGGCGGCTGCCGTTGCGGCGCGCATCCGGGAAATGGTTGGAAATGAGGAAGTTGTGGATAAGGAGACCGGGGAATACCGGAAAATCCAGTACCGGGATATCGTCATTTTACTCCGTGCGGTCAGCGGCTGGTCGGAGACGTTTTCGCGTGTGCTCCAGGCGGCTGGAATTCCGGCTTACAGTACATCAAAAACAGGGTACTTTTCCACGCAGGAAATTGTTACGGTGCTGAATTATCTGCACCTGTGTGATAATCCATGTCAGGAGATTCCATTTACGGCCATTCTGCGTTCCCCCATCTGCGGATGCACAGACACGGAGCTTGCGGCGGTGCGTTGTGTGGATAAAGATGTGAAAATTTACGAGGCATGTGGAAAATATGCGGCGATGGGGGATGATGAAGCACTCCGGGAGAAGCTGAGGAGGTTCCTTGCACAGCTCGAAACGCTGCGAAGCCGCGTGCCGTATACGCCGATCCATGAGCTGATCACACAGATTCTCGAGGAGACGGGCTACGGCGGCTATGCATCTGCAATGCCGGGTGGTGTGCAGCGGCGGGCAAATCTGGAGATGCTGGTGGAAAAGGCGGTGGAATTTGAGGCGACGAGTTACCGTGGACTGTTCAACTTTATCCGTTATATCGAGCAGCTTCAGAAGTATGAAGTCGATTTCGGCGAGGTGAATATTTACGGGGAGAGCGCAGACACGGTGCGTATCATGAGTATTCACAAGAGTAAAGGACTGGAATTCCCGGTTGTGTTCCTCTCGGGCATGGGCAAATCGTTTAACCAGATGGACAGCCGTGCGGCGCTTGTACTCCATTCCCGGATGGGCATCGGCGCGGATGCGATCGATCCGGAGCACCGCGTCCGTCAGGCGACACTGCCGCGGCAGATCATCCGGCAGAGCATGAAGCTGGAAAATCTGGCGGAGGAGCTGCGGGTGCTTTACGTTGCCATGACGCGCCCGAAGGAGAAGCTGATTATGACGGGCATGGCGTCGAAGCTGGAGAGCCGCGTGAAGCAGTGCGCGGCACATGCGGGGCGGCAGGAGGAGCTGCTGTCATATCAGACATTGAGCAGTGCATCCGGGTATCTCGACTGGATTTTGCCGGCATTTTCGAGAAACCGGTGTTTCGACGGGCTGTATGAACAATTCGGTCTGGCAGGGAATGCGGACAATCCGCTGTATGCAGAGAAAATTCCGGTAACGATCCGCCTTGTATCACCGGCAGGACTTGTTGAGGGAGAGGTGCTGCATCAGATGGAGCGCGCGGTGAATGAGCAGAAAATCATGGAAATTCCGAAGCAGCCGCCGAGAGAAGCGGCGCTGAAGGAACTTGTGGAGGAGCGGTTTGCCTACCAGTATCCGTATGAGAAGGAAAAACAGATTCCGGTAAAGGTTACCGTTTCACAGCTGAAGAAGGCCGGGATGGAGGAATCCGAGATCGGAAAAGAGCTGTTCGCGCAGGAAGAACTCGTACCAATTGTGCCGGGCTTTCTGAAAAAGGATCATGTTGCGGCTCTGACGGGCTCTGACCGCGGAACGGCGTACCACCGCCTGCTGGAATGTCTCGATTACCGCAGAGCGTACAGCATCACAGAGCTGATGGCACAGACGGAGGAATTGATTGCAGAAGGAAAGATGACGAAAGAAGCAGCGGAATGCATTTATTTCAAATCAATCCTCGCTTTCGCAAAAAGTCCGGTTGGAATGCGGATGCGGAATGCCTTTTTGAATGAAACCCTGAAACGGGAGCAGCCGTTTGTGATGTCCGTTCCGGCAAGTGAGGCAGATCCGTCCTATCCGGAAGATGAAACCATTCTCGTGCAGGGAATTATTGACGCATGGTTCCCGGAGGGGGATGAGATTGTTCTTGTGGACTACAAAACGGACCGTGTGAAAGAAGTCGGGGAGCTGAAAAAGCGGTATGAAAAACAGCTCGCCTATTACCAGCAGGCACTGGAGCGGACGACAGGGAAGAAAGTGAAAGAGAAAATTATTTATTCGCTGGCACTGGATGAAGAGTTGGTATTGTAGGAAAAAACTACTAGAAAAAACAACTGTCAAAACAGGGATAAAGTATGATATCATAGTTGAGAAACAAACAGGTATTGAGAAATAAAGAGAAAAAAGGAGATTCAGCGATGATTCGAAAAATTGTTCAGATAGAGGAAGACAGATGTACAGGATGCGGGCTTTGTGCGCATGCCTGTCATGAAAGTGCGATTGCGATGGTTGACGGGAAGGCAAAGCTGATCCGGGATGACTACTGCGACGGATTCGGTGACTGCCTGCCGGTCTGTCCGGCAGATGCGATTTCGTTTGTGGAGCGGGAGGCGCTGCCGTATGATGAGGAGGCGGTAAAAGAGAACCAGCGGAAGGCAAAAGAGGCGGCCGGACAGGAGAATACCGGAGCAGGAAAAGCAGGTGAAAACAGCTGGGCGATTGACCGTGCAGATGCGCAGGAAAATTCTGCAGCAGTTCCGTCCCGGCTCCGCCAGTGGCCGGTGCAGATCAAGCTGGTGCAGGAGCGGGCTTCGATGTTTGCAGGAGCAGACCTTCTCGTTGCGGCGGATTGTACAGCGTATGCGTATGGAAACTTCCACCAGGATTTTATTCGGGATCATGTCGTTCTCGTAGGCTGTACAAAACTTGACGATATCGATTATTCCGAGAAACTTGCGCGGATTTTCATGCGGAATGATATTAAGAGTATCACGGTTGCACGCATGGAGGTTCCGTGCTGCGCAGGAATGGAGCGTGCCGTGAAGATGGCGCTGAAAGAGAGTGGAAAGAAGATTCCGGTGAAAACCGTGGTGATTTCTACGGAGGGGGAAATTTTGTAGAAAATCAGATATAGTAATTAGCGTGTGCCCTTAAAAGTATTTTTACAATTGGTACATTCTGCTTTGTGGAATATGTAAGACGAAAAAAATGAAAAGCTCGGTAAGAGGTATTAGAAAAATGAGTATGACGAAGATACAAAAGGAGCTTCTTGGTGCGCTGATCGGTCTGGCCCGGTCGGTAGATGGAAGAGGAGAAGCAGCAAAAGGTGAATCGCAGGAGTTTTCCAGCGGTGACAGCAATGGTCACCGCCCGGACAAAGCCACGCATGAGATTCTGCTTGGCGGAATTTGTGCGGCAAATCCGGAAAAAGAGTTGAGGGAAGAAGAGGGGAAATCCTGGATTGTACGCGTGGAGGCAGAAAAGAACCGTCTGAATCCGGATTGCGCAGTGTGCAAGGGAAAATGCGGCAGAACAGATAACTATGATCTCGAAGAAATGGAGACAGATGAACCGTCGGATCGGGCACGAAAAGAGCAGATTCTTGCGGAATTGTTTCCGATGGCAGAAAAACTGCAGCAGCTTCGGAAAGAAACAAAAGAGCAAAACGAAGAATTGCAGGGGGCGGTTAATTTTTTGTATAAGGCATTGTTTGCGATTGGAAACTATGTCGGGGAAAAGAGTCTGCAGAGCGTGGTGCAGGAGATGAATAACCTTTTTGTTAAATTGGAAAATGTATTGAAATAAGTAGAAAATAAGAAAAATCCTCTGTCCGGAGTGTATAAAAAACCCCGGAAACAGGGGATTTTTTGCGTTCTGCGCCAAGTGCATAAAACGTATTATCGCGTTTTCACAAAGTTTTGCAAAAGCAGACAAAATTGCAGACAGGCGCTTGCAACAGAAAAATGAATAGGTTATAACATTATAACAAGGTGGCAGGAGAACCAATACAAAGAAATGAGATCCTAGTGGCATATAAACAGAAAGAATACAGGGAAAAGATGAAAAGGGACGGAAGCGGGATGGAGAAGAAAAAATATATCCTTCTGGATGTTGGCGGAACGGAAATCAAAGGAAGTGTGTCGGACAGAAATGGAGTAAGAACAAAAATCCGGAAATTTCCAGCACAGGCGCAGAAGAGCACAGAGAAGATTCTGGACAATTTTGCAAAGATCTGCCGGGAACTGATGAGAGAAGCAGACGGAAGTGTTGTCGGAGTTGGGATGGCGATTCCGGGTCCGTTTGATTATGAAATGGAATCAGCCGGATGCAGGGACTGAATAAGTACGATGCCATTTACGGGATTCCACTGGAAAGAGAAATCAAGGCGCGCGTGCCGGAACTTGGATCAGCACGATTTTTGTTTTTACATGACATTGAAGCATTTGCACTGGGAGAAAGCTGGTACGGAAACTGTCGTGATGCGGATAAAATTCTGTGCGTCTGCATCGGAACCGGCGCCGGGTCGGCTTTTGTAGAAAACGGGAAAACGGTGAAAACAGGAAAAGGTGTGCCGGAAAATGGATGGATTTATCAACAGCCGTTTGGAGATTCCATTTTGGACGATTATCTTTCTGTGCGCGGTCTGGAGCAGATTAGCCTGGCTGTGACAGGAAAAGTGTGGAGTGGAAAAGAATTGTATGGTCTGGTAAAAGCGGGAAACATGGAGGCAGAAGAAGTCTGGAGAAGATTTGGAGCAGATGTGGCGGCTGGCCTTCTTCCTGTGCTGGAGAAATATCAGCCGGATCTGCTGCTTCTGGGCGGACAGATTGCAAAAAGTTTTTCCTGGTTTGGAAAAGAACTGGAAAGAGCGTGCGAGAAAAGAAAGATTCGGATTCAGATAGAAACGGAAACATCCGGCCGTGCCATGGAAGGCCTGTTGTCACAGTTTCCTGAAAAAACACAATAGAGCAAAAATATTTTCAGAAACAAAAATATAATGCTATGGAGAGAAAAGAAGAAGGAGAAACTGCAAAAATGGATAGAAATCCGGGAGCACCGCCGCTATATGCGCAGCTGGAACAGATTCTGAAACAGCAGATCGAATGCGGTACGTACAAAAAAGGAGATTTTCTGCCAACAGAAAAAGAGCTGATGGAAAAGTACGAGCTTTCGCGTGTGACAGTACGCCAGGCGATGGCGAATCTGGTACAGAGCGGTTACGCACGTGCACGGCGTGGCATCGGAACAGATGTTGTCTACGAGAAAGTCGAAGAGCAGATGGAAGGTGTCATCAGTTTCACGGAAGAAATGAAAAAGCATCATATCGAAATGCAGACAACATACTGCAAGATGGAACTGATAAGTCCCGGGGAAACGGTAGCAAGAAGTCTGCAGATTCCATTGACGGAGCCATGTTATTGCCTGAAACGTGTGAGGAATGCTGTGGGAAAACCCATGGTCTATACCATTACGTATCTGAAAAAAATCTGCGAACTGCCAACAGAGCCGGAGCCATACATGGAATCGCTGTATCAGTATCTGCGGGAGGAACATGGAATCTATATTGAATCCGGCCGGGATACGCTTGAGGCGGCACTTCCATCGGAAGAGGTGCAGAAAGCACTGAAAATTGATGCGCAGATGCCTATTTTTATCCGGACACGGCAGACATTCCTGAAGGGCGGCGAGGTTTTTGAATATTCGATCTGCTATTATCCGGGAAATCGTTATAAGTACACGGTGGAACTGTAAACATATGACATGTAAAAAAACGAAACCGGACAGAAGTGCGAAATCCGCCAGATGCGAAAGCGTTGAAACAAAGATGATAGGTCTGATCGGCGCAGGAACACCCCAATGGATGGAAGAAAAATTAAGAAAAGGAAAAGAATCCAAATGAATTTAAAAAAGAAATATGGAAACTACGAATTACATCCGCAAATGAAAATCACAGGATATGAAAATGAAATCTGGGATGAAAAAAAGGAGATCATTGAAGAATTAAAACGGGCGGTTCAGGAAAAACAGAAAGAAAAGAAAACCTGTATTCTTTCCTTTGATCTGTACCCGGGTGTACGAAAAGAAGAAATAATGGAACTGGCCAATGCGCTGCAGCCAGACCGGATTTTTGATATCGAAGACTGTGCCAAAGACGAAGAAACGCTGTTAAGAGAATTTAACGATTACATCACCGATGACCGTGTTTTCGGCATTATGTGTCATAAAACCATAGACACCTGGTTTGAGAGCGAAAAGCTGGAAACCATGAAAAAAGCAATTGAGACAGAACGTGCGGAAGAAAAAGATACAAACGGTGGTCTGATCGTGATCGTTGGTACAGCGGCAGAGCTTCTGACCGAGGCAGATCTACTTGTTTACTGCGATCTGACCCGCTGGGAAGTTCAGCTCCGCTATCGGAGCGGCATGCCAAACTGGCACAGTACCAATTATAATGATCCGATCCTGACGAAATATAAACGGGGATTTTTCATTGAATGGCGTCTGGCGGACCGCTATAAAAAAGAGCGGTATGAAAAATTCACGTATCTTCTGGATACAGAGACAGAAAATGCACCGGTTCTTACAACGGGAAATGCCTTCCGAGGCGCACTGCAGCAGCTTGCCGGACAGCCATTTCGTATGGAGCCGTATTTTGATCCCGGCGTATGGGGCGGTCAGTGGATGAAGGAAAACTTTGGTCTTGATGCATCGAAGGAAAACTTCGCGTGGAGCTTTGACGGAGTTCCGGAGGAAAACAGCCTGAATCTGGAAATCGGAGGAAAGACGTTAAAAGTTCCGGCCCAGGATCTCGTTCTGTATGCACCGCACGAGCTGCTCGGCGAGCGCGTCCATGGCCGGTTTGGTGCAGAATTTCCGATCCGTTTTGATCTGCTGGACACGATGGGTGGTCAGAATCTTTCCCTGCAGGTGCATCCGCTGACCGAATATATTTATGAAAAATTCGGCATGCCATATACGCAGGATGAGAGCTACTATCTTCTGGATGCCGATGAAGACGAGGAAACGTATGTCTACCTCGGTCTCAAAGAAGGCGTGGATAAAAAAGAGATGGAGCGGGAACTCCGTGCAGCAGAAAAAGGAGAAGAACGTTTCCCAGTGGAAAAATATGTCAACAAAATCCCGGTCAAAAAACACGATCATGTGCTGATTCCGGCGGGAACGGTGCACTGCTCCGGAAAAAACACGATGGTGCTGGAGATCAGTGCGACACCGTATATCTTTACCTTCAAACTATGGGATTGGGGCCGCTTGGCATGGATGGACTGCCGCGTCCGATCCACCTCGACCACGGTATGAAAAATATTCAGTGGAACCGTGATACCAAATGGGTGTACGACAATATCGTCGGCCAGACCAGAACGATGGAAAAAACAGAAAACTGTGAAGTAGAGCGCACCGGACTGCACAGCCGCGAATTTATCGACACAATCCGCTATACACTTTCCGGGCCGCACACCGTCTCGATGGATGACACGGTTCATGTGATGAATCTTGTGGAGGGACGAAGTGCCCGCATCGAGAGCATGGATGGCAGCTTTGCACCGTTCACGGTACATTACGCAGAAACCGCCATCGTTCCTGCAGCGGTCGGAACATACCGGATTGTACCGGAAGAGGGCGAAATGATTAAAATGCTGGTGGCATCTGTGGGTAAAGAGAGATAAAAATTTTGAGCAACATAGAACAGGAAAAGGAGAAATTATCATGACACACAAAATCAGAGAAGTCTACATCGTACATCATTCCCACACCGACGTGGGATACACCGATCTGCAGGAGCAGGTTATCTACAATCAGGCAAACAACATCCGCCGGGCAGTCGAACTGATTGAAAATGGAATCAAAAACAACACAACCCAGAAAGATCTGAAATGGAACTGTGAGACATGGTACTGCGTGGAGCAGTTCTTCAAAATGGCAACGGAGGAAGAAAAAGAAAAGTTTTTCGATCTGGTAAAAAAAGGAAATATCGGTCTGTCTGCCAATTATCTGAACTTTAATGATCTTGCCGACTGCAAATATCTGAAAGAAAAAATCCATACGATACAGGAAATCTGCGGCGAAAAAGGAATCCAGATCAAAACAGCCATGATTGCAGATATTAATGGTATCTCCATGGGACAGCGCGATGCCCTGATCGAAAACGGAGTAGAATTTTTGTATACCAATATCCATACCCATCACGGCATGTATCCGCTGTATCAGAACCAGAAACCGTATTTCTGGGAAAATGAGAACGGACAGCGTCTGCTGGTATGGAATGGTGAGCATTATAACCTGGGAAATGCCCTCGGCATCGTCCTGAATAAAAATGTTAACTTTATGACAGAAAATTACTTCGGCAAAAAGAATGGCGATGTGGCAGGACTTCTGGAAAATCTGCACACGAATCTGGCTGCGAGCATAAAGGAATATGAAGAAAACGGTTATCCGTACGATTTCTATATCACCAGTGTTTCCGGCGTTTTTTCGGATAATGCGCCGATCAACCCGGCCATTGCAGATACGGTTGCGCTGTTTAATGAAAAATATGGCGAAGAAGTCACCATGCATATGGTGACGCTTCAGGAATTGTATGACAAGATCCGGGATAAAGTGCAGGATGCACCAGTGTATCGGGGTGCCCTCAATGACTGGTGGGGCAATGGCGTTGGAAGTACACCATATGCGGTAAAACATTACAAAGAAGCCGTACGACTGAACCATATCTGCGACCGACTGGAAGAAAAAACAGGGGTACATAACAAAGAAATGATTCAGGCATATGGCGACAATTCTCTTTTGTATGCAGAGCACACCTGGGGTCATTCTGCTACGGTAACCAATCCGTATGATACCATGGTAACAAATCTGGATATGCGAAAAAGCAGCTATGCTTCCAAGGCACATGAGCCGCGGCAATGCGTAAAAATGAACAGTGCCATAAACTGGGTGATATCCTGCGGTATTACAATCTGTCCGGCAAAGTGAAAGCGGTCTCCACAAGCCATCAAAAGAGAGTATTTCCGGTAGAATTTTACGTAGAAACTTTAAGTCTTTTTGCAGTTAAAGTAACCGATGACAAAACAAAACAGGAGATGGAGGTGCAGCTGTCTGCTCATCCGCGCGGAGTCCTGATAAGTTTTCTGGCAGAATTTGAGCCGATGGAAGAGAAAACGTTCACGTACGAAGAGCAGCCGGCTCTGTCCCAGACCCTGTTCACCAGAACTGCCTGGGTAGGCGCAGAGCGGGTGCGCGATATTGTGAACACGTACGATCCGGAAAGTTACAAACTGCCTTACGGTCTGGAAAACGATTTCTTTCAGATCAAATGGAAAGTCGGAGAGGGCATTACCTCCTTCTACAATAAAAAAGCAGAGGTTGAAATGTGCAAATCCGGTCTGGAAACGTTCTTCACGCCGGTTTATGAACGCACCGAAATACGGAAGGGTGTTTATGCGGAACGCAGTCTGATCGGAAGAAATATCCGCGGACTTCACGCAGAGCAGTATCAGGGTGACCTTACGGATGTGAAAATTCTGGATCACGGACCGGTGTTTACCAAAGTAGAACTGATCTTTACCCTGGAGGGAACGTATCACAGCAGTGTTGTGATCAAAATGTACCGTCATCTTCCGAAAATTGAGTTTTCTTACCGGGTAGCCAAAACATTAAGCGAGGATATCGAAAGCCTGTACCTTCCGTTATCGTTAAATCTTCCGGATGCGGAAGTGATGATCCAGAACGGAGGTGTTACCATGCGCCCTGGTATTGATCAGCTTCCTGGCACCAATATGGAATACTATATTGCGGATGAAGGGCTCGTTTACCGGACAAAAGATCAGACGATTCTGGTTAATACTTTTGACACACCGTTACTTTACATGGGGGAGATGGAATCCCACCCAATCCTTCTGTGCGATAACAAAGAGGAGAATAATAAACGGCCGGTTTACAGCTGGATTATGAATAACACATGGGAAACAAACTTCAAGATGGACCTGTCCGGATTCAGTGAGTTCCGTTATGGAGTGGAGATTGTGGAGCAGGGAACCGCAGAGAAAGATATGGAAAGCCTGTCAGATAATGACAAGGGTGTGGTTACCTTTATTTGCGGGTAATCATTGTTCCGCGGTTTTACGGCGGTGTCAGGCAATGAGGCCATGGCTGTCTGGCGGTAGTATGAAAAACAGCAGAAGATGAAAAAAGACAGCGGGGAGTATGACAATTAGACGAAAAAGTCAGACTTTCCGCTGCTTTTTCGTTAAAAATGAAAACAGGCGAAAAAGTACTGCGTTAATATTAAGATGTTATGTGACTTAACACAAGAACACAGATTTTCTGTCATAAAAAATCAAAAGAAACAGAAAGAATACTCCTCGATCTAATACAAATTAGGACTAGGAAAATAAGAATTTTAATA
>ENA-OQDW01000217-OQDW01000217.1-human-gut-metagenome-genome-assembly--contig:-NODE-217-length-24487-cov-2.821962_pt1 | contig 24487 bp, 30 predicted proteins | sample MGYA00242784_ERZ504613 | MGnify/ENA primary metagenome ERZ504613 (study PRJEB26092, sample SAMD00036330) | human gut metagenome | host: Homo sapiens | study: EMG produced TPA metagenomics assembly of...
GCCTCCCGATGCTCAACCGTGATGCGCGCATGCGCACAGATTTGCTCTGTGACTAGGCGGGAAAACTGCTCTCGATCCACCGCGAGCGCACCGCCCGCCGGAACACGGCTTTCATAGGCGCAGGCAACACACAGCGAGCCCAGCGCCTGCATCTCGGCTTTCAGCAGGCCCGCGGCGGAAGCAAGCCGCTCCGCTTTCAGGGAATTCGAGCAAACAAGCTCCGCAAATCCGGCGCTGTGGTGGGCGGGAGAGAAGCGGATGGGCTTCATCTCAACGAGCGTTACCTCAACGCCTGCCTGCGCCAGCTGCCAAGCTGCTTCGCAGCCTGCGAGCCCCGCGCCAATTACTGTTGCCTGATTCTCCATGGATTGGATTCCTTTCTGAATTTACGATTCTGCTTCCGGCTTTTCTTCCGATTCGGCGGCGCCCTTCTTCTTGCGCTCCGCCTTGCGCTCATAGCCGCAATCCTCATTTAGGCAGACGATCAGGCCGCCGCGCCGTTTGAAGAGGGATTTGCCGCACTTTGGGCAGGTTTCCGCTGTGGGCTGATCCCAGGTCATAAACGTGCAGTCCGGATAATTGCTGCATCCATAAAACGGATAGCCGCGCTTTGACTTCTTCATAATCACCTTGCCGCCGCACCGCGGGCAGAATGCGCCCGTTTCCTGCACAAGGGGCTTTGTATTTTTGCATTCCGGGTAGCCGGGGCAGGCGAGAAATTTGCCATACCGCCCTACCTTGACCACCATCATACGCCCGCACTTTTCACAGGGGATATCCGTTTCATCTTCGGCGAGCTTGATTTTGACGTCCTTCATCTCCTCCTTGACCTTTTGGAGGGTCACGTCGAAGTCGTCATAAAACGCATGAAGCATCTTAATATAATCCTCCTGGCCCTCGCCGACCTTGTCGAGCGACGATTCCATGGAGGCGGTAAATTTTGTGTTGACGATCTTGGGGAACTTTTCGCGCAGCAGCTTCGTCATCGCCTCGCCCAGCTCCGTGGGGTGCAGCTGCTTTGCCTCGCGCTTGACGTAATCCCGGCCAGTGATCGTTGAGATAATGGAGGCATATGTGCTCGGGCGGCCAATGCCGTTTTCCTCCAGCGTTTTGATCAGCGAGGCCTCTGTATAGCGGGGCGGCGGCTGTGTAAAGTGCTGGTTGCCGCCGATCTCCTTGAGCTTTAATTTGTCGCCCTCCTTAATCTCCGGCAGGCGGCCGTCCGCTTCTGCATCATCCGTGCTCTCCTCATAAAGGACCGTGAATCCATCAAATTTGATGGAGTAGCCGCTGGCAGTAAAAAGATAATGTCCACCTTCCTGCGGCTCCTGTGCAGGCAGCGCCTCAATCTCCGCGCGGACAGTATTTTGAATACAATTGGCCATCAAGCTCGCCATAAAGCGCTTCCAGATCAGGTTATACAGCTTATATTGATCGGCCGTCAGGCTCTTTTTTGCCTGCTCCGGTGTGAGCTCCGGCATGGTGGGGCGAATCGCCTCGTGCCCATCCTGCGCGTTGGCACGGGATTTAAAATAACGCGGTTTATCCGGCAGATATTTCTCACCCCAATGCTCCTTGATATAATCATTGCCCTGCGCGCGCGCCTCCTCGGAGATGCGTAGAGAATCCGTTCTCATGTAAGTGATAAGGCCCACAGAGCCAATGCCTTCCACTTCAACGCCCTCATAGAGCTCCTGCGCCGCTTTCATCGTCCGGCGGGCCTGGAAGCCCATGCGCCGCGACGCCTCCTGTTGCAGGGTGGATGTGATAAAGGGCGGGGCCGGGCTTTTGCGGCGTGTGCCCTTTTTGACTGTTTTTACACGGTATTGCGCGCCGTCGAGCTGCGAAAGGATCGCATCGGCCTGCTCCTTATTTTCAATTTTTATCTTGCCCTGCTCATTGCCGTAAAACGCGGCGGCAAACACGCGGCGCGTGCTCGGGGTAAGAAATTTTGCATCAAGCGACCAATATTCCTCCGGTTTGAAGGCGCGAATTTCCTCTTCACGGTCTACAATCATCCGCAGCGCTACGCTCTGCACACGCCCGGCGGATAGTCCACGGTGAATTTTTTGAGAAACAAAAGGGCTGAGCTTATATCCCACCAGTCGGTCAAGGATCCGGCGTGCCTGCTGCGCGTTGACCAGATCCATATCCACCACATGAGGGTTCTCCATGCCGTTTTTGACGCCCGTTTTTGTGATTTCATTGAAGGTTACGCGGTTGGCCTCGCTCAAATCTAAATTCAGAATCGTTGCAAGGTGCCACGAGATCGCCTCTCCCTCGCGGTCAGGGTCGGTCGCAAGAAAAACCTTGTCGCTTGCGGCGGCGGTTTTTTTCAGGTCTTTCACAAATTGCTCCTTCCCCTTAATAATCGCATACTTTGGCGCAAAGTCTTTTTTCACATCCACACTAAGGCGCGCAGGCGGCAAATCTCGCACATGGCCCATCGAAGCGGTTACTTCATAACCTTTTCCCAGATATTTCTGAATCGTCTTGGCTTTTGCCGGAGACTCCACAATTACAAGCTTTGACATATCATCATCCTAAAAAATAAAATATATAAAATTACGAAGGCAGGGTGTGTGACAAAACTGATTATGACCAGATGGAGCAACGCGGTATGCGCCGCTCACGAGAACGGGTAGCTCTCGGTTATTTCTTATAACAATGTATAGCGCCTGCCAGATTCCGGCCGCACCAAACCGTATAGCTCCAGCTCTGTAAAAGCGCGCAGGATATCCTGCGCCGGAAGGCGCAAACGATCGGCCGCCTCATCCACATACAGCGCGCCCGCGCTGAGAAGCGTCAACAACTGTTTCGCCGGTGCGCTCAGGTGCTCCGGCATGCTTTTGCTGCCGGCAGCTTGGGCGGAAACAGCCTGTGTTTCCCTTATATTATGCATCCGTGCGCAATTATGCATGTTGTGAAGTGCCTGCTTGTTTTTTTTGCAGTTTTGCAAAGGGCTATCCGCTCCGGTCAGATGGAGTGTGTCCGGATACAGGTATTGATATTCCTCCAACACATCCATTGCAGTGAGCACCGGCTTCGCCCCATCCCGGATGAGCCGGTTTGCTCCGGTATAGGCGGAGCTGACGATATCGCCAGGCACGGCGAACACGTCCCGCCCTTGCTCTAGCGCGCAGCGCGCCGTAATCAGGGAACCGCTCTTTTCACCTGCCTCAATCACGACTGTTCCACAGCTCACACCGGAGAGCAGCCGGTTTCGCACCGGAAAGGTTGTGCGGCCAGGCGGCGTGCCAGGCGGAAACTCACTGACCACCGCCCCATGTGCGGCAATCGACTCGCGCAGATATTGGTTTTCCATCAAATAACGTGCACCGAGCCCGCAGCCGAGAAACGCAACCGTCTCCCCGCCACCCTCCAGCGCGCCCATATGAGCCGCCGAATCAATGCCCAGCGCCCCGCCGCTGACGACAACTGCACCCGCTTGGGCAAACGCTTTGCATAAACCCTGCGCGATCTGCCTACCCTGAAAAGAAGCTTCCCGCGCGCCAACCACGGCCAAGGCCACACGCCCGTCCAAATCCGGCATCCGCCCCCACACATACAAGGCGGCCGGGAAATTCGGAATAGCCCGCAGCCTCTTGGGATAACACGGGTCTTCCGGCGTAAGGGCCAGCCAGCCGTTGCCCGCGCACTGCTTCAAAATCTCCTCTGCCTGCGTCAGCCTTTGGGAACGCAGCTTTTCCAACTGCCTAGCCGTAAACAAGCCCGCGAGCTTCCATTCCAGCTCGCCTGCCTCATACAGGCGGCGCGCCGTGCCAAAATAAGCAATGGCCTCCTCCAAACGCGATTGCACACCCAACGCGGATTGCAGCCAAATCCAATAGCATCGGTCATCCATGCATATGCCATCCTTTTCATTCATTCAGGGGAAGGGCACGGGAATTACCGCTCACGCATCATTTCCCACATGAGGATTGCGGCCGCAGCGGAAGCGTTTAGCGACTCCGCACGCCCGCGCATTGGGATTGTTACAAGCGCATCGCAAAGCGCCATCGTTTCCCGCGTGACGCCTGCTCCCTCATTGCCAACGACGCACACTGTCCGTGGTCCGAGGCCCGCCTCTGCAACGGGAAGCGCATCCACGCGCGGCGTGGATGCAAAAAGCCGCATACCCTGCGCCCGGCAGGCATGCAGGGCTGCCTCCATGGATCCATGCGCAGCACAGGCACCCTCAAAAGGGAGCCCATGGCAGCACGCTGCGCTTTGGGGCTATAAAGATCGCATCCGCCCGAAACAATCAGGCCGCTTAACCCCAGCGCTTCCGCCGTGCGGGCGACCGCGCCAAGGTTGGATGGATCTTGAATATTCTCAAGGGCGATATAGCTGCCATTCTTTTCTATTGTATCGTCGCCCGGGCGTTTGTCAAGTACCTCGCAGATGCAAAAAATGCCCTGCGGGGATTGTGTATCCCCCAAACGGCGGCTAATTTCCTCTGTAATCAAAAAAACGGAAGCGGCTCTTTCCTTCAAAAAGGCCGTCTCCTTCGGGTAGCGTTCCAATGCCTGGCGGGTTAAAAAAAGCTGACGCAACGGTATGCCTGTTTGCCCCGCATCCATGCATAGCCGGGCTCCCTCCAATACGAAAAGCCCCTCCTCACGCCGCGCGGCGGCAGAGGAAAGCAGCTGCGCGGCAGCCTTCACACGGGCGTTTGAGCGGCTGGTAATCTCCTCCATAGGATTCCTCCTTGATCTAAGCGCTGGAAAATGCAAAGAAAAACACGCCCGAGTCACCCCGGGCGCGGCTTCACAATTCATTATTTCAACGCTGCTTTTGCCTGCTCGGCCAGGGAGGTAAAGGCAGCCGGGTCCGCAATGGCGATCTCAGAAAGCATCTTGCGGTTGAGCGTTACATTCGCCTTCTTCAGGCCATTCATGAAGGTGGAATAGTTCATCCCATTTTGCTTGCAGGCGGCAGAAATGCGGGTGATCCACAGGCGGCGGAAATCACGCTTTTTTTGCTTGCGGCCAATATAGGCATACTGGCCGGATTTCATAACAGCCTGCTTCGCAGTTTTGAACAGTTTGCTCTTGGAGCCGTAATATCCCTTTGCGAGCTTAAGTGTTTTATTCCTTCTCTTGCGCGTCATCATCGCACCTTTGATACGAGCCATGGTAGGTTACCTCCGTTAATGTAAATGTTTCTTGCGTGTCTCTCTTATTTATACGGAACCAGGCGCTTAATCTGCTTCTGGTTCGTGGTGTCCGCCACGCTCGTTTTGCGCAGGTTTCTCTTGCGCTTTGTGTTCTTCTTGGTCAGGATGTGAGATTTGTTGGCATGGGCACGGATCGGTTTGCCGTTTTTTCGACATTTTAAAGCGCTTTTTGCACCGCTATGGGTTTTAATTTTCGGCATGATAAATATCCTCCTTATTACTTCACTGGTTTTGCTGCCAAGAACATAATCATGGAACGGCCCTCAAGCTTGGCGGGTTTTTCTACGCTGCTCTCCTCTTGAAGCTCTTGTGCAAAGCGCTTCATAATCTCCAAGCCGTTTTGAGGGTGCGCCATCTCGCGGCCACGGAACCGGATGGAAACCTTGACTTTGTTCCCTTCCTTCAGGAACCGTCTGGCATGGCCGGCTTTGGTTTCAAAGTCGTGCTTGTCAATGTTCAATGACAGGCGGATTTCCTTGATCTCCACGATATGCTGATTTTTTCTTGCTTCCTTCTCCCGCTTGGCCTGCTCAAAGCGGTACTTCCCGTAGTCCATAATCTTACATACGGGCGGCGTGGCCTGGGGAGCAATTTTGACAAGGTCAAGGTCCTTCTCCTCGGCGATACGTAGCGCTTCCCGCGCAGACATGATGCCAAGCTGCTCGCCTGCATCCGTGATCACCCGGATCTCCCGGTCACGGATTTGTTCATTGATCTGCATGTCTTTGTTGCTAATGTTCAAGCACCTCCAAAACCTGTTGGGCACCGCCGGGTTACCGGCAGGGCCAAAATTAAAAAGCGCGGACAATCCTTCGTCCACGCTCAACACACAAAAATAGGGCTACTTTGCCCTGTATTCCGGTATTGACCTGACGCGGGCACTCCCGGCAGGTGAGAACAAAAGGCGTCCTTCTTTCTTGTACCCGAGTATTATAGCAGATGGGGAACCGCCCGTCAAGCCTCTTGCCTGATTTTTTCTATTATCTATGAGGAACCCCCTTTTCTTGCACGAAACGGCCCCGCACACGCAATACATGAACGGGGCCGCCTCTATTCAGTTGTTATGGAAAAAGCTTGACGGTTATACTATAGCCCATCCGGCATGATCTGTCAACTGTTTTGAACAGAAATTCTGTCAATCGCGCTGATAAAATCTGCATTTTCACAAAAAGCGATTGTAAATAATGCCTGCGCCTGATAGAATGATAGCATACTTCAATAGAGAGAGGTTCACTTTTATGGAGATTATTTGGAATTCCTTGCTCATCGCCGCCGCCGTATGCCTTGTGCTCTTCCTTCTGGCCACAGCAGTCGGCGCCGTTTTTTTCAAAATGGTTCTGGTACGGGAGAAACATCCCGGCGACCCGATGAACAAAAGTCATGTCACGCCGGAGGAGTTGGAGCGCTGGCGCAAAGCTGTCCGCGAGGGAAACGACTGGGTGGCCTCGCATAAAACACAGGAGGTTGCGATTACCTCTCACGACGGTCTCAATTTGCGCGGCCTGCTGGTGCCCGCTGAGGGCGGCATGGAGCATAGCCGCAAATTCCTCCTCGCCATCCACGGCTACCGCAGCGGCCCAATGCGTGAATATTATTACATGCTGCCCTTTTACCACTCGCTCGGCTATCATGTGCTGATGCCGGATGACCGCGCGCACGGAAAGAGCGAGGGCAGCTATATCGCTTTGGCTGGCTCGACCGCCTTGATTGCATCGCATGGGTCCATTACATCGTCGACACTTACGGCCAGGACTGTGAAATTGTCATGCAGGGGATCTCCATGGGCGCGGCAACTGTGATGAACGCCTCCGGGGAGGCGCTTCCTCCCCAGGTGAAGGGGATCATTGAGGACTGCGGCTTTTCTACTGCAAAGGATGTATTCGCCCACGAGGCAAAGCTGCGCTACAAGCTGCCCGCCTGGCCGCTGATTCCGGCGGCCAGCATGGTATGCGGCTGATTGCAGGCTACCGCTTTGCTCAGGATGAGCCCGTCAGGCAGATTCAAAAAGCGAAGGTGCCCTTCCTTTTTATTCATGGCAGCCGAGATGATTTTGTGCCAACTCCGATGGTGCATGAAGTTTATGATGCGTGCCCAACACATAAGACGAAGCTCCTTGTGGAAGGCGCCGCGCACGCGATGGCATATCTGGAGGACCGGGAGGGCTATGAAAAGGCGGTAAGGGCTTTTCTGGAACGCGTGACTACGCCAACGGAGTTGCCGGTTGAATAGTGTAATATAAAAAACGGTTCTATGAATCGTTTCAGCGTGGCAGAAGCGAAACAACGCCTCTGCCACGCTTTCTTTCTTCCACTTCTTCCGCTTTTAAAAGAACTTCAGCTGCGTACCTCGTATCCCAACCGGCTCGCCCGCACGATATCCTGCATCTGATATAAAATGCCCGCCTCCTCACACGCTTTGGAAAACAGTCCCCACAGCTCCTTCGCCCGGCGGCTCACACAACGGTAATCACGACGGTACTGCCGCTCATACTGCGCCCGCAGCCCTTCACCCGGAAAAAGCGCATCGAGCTTTGCGAGATACCATTCCCGCTGGTTCTCCCGCAAGGTCATGCCAAAGGCTGGGTAGATAAATTTCGCACCGCATTGTGCCGCGCGTGCGATGATCCCCAGCACATTTTCCGGCGTATCCTCCAGAAACGGCAGTACGGGCATCAGCAGAATTCCCGCGAACAGGCCCGACTCTATCAATTGCGCAAGCGCATGAAACCGCTCGGAGGAGAGCGGCGCGCCCGGCTCAATTCTTCGGCTAAGCGCATCGTCGCAGGTGGTAATAGTCAGCTTGCAGACCACGGGCATCTCCGCCCGGATTTCCTGCAAGATATCAATATCACGAGTAATAAGCGTGCCTTTTGTGGCGATTGCCGCACCAAAGCCGAAGGCTGCCAGCAGCTCTAAGGCATGGCGCGTGGCCTCCAGCTCGCGCTCATAGGGTTATAGGGGTCGCTCATCGAACCCGTGCCCACAACGCCGGGCTTCACCTTGCGCCGCAGGTCGTCGCGCACAATTTGAAGCGCGTTCTCCTTGATGCGCACCTGGTCAAAATGATCAATCCGGTAGCAATCCGACCGGCTGTCGCAATAGATGCAGCCATGGCAACAGCCGCGGTAAAGATTCATATTGTAATCCGTGCCGAACCATTCGCTGCTTTTTGTGCGTGTGACAATGGTTTTGGCGGGCACCGTTTCAATGGGCGGAAGCATCTGATCGCCTGCCTTTGCTGAAATTGGGGATCGTGGCCAGGGTTATCCGCCCGCAAAGCATTGTAAAACAGCCAAAGAAGTTTGCCGCTGCCTCAGCCCTGCGCCGCGTTCCCTTTCCACCGTTTGAGCGTGGGGAACCAGGCGAGCATCTGCCTGCGCGCCTGCTCCGGATCCAAATACATGCCCATATCCTGCCCGATCTTTACACAGCAATCAATCATTTCCTCCATCGTGCAATCCTGCTTGAACGCGCCTTTGTCATAACAGTAGCAGCAGTAGTCGTTATTCCGGCTCCCATCCGCATTGGTTGCAAAGTGCGCCTCCTGCGTCATCGGCATCCCGCAGCTCTGGCAAAATATTTTTTCATCCATGTTGACCATCCTTTCCAATTGCGATGGATTCAGGATAACAAAAATAAGCTGACATCTGCGTGTCATATATGGCCAGGCTCATAAAGCGAAACAATCTCCCGCACGCGGCGGAGCAATTTTTCACGCACCTGAGGCGGGCTGAGGACACGGACGTTCGCACCATATTGTAACAGCATGCTGTAGAGCCACTCCGCATCCGGCGCATAGGTCCGCACGGTGAAGCTACCGTCCTCCTCCTTGATAATCGCGCTATGGGGGAATAGATCATAAACCTGATAGGCCATCTGCGGCGCAAACCGCAGCACGATCTGGAGCGGAGGCTGATCGCCTCCGTTATCTGTTTTCGCCCCCGCCTCCTCTCCCTCAGTGGAAAGCCTAGCCGGGTCAAAGCCCTCATGCAAAAGCTCCACTTCGTCCATCCGGCAGATTTTAAAGGTGCGCATGGCGCCGCGTTTTTCGCACCAGGCACGCAAGTACCATCCTCCACCCCGAAACAGCAGCTTCAGCGGCGCAGCGGTGCGCTCGCTTCTTTCGCCTGCGGCGCTGTAATAAATGAAATGCAGCTTTTGACGGCTCAGAATGGCATCCTTAAGGAGGTTAAATTTCCGCTTTTCCCCCTCATCGCTGCCCCAATCCCAACCCCAATGAGAAAAATCCACTTCGATCCAATCTGCCCCCTGGCGGCGAAACAGAGTATTGACCCGCTCGAGCACCTCTTCCCCGCCCGCATGTGTGGCAGCAACGCTTTGCAGCGCAAATAAGATTTCATCCTGTTCCCGCTCGGACAGCAGGGACTTATCCAATACGAAATCGGGCAGTAGCTTACGCCGCCGCCCCGCCCGCGGCTACAATAAACTGGGATCCCTGCACCGGAAAGCAGGTCGATATCCCGGTAAATCGTGCGCACGGAAACCTCAAACCGCTCCGCGAGCGCGGCCGCTGTAACACTCCCCTTCTCCAGCAGCAGGTAGATGATTTCGAATAGACGATTGATCTGCACGGCGCTCCCCCCTTTGATTGGTTATGAGTATAGCACAAATGTTCGCACACCACAAGCTGTTCGGTGATTTCTCATTTTATATGGATTTCCTGGGTCGAATTTACATATAGCAATTCGACTTACCCGTGTAGAAAGTCATATTCATTTTGAAACACCACGTTAGGATCTGGAATGTTATGCATCATCAATCTCCTATTCTGTTTTGAAAATCACCTCTATTTAAATTTGGGCCGCGTAGCGATCTCCCTTCTCTCTCGCATTTCTTTCCTCAAAATAACGCATCCTTTCCCACTGTTCGGAGGGTTTGTCTCTTAATACAATGCCGTTTCCACTGGTCATTCACACATACTGAACGGCGCAATCCTCCCCATTGGAAGGGGGATTTCTTTTTTATTCTGGAATCAGTGCAAAGCGCAGTTGATACGGCCTGCCGCTGGGGAGCCGATGCTGCTCTTGTGGGAGCGCGCCCCAACTATTATCCCCACCGAGCCCTGCCTGCCGTGCCAATACACGCACAAAGAGCCGACCGCTCTCCGGCAGATCCTTTTCATGGGTAGCCGTCTCCAATTCCTCCGGCGACCAGCGGCAAACCGAGAGCGTAAAGGGCGTTTCTTCCACGCTTTCAATGCGCAGCGAACGCTTTTCCCCTTGCAGCGAGGCAAAGCGCACATCCGTGCGCGCCCCATTCTCCTGCGGACGCAAATAAGGGACATACATTTCATCAATCGGGATGTTGTAAAGGCCAATATCCGCGGCTGCTTGCCGGTCGCTGTAATTCTCCTGTGGCCCGCGCCCCAGATAGGTGAGCGATTCATAGCTGGCCGCCGTTTCAAAGCATACTCCAACCTCCGGCAACTCGGGAAGCCTGCCATCCGGCTGGAATTGCAGCTCAATCAGCACGCCCGCCTGCGTGATGGTATAGGTCAGCACCCCATCACACGCGGCTCAGAGGGGATGATAAACCGGCTCGTTACCCGCACTACGCCTCGCGGTGCATCCTGCGCAGCCACCGTATAGGGCGCATAAATGCAGTTTTGCCCTGCAAAGCGCCACACGGCGCAGCGCACCGGCATATGGTTTCCCCGGTCGTTATCCGTGCAAGCACGCCAGAAGGACGGGCGAAGCGGAGCAGATAAATATTCCTGCCCTTTCCTACAAAGCGAGACGAGCTGCCCCGTCCGCCGAGAAAAACGCACGCAGAGCGATTCTCCCTGGATCGAAAGCGCGCCATAGCTTTCCAGGATCGTCAGATACTTTTCCGGGCGTGCAAAGCGCCGCCCAATCGCCATTGGATTGCTCACAAACTGTGCGCGAGCAATCTCTGTGCCCGCTTTTGCCCAAGGGGTATCCTCACGCAGGAGAACAGAAAGATTCAGATAGCATTCCTGCCGGCAGATCCGGTTGAGCTCCAGCTCCAACAGCCGCGTTTTCCCCGGGGCCAGAGCAAAATAGAAGGACGCGCCGCGCAGGAATTCTCCACCGCAAACTTGCTCCCAGCGGAATTCGAATTCTGACAGGTCAGTAAACAAAAAGTGGTTGCCAATTTCAATCGTCCCGCGCTCCGCATCAAGAGCGCGAAACGAAATATTCTGATAAAGCCGCCGAATTTCCGCAAGCTTCGGGCTTGGCGTGCGATCTGCAAATAACAGCCCATTGCCGCAAAAATTGCCGTCGTTCGGCCTGTCGCCAAAATCCCCGCCATAGGCAAAATAGTCTCTGCCCCGGTCATCCTTGGTGAGAATCGCCTGATCGACAAAATCCCAAATGAATGCGCCCTGCATGTGCGGCTCCTCTTCCAGCATCCGCGTATACCGCTCCACCCCACCGCAGGAATTGCCCATCGCGTGGGCAAATTCACACAGCAGAAACGGCCGATCCGGATGGGTGTGGAGAAACTCCCGCGCTTGCTCGGGCGACGCATACATCATGCTGTATACATCCGTTACGGAAAGATCCTGCTCCGGATTGCCCCAAACGGACTCATAATGCACCGGGCGGGAAGGATCCTTCTCCCGCAGCCAGTCGTGCATTTTCTGAATGTTTGCCCCACCGCCCGACTCATTGCCGAGTGACCACAGGATGATGCTGGCGTGATTTTTATCCCGCTCATACAACGATCGGATGCGGCCCATGCAGGCGTTCTCCCACTGCGGCAGACTACCCGGCAGCGCGGGGCAGCCCGGGGCGACGCCACCCTGTGTGCCATGTGCTTCCAGATTATTTTCATCAATGAGATACAGCCCGTATTCATCACAGATATCATACCAGGCTGGATGATTGGGGTAGTGGGCGGTACGCACAGCGTTGATATGATTCGCTTTCATCACCAGGCGTCCGCGATCATTTCCTCCCGTGTGAGCGTTCGCCCGCTTCGGCAGGAGAACTCGTGCCTGTTAATGCCTTTGAGCACTAGTCGGCGGCCGTTGAGCAGCAAAATCCCGCCCCGGATCTCCACACGGCGAAAGCCCGCTTTCAAGGGGACATATTCCAGCACGCCTTCATCCCCGCTTAGGGCAAACAGCACTGTATAAAGGTGCGGCTTCTCCGCGCTCCATAGCTTGGCCTTCGCAATTGTTGCATGCAGGGAAAGTTGGCCTCCCTCCGGCACATCCGCACTGTCATAACCAACAATGACGCCGCCATCGAGCACCGTCATCTCAAGCCTTTGGCCGGGTTTTGGCGTATCGACCACGCGGAAGCTTCCAGCTCCCCGTTTTGATAGGCGGCGTCCGGCAGGGCTGAAAGGGCAATATCCGCTAGGAAGCTCTCATTTGCAGCATATAGGTATACATCCCGAAAGATGCCTGCAAACCGCCAGAAATCCTGATCCTCCAGCCAGCTTCCAGTGCACCAGCGGTAAACCTCCACACCAATTAGATTTTTCCCCGGATGCAAAAACGCCGTCAACTCAAATTCTGAGGGGCCAAAAGAATTCTCCGCATAGCCGATCCGGTTCCCATTGACAAAAAGATAAAAGGCGGATTCCACTCCCTCAAATCGGAGAAAAACGCGTTTCTCCGCCCAGGCGACAGGGAGCTGAAAGCTTTTGAGGTAGCACCCCACCGGATTCGTTTCCACCGGCGCATAGGGCGGAACAGGCTCCTCCTTCCCTTCCCATGGATACTGCATATTGCAGTATTGCGGCACGCCATAGCCCTGCATCTGCCAAGAGCCGGGCACCTCAATCGTATTATAACCTGCTGCGCGAAAATTTGGATCGGCAAACCCCTCCGGCCGTTTCTGGTGATTGGGGTAAAGGCGAAAGCGCCATTTCCCGTTGAGCGGCATACAACGGGCCGACTGCAACCCCGCTTCAGAAAGCGCCTCCCGTTTGTCCGCATAGCGAAAAAATGCAGCACGCTCCGGCATCCGGCCGATTCCGGTCAGGTCGGGGCGGTTTTGCCATTCGGCATATCCGTCAATTATTTCCTCCATGAGCCAAACACTCCCGATCAATCTTCGTAAATAGGCGGTGAAAAACCGGCTGGATCACTCATCTGCCAGCTCATCTCTCACCCAATTAGAAACACAGCAGCAAACAGCCGATGGGCCTCTGCCGCTCAGCTATTTTGCGAATCTTCAAATGAAGATTCTTTCTATTCTATTTTATAATGAAAGAAAGCCCACGGCCAAAAGCCCTGGGCAACTACCGGCACACAATCCTGTTATTCAATTTCTGAATCATCCTCGCCCTGCTCGCCGTGATGCTGCAATTCGCCACCCTCTGCAAAGCCCTTCCCGGTTAAAACAGCGGCAATTGTTTGAAACAGAATCCGAATATCCATGAAAAGCGTATGATGCTCCACATAGTAAGCATCATAGGCCACCTTTTGCTCCGCGGTCAATAAGTCGCGCCCATTCACCTGTGCAAGGCCCGTCACACCGGGCCGCATCCGGTAAACGCCGGATGCTTCGCGCAGGGAACGGATTTCCTCTTCCTCCGGGATTAACGGACGAGGGCCAACAAAGCTCATTTCCCCCCGCAGAATGTTAAACAGCTGCGGCAGCTCATCCAGGCTCGTCTTGCGCAAAAAACGCCCGCACCGGGTCACGCAATGGTCAAATTCTTTCAAATCAGCAGTTGGCGCGTTTCGCGTGCCCTGCTTCATCGTGCGGAATTTGCGGATATCAAAAAGCTGATTATTAAGCCCAACACGTTTTTGCCGAAACACAATCGGCCGCCCGCTATCTATTAAGATGACCATACTGAGCAACAACAACACCGGCGAAAGGAGGATAATCGCCAACAGACTGCAAATAAAATCGAAGAATCGTTTCATTCCCACACCTCTGTACAGATTTCTCTCCTCTGAAAACACTGCGTTGTTGAGTATAGCAGATTTCATGAGATTTTTCAATTGTTTTGTCGAAAAATCACAATAGATGTAACAATTCCCTCCCTGATCAGTGGCCAGAGGCAACTTTTTGCGGCATTTATTGCCTCATATTTTACCGGCCCCCACCCCAAAAAATATAGTCTGACGCCAGCACAGCACGCACAGGCGCCCCGTCCCGGCCCACGATTTTCACCGGTGGAGCGATCAAAAAATAATCTCCCGGCGGTGCCGCTTCCAAACATAGGCCTTCCAGCACTGCAATATTCTCCTGCAAAAGTGCACGGTGTGGGCGGGCTTGATTTCCAGGGCAGCCAACAGACTGCGCATCTGTCCCTACCAAACGCACGCCGAGCATGGCCAGTTCATCGCCTGCACTTTCCAAAAAATAGGCGCCGCCGCCGCTTTTAAACAGCACGCGTTCACAGCCGGGCTTTACCAGTGCGTCAATCTGCTCGCCCGTCACCGGCCCCGGCTCGATCTCCAGCACGGTACAGGGGCCGATAAAACACTCGAGCGGCATTTCTGAAATGCTCTTTCCCCCTTCGATAAAGTGCATGGGTGCATCCGCATGCGTGCCCGTATGCAGGCAGGCATACAGAGCGGACAGATTGCACTCATCTCCATTTGCGATCCGGCTAACCACGTGCAGGCGTGGCTCCGGGTCGCCCGGATAAACCGGTGCCGTGAGCAAATCGGAAGAGATATCAATCAGTTTCAATGAAACACCTCCTGTCGTTTTTCCGCAAAAAAGGCGGAGTAGCGCGTGAAGCGCCCTCCGCCTAATAAAATTATTTAAGATTGATTTTTGTTTTCATCAATGCGTTGGTGCCCACAAACAGGCCGGAGGCAATTAAAAGCTCGATGACAAAGCCCGCGATGCCGATTACCATCCCCTCCTGCGCCCCCTTGGCCGCCATGCTGGTGGAGAAGGAAACTACAATCTTGCCTGCCGTGTTAATCACAACGGTCAACGGGATGTAGGTGGTCGCCACATATAGAAGAACCTGCATCACAATATAGATCAGAAAAAAAACCGCCAGCGCCGTGAGAATCCCAAACCGCTGGAACGGGCGGACATTCGCCACCGTCACAGCAAAAAACACGGCGGATACAAACACCGCGATTTGAATGAACATGCCCACCGCCGTTACGGCAAGCGCCTTCCCAATCGCCTGCATGGAGGGTAGGCCAGCCGTGGCCATAAGCATATCCATCATGCTGCCAACCTCTTCGCCAATGGAAGACTGCACATACGCAAAGACGATAAAAAACGTTGCGATCATAAAAATATAGCTGAGCAACACCCAAACAAAGGAGACGATCGCTTTAGAGGCAAGCAGAGCGCTGCTTTTGACCGGCAGTGTATAGCTGAGATAGCCCTCCGCCCCGTAAAGCGTCCGGTTAAAATTGGTAACAACCGCCACCAGGGTAATCACCACGCAGATCAGCCCGATGATAATCAGGCGATCGATCCGATAACGCCAACCCAGGTGACTTTCACCGCATAGGAGAGCAGCATTGCGGCAAGCGCGACCGCAGCGGCTATGTAAATATTCATTACAGAATGGGCGCTCGACTGAAACTCATGCTTAATTAATTTCCCAAGCATAAGCGAACACCTCCTTAAACGTTTCCTCCAGCGTTTTGCCGGAGGCATGGATCTCCTCCACCGCAGTGTTGACCAACACTTTTCCATTGCCGATCATCAGCGCACGGTCAAAAATGCGCTCCAGATCGTTAATCAAATGTGTTGAAAGGATAATGGAGGCATTCTCCGCATAGTTCTTCATAATAAAATCCAGGATAAACGCACGGGCAGCGGGATCAACGCCGCCAAGCGGCTCGTCGAGCAGGTAGAGCCTCGCTTTGCGGCACATTACCAGAACCAGCTGTAGCTTTTCCTGCATGCCTTTGGACATAGATTTGATCTTTTGCTTCATCGGCAGGCGAAAGCTGTTGATCATAGAAACCGCCTTTGCCTTGTCAAAATCCTCATAAAAATCGGCAAAATAGTTTACCGCGTCTACAGGCCGCATCCAATCTGCCAGATAGGTTTTTTCCGGCAGATAAGCAACGATGCTCTTCGTATACGGATCTGGCTGTGACCGTCAATTTTTACGCTGCCTTCATAATCATTAATCAGGCCGGTCATAATTTTAATCAGCGAGGTTTTGCCGCTGCCATTCGGGCCGAGCAGCCCGATGATATTCCCCCCCTCAAACGAGACGGAAATATCCTCCAGCACCTTGTTTTTTCCATAGGATTTCGACAGGTGCTCTATGTCGATCAGGTTCGCCATGTTGCAGCCTCCTTCAGGCGTGTTCCGTTTTCTTCCATCATAAAGGATTGAAGTCCAAAGTCAATAGACAATTTGTAAATTGTGAACATGAAAAAGCAAAAAAGAGCCGTCCCCTTTTTCGTCATCCTCACGCACCGGTTTGCGCCGCCACAAATAATCTGGCGCGAAAGGCCTTGCTTTCGGCATCGCCTGACTGCGCATATAGGACGCATCAAATGTTACAGACAAATTGTTAGTCTTTCTTTAAACATATTATTTTGATACCCATCGAATGAATTGGGATGCTTCTTTTCAAAAGGCCATAGAAAAAAATGAAATTGGGCTTACAATTACAGAAAAATTTAGTCAAAACTATTTCGGAGCAAAATCGCTATATAACGCAGATAAACAATAAATAGATATCACAGAAATCTTAATTGATGAAAAAACTTACAAAGAAATTCCTTTGATATACCTTGATGGCTTTCCATCTTGGCAAGTTGGCTCAGGTTCCTATATCACACTTAAGAACCGATACTTATATGAGTGGAGAAGCTATACTTCTCAATTTGAAGAAGAAGATGGGCACGATATGAAGCTGACACGAATCGACTGCAACACAGGCAAGGTAGAAATCGTCGATGAATTCAAGTTGAATTCACCTCTCATCTATCTCTGCAAAATTGATGAAGAGCATTTTCTTTCTTACTATGTCGTAAAGGCGCCATCGAAAAAAATCGAATATGCGACATTAACAGTCGCCACAATTTATTCTCTTGATGGAACCAAGAAAGAAATCATCCGTGAAATATATGAAAACGACGTAGATTGGACGGATAGCGAAGGCACGTTGATTGAGCGCTTCGCCGTGAAAGACGGTGAGATTTACGGCTTTGGCCGCCGGATTTCCGGCTCATACAAGTTTTTTCTCTATCACTATGATCATAATGGAAAATTACTGGAAACGGAGGCGGTACCGGGATTTGAAAACATCATCGGCGAGGAACAACCTCTGGATTTTTTGCTGGTCGGCGATTATATGGTTTTTCGCACCTACGAAAGCCTGACGAGTTACATTTGCAAACGAACGTCAAACGGAACAGAATTGATCATGAAAGGGGCAGACGGAAATGTTTCCTATGCGATTTCCACAATCAATTCAGAATCACAAAACAGCACATATATTTTCTTTATAGAAAGTAATGTGAAGGACGACGACACATTATAAAGAAAAAGAATGCCCGCTCTATGCAATTGAGGTCGAAAGTGGTAAAATAATAGCAGCCAATTTCCCCATTCCCCTTAAGAAGCCTTATTTTGTAGGTATGCGCTCATTATCAAACGGCGACTTACTAGTTACATATTGTGAGAAAGAATATGACCCATTGAAGCAAATCCAATTCCTGTTGCCTTGTGACAAACTCCATGCACTTTTTCATCAAGCTTCTTAAACTAGTAGTATTCCTCTAAGAGACGTAAACGTGGATCGATATTTATGGACTGGTAGGTAACATCAACGCGCATCTGATAAAAACATGAAGCTGTGTTTCAAAAGCATCCCAAGAAACAAAAAGAGACATATCCATGAATGAATATGATTAAATTGATAAATTCCCCATTGCCTCTTCCCATATGAGAAGGGGCGAGGGGGAATCTTTTTCCGCATGAAAGCAAAGGCACGAAAGCCTCTAACAGGCTGATGATGAAATATCAGTTCTTTGGAAGAGCCGGCGGTCTCAACCATGAACCTTTCTATTTCTCTGCGAATGCCCAGCTCCCCGGCTACGCGCATCAGATTATCACGTCGCCCTGCACCAGCTTCCCGTTTTGATCCGGCGGCAAATTGATCACCATCATATTATTTGTCTTTTCAAGAATGCGATAATTCCGGATGATCTCCTGCGCGTCCATCAGCGGTTTGTCTGCATACGTATCGGAATAAAACCAACTGAACTCCTTGCGGGAACAGATCGTCTGCTCAAAGGGAAGATAATATTCCTTTTTGTTAAAGGTGTATATTTTCGGGTCGTCCTCCCGGCACATGTGCGGATCCCACAGCCGAAAGTCCGAGGGAAACATCCGCAGAGGGTCACGGTCACGATAATTCCTAGGCTCATAGCGTTTTTGCGGACCGCCCTTCTTTTCGCTGTATTTCCCAACGGTATGGTTCACGCCAATCTGGCACATGGGCTGCATCTGCTTTACATGGTTATATAGCCGATCCAGCTGCCACGCGCGGCACGGTTTATCCCACGCGCCGTCAAACCAGAGCTCCACCACCTCGCCATATCGGCCGTCCAGCAGCTCCGTCAAATGCTTTTCCATGTACTGGACATAGGCCTCGTCATCCCCGTAGCATAATTCGTGCCGATCCCAAAGCGAATAGTAGAGGCCCAGCCGGAGGCCATATTTTCGGCAGGCATCCGCCACTGCCCGGACGACGTCGGTCTGATTCGGGGAGTAATTGACGGAATAGGTGGTGGTGTGCGTATCCCACAGGCAAAAGCCGTCGTGGTGCTTGGTGATCAGGACGACATAATTCATCCCCGCCTCATAAGCCGTGCGCACCCAACTGTCCGCATCGATCGCAGAGGGGCAGTAGCTCTCGACCGGCAGCGTTCCGTCCGACCACTCCGTGTTGTTGAACGTGTTGACACCAAAGTGGAGGAACATACCGAATCGGCGTTGCATCTGCGCTAACTGGCCCTCGTTCGGCTGTAAAGAAGGCTGCTGCATAATTGGATAGTTCGGGAGGGATAGGGCGCCATTTTCTTTTGAAAAAACATCGTTCTCTTTTCCTTTCTTTATATTGGGGAAGACAAAAATGGCCTCATCACAGGGGGGCGTTTGGGTAAAAAAGAACCCGCAGCACTCAAAATGCGGGCCACAGGTTTGTGTCATTAGGTAGAAATAGATGCAAACGAGGTTATGCTCATAACCCACACAACAAATTGGAAGTTATCTCTGTTTGCTCTTTTGGTTAAATCTCATCGTTATAATACTTTTTGATTAAGTCAATCAAATCTTTAGCAACCTCACGAATTTCAAACAACTCATGCTCCCAAATATAAATCGCTGATGTATCGGTTTCACCATTAGGAAGAACACGATAACAGTAGTAATCACCACATCCGTTTGTTGCAAAATAGATGTTTCGATTTACTTTTTCTTCGAACTCGCCTTCCTCAAAGTATTCCGCCATAACGCTTCTATTTCTCTCAACATTTTCTATTATTTCCTTGACCGAAAGCAAAAACCACTGATCTCCGTCTGTTTCCCTAAGGAGTGCTTTTAATTCGTTGGGGAGGGAATACCCTACATATTTTTCTGCTTTAGCAAGTTCACTCTCATCACACGGTTTTTGCAACTTTGCCCATTCGTTATCTTTAATTAATTCTGTTAATATCTCTCTAAACACTGTTCTTCCTCTAGAATTTTAAATGATTGCTCTGTATTCCGTATATTATATAAATAACCTTGATTGCAGTATAACAAAAAAGTCAGGTTAAAGCAAATGCAAACCTGCATTTATTTTAACCTGACTTTCGTGGTGGAGATGGCGGGAGCTGAGCCGAACACCCGCCCACAGCTTCATCTGCGGCTTTTTCGGCCGCCTCCAGCGTGATCGTGTTGCCCTCTCCGCTGTAATTGTACGTGATTACCGTCTTATCATCGTAAATCCAGATGCGGCTGACGAACGTATCAATAATCTGCCGCTGGTAAGATTGGTCATTGACGTCGCCGCCTTTGAATCGCTCCAGAAAGAAAATAATTTGCTCCTTGCTAAAGGTGGGACGGGCGATCTCCTCTTTTTGGATGCATTCCTCCAGGTCAGCCTTCTCCGCTTCCAGTTCCAATAACCGATCCTTCGTGGTTGGTGTGAAAATTCCCTGCTCGATTGCTGTCACGATGTTTTTTAGGCTCTTTTCGGTGTCGCGTAGGCTCGATTTGTAATAGTCCAGCATCGAGGTGTCCTGAAGCTCCTTACGTTGCAGTTCAACCACCTTATCCGCAATATACTCGATCACATCGTCCACCAGGACGTGGGCGACAGTCTGTTCCACGATGTACCGTTCCAGTTCATCCTTTCGGACGCTCTTTTTATCGCATTTCCGCCCGTCCTTACGGCGCTTGCGGGTTGAGCAGGTATAATAGCTGTACTTCTTCCCACTCTTACCAGTGCCGCTGTCCCCGATCATCGTCGCGCCACAGTGCCCGCAGAACAACTTCGTCGTGAGCAAGAACTCCTCTTCGCTGCCGGCCTGGATCTTCCGGGCGGGCGCTTTTTTATTCTTTTCCAATCGCTTCTGCACCCTCTCAAATGTCTCATCATCTATGATGCGTGGCATGCCATCCGGGATCAAGATATCGTGCCATCGGTATTCACCGATATACCGCCGATTGGAAAGGATCCGCGCGATAGAATTGTGATTGAACGGCTTTCCGTTGGCTGTTTTGAGACCCCTACCATTCAGCTCTTTGATGATCTCGGAGGCTTGCTTCCCACTGCTATACATCTCAAAGATTTGTCGGACGATCTGTGCACCGTGCTCATCAATCTGGAAATACTTGTCCTGATCGACATAATACCCGAGTGAATGGCCCCCTCCCCCGGTCGACTGGCCCTTCATGGCGACGCCGCGCATCCCTCGCATAATGTTTTGGGACAGATTCGCGGAGTAGTATTCAGCCAGTCCTTCCAAGGTGCTTTCCAGTATAATTCCTTCCGGGCCGTCCGGGATGTGTTCTTTCGCATACATCACTCGGACGCCGTTCCGGCGCAGCTTGACCTTATTTATGGCGATCTCTTCGCGGTTTCGTCCAAAGCGGTCGATTTTCCACACGATTACGGCGTCAAAAAGGCCCTTCGCGCTGTCCTTCAGCATCTTCTGGAATTCGGCCCGATTATCGTTGCGGCCAGTCTTTTTACGGTCAGCATAGTCGCCAACAATCATGATATCATTCTCACGCGCGAACTGCCTGCAATCTGCGATTTGTTCCTCAACGCTCTTATCCTTCTGGTTGGGGCCCGGCGAGTACCGGGCGTAGATGACTGCTTTCATAAAACCCCTCAATGCATAAAAGAATAAATTATACTTGCTATAATTGAAATAATGGTCAGCGCGAAAGAAACAGCGAAAACAATATTATTAGCTTTATTCAAAGTGTCGAGAATCGATTCAACATCATTGCTATTTCTGAGACGCACAAACAGTTTCCCTGATTTTGTGGTATAGAATTTTTCCGTAACTTGTGTATATCCTAATTTTGCAGCGATTACATTATAGCATTTATCTATGTAGTCCTCAAACGACGTGTCATCGTCCGCTTCTGTTCCCCATTTCAAATATGTTTTAATTATTTGCTGGGGAATCAGGTGATACTGGCTCGCGATGATCTGATCGATGTCATGATTAAGTCTTTCGCTATCTTCCGATCTTTTATAAAAAATAAGTTTATGCAGGGGAGCAAACACTTTTAGATATTGTTCTTCTAACACATCGCGGTTCTTTGACTTCTGCGCACTATATTTTGTAAATAGGAATTTAATAGCTAAAGTTATCAACGACAGTGCGCCGGTAATTAGTATGTTATTCGCTGCGCCATCCATCATCCTATTCCTTCGCGCCGATTGGCTTGTTGCGCCATCAGTAGGCTTTGTCTGTATTGCTCAGCCGGGGGAACATCTATAAATTCAACCGTCTTGTCAAAATTCGCTTTTACAACTGCCTTAATCTCATCAAGCGTGACCCTGAAAAACTCTCTTCTAGTGTTTACAAAATTCAGCTTACGATCCGCAAAAGCCCTATGAAGCGCAGCCTCCAACGCCGGTGCGTCATCGCTGAATATCATCGCATGCACGTCAAAATTAAACGGTACAGACGCGTCTCCCAGTTCATCAACGCGCTCTGTAGGATCAAGCCGCCTTGTCATGCCTATTTTATAAACGTCGGGGCCAAAGGCCCCAATATTCGATATGACATAGACATATCCCGCTTTTTGGTTTGCGGCACGATAATCCACATCCTTGATCGCAGATTCAAGCTTTTCAAGCTGGGCAACAATTTCGGCCTTTTTCTCCAGCAGTTCTTCGTTGCTCTCGCCAGCAGACTGAATCTGAGCTTCAATTTTTTTCAGGGCGTTTGAATAATGCTTTTGCTCCTTTTCGATATTCTTCCGGGCCTCCTCCAGCTCTTTTGCTAGTTTGGCCTCCTCCCGCATTCTGGCTCGTGCTTCCTTCAGCGCTTCTTTTTCTTCCTGCTTTTTTACCTGGTATTCATGCGCCAAATACAACTCTTCGATTTTAAGCTGATAAAATCCTTCGGTAACAGTGATCCCCATCATAGCACCAAGCTTTGAAATAGCTTCCCTTGATGCGCCGATACGTTTGACGCTGCTTTCTAGATTGCTGAATTTGACATGTTCAACAATATCGTCGCACTCTGCGTTGAACGCGCGTAAAAGCAGCTTTTGCATATTGGCGACCATCTTTCTCCCCTGCGCGGCGCTGCCGTTCACCTGCCAATTCGTGGCCCCGGTTACTGCGGTTTTATCTTGATCATCGCCTTCTGCCAGTTACGTATGCTGGTAAGCTTTTCTTTGTACTCATCCACAGTTGTAAAGCTATATCGAGGCGCATAAAGGCCAAACGACTGAAGTAAAATTTCCTCATCGGTTTCAATTATTTGATTTTTTAAACTTGCGAGTTCGGCGGTTGAATTGTCAATTTGGTGTAATATCGTATTCAGTCTTTCAGTTGATTCCTCAATTTTACCTTGCAATTCGGCAAGGCTTATTTGCTCAGGGGTTAGTTGTTCTTTCAGTCTGGCAATTTCTTTCTTCTCTTTTGTTCCGAAAAGCGACATAAACCGATTCCTTTCTGCATTAACACCCTCTGAAATTAAATGGTAATAGTGTAACAAATAATTCTTCTTTAAATGCATATTAAAGAAATTTGCTCCTCAATCTATATAACGAAAAAAATCGTCAAATGTTGCACTTGAACGTTTGTTTTGTGCTAAATGCCAATTATTTTTACTATTTGTACAAAAATTCGACCTTCACTTCTTGCACCTTTTTTCGCTAAAGAGAACTATACTTCTCCCACAATTCAAATAAAGTGTGCTAGAATAATTTTCAAGTGGTGATGTTTCACAGTTTTCACATAACATGATTGGCGCTTGCAATAATAGCCATGAGGTGTTATGGCATGTATATTGCAAGGTCTCACTTGAGGAAAATCAGGCTCATTAAGGGGTATACGATCCGGGAATTAGCGTCCCGGTCCGGCATTACCCGTGAATGGATTGAGCGAATCGAGAAACAGGATAGTCCCAACCTGAGAACCACCACGATCTGCAAACTGGCAACCGCGCTAAGTGTTCATCCAGAAGAACTGATAACGTATGAATGGATTACCAATAAGTGAGCCTTGACAGCACAGAGAGAGGAGTGATACCATAGATGTAGAACAAATGTTCTTACTGAGGGCAAAAAAGAATAAGACAGCTTATGCTTTGGCGGGCGCGGCTGCCTTATCCTTGGGGGAAACACCGTAGTGCCTCCGCGCCCTCATTATACAGCAGACGGAGGCTAAATGCAATGCACCGTTTTGTGGCGTGTGTTTATTATGAGGAGGGTTAAAATATGGAAGAAAAACAAAATAATAAGAAACAAATTGAAGATGAATTCTTACATAGTTTAGCAAAAACGCTTTGCAAGACCGAGCATCCGGAATTAGCGTTTAATTCTTATAGCAAAGCACTAAAAGTTTTGTACAATGAGTTCGGCAAGAAGCTGAAGAACGACCTTTTGTCTTTCAGTCAAACTACTAACATCAATGTCTAGATCGGCAAATAGTTTCTTGAGACATATAAATATTTTTTCTTCTTTATCCCCTGAATCAGCCGACAATGATTCAGGGGGTTTTTCCGTTTTACCGAACTCCGCATCTAAATCAGTGATTTGGTAGATATCGCAGAGTATAAGGAAGGTTTCTGCGTCGGGCTGACGATATCCGCTTTCCCAACTATATACCGTTTTATCAGATACAGATATACCTTTTTTTTTGTAGTAGTAATACAACTTCTTTCACGCCCAGG